>Ga0187876_1000234_pt1 | contig 57296 bp, 47 predicted proteins | sample June2016WEW_17_4_FD_133000 | JGI IMG/M metagenome (GOLD analysis project Ga0187876, IMG submission 133000) | Peatland microbial communities from SPRUCE experiment site at the Marcell Experimental Forest, Minnesota, USA - June2016WEW_17_40 | ecosystem: Environmental > Terrestrial > Soil >... | reverse complement strand
GTGACCGGCGCGCTTGCCGGCGTCGCTGCGCTCTCCTTCCTGTTGGCACCGCTGCCGGCGCGGTCTCGTCGCGAGGCCACTGCCCAGCAGACACCCAGCATCGCACGGCCAGCGGCGTGAGGCAACGATGCAATGCGGCACAGCGCTCCCGTGTGGCTGCTGGCTGGGTTGCTCCTGCTGATTACCGGCATGGCGCAACTGGTTGGTGCCTGGAGCCCCACCTATCTCACGCACGTGCAAGGTGCGGACCTGGGTACGGCGGCCCGATCCGTCTCCGTCTACTGGGCTGCCGTGACGATAGGCCGGCTCCTGGCCAGCGGCGTGGCTGTTCGCTGGTCCAGCGAGCGCCTGCTGGGGGCGGCAGCGCTGGTCTCGCTCAGCACCTTGACCGCCCTGGCACTCGCACAGGGCGTCGGCCAGACCCTCTTCACCCTGGGTCTGACGGGCCTGGGATTCGCCGCGATCTACCCGACGGCCATGGTGATCACCGCGCGAGAGTACCCGCGCCGCTTTGCTACGCTTGTTGGTGCCATGGCCGCCGCCGGCGGCGTTGGCGGTGCGGCATACCCGTGGCTGGGCGGCATTGTGGGGCAAGCGTGGGGAGTGCGTGCCACCATGTGGCTGGCCGCGAGCCTGGCGGCAGCGCTATGCGTGGCGTATATGCTGCTCACCGCGACGCTGAGGCAGCAGCGGCGCTTGGCGACGGGGGGACGGTGACGGGACCATGAGCCTGCGGTGGGAACCCAGCCTGACACTGCGGATCTGCTTTTGCTTGCTATCGCTTCGCGGTGGCAGCGCACGGGACAGGCCTTGCAGCTCAATGCATAGGGATTCATCGATAATAGGCAGGCGGATAAGGCGTTGTGCGCTCGCCATAGTGGAACTGTAGCGACCTCGTCCGTTATACCTGCGCCGATGTCTTGCGCGATCGTCGCGCCGATCGCGTGCATTTTGCGCGCGCCACAAACGCCGCAAGTCTGGTGGAAGCTTCCTGGCACCGTCCGTGTTCTGTGGAGCATGCTAAGCGTTGGGTCCGTAGTTGGGTGTCAGTGTTGGCCGGGTCTGGCGACTGCGGCAAAGACCGGAGTGCACGAGCAGCCGTACCCGCACGTTGGAACTGGTCGTTGCCAGTCCACGCTGGTGCTTGCAAGGTGCCCAGTGTCGCCATGCAGATCCTAGGGACGGGAGTGATCGCCACGGTACACACCTAGAGTTGAGTCACAGTGCAACCCGCTGGTTCGGCCAGGCCGTTCTGGTAAGCGGACGGGGACGCGCGACCCGCGCTGCGCCCAGGTGCCTCGGCGCACGCTCCCAGGGCATGTAGATCTCGGCGTGGCTTCCATGTCCGGCGAGAACACGCTGGCATCGCGTCCCCCTCTCAGGTTAATCCGGTCTACTCCGCGTGCAGCATCTCCACGACCGGGGCGCGGGCGGCCCAGCGGGCCGGCAGCCATGCCCCGATCAGCGCCACCGCGATGCCGGCCAGCACCAGCAGTGGCAACACCAGCGGGCTGAAGGCGCCCATGATATCGACGGGGACCGTGTTGCCGGTCTGGTTGGCCATCAACGGCCCGATCGTGCCGAACAGGAGCAGACCGGCAGGCAGGCCCAGCATCCCGCCCACCACGCCCAGGGTCCCGGCTGAGGCGGTCACCATGCCCATCACCTGGCGGGGGCTCATGCCGACCGCGCGCACCACGGCGAGGTCACGCAGGCGCTCGCGCGTGTTGAGCAGCATGGTGTTGAAGACCCCGGCCACGGCGATCAAGGCCAGGACCAGGGCCAACACCGCCACCACCCCGGTCAGCAGGTCGATGACAGAACTGCCGCCAGGATTGTTGATGATCACATCAGACGAGGCGGGCATGGCCTGCTGGACATGCCGAGCATAGGCCACCGGGTCTGTGCCGGGCCGCAGCTGGATGGCATAGTGGAAGGGCGCGCTGGCCGGCACGACCTGCAGGTAGCTCGACCAGGGCAGCCGCAGCACCCGCCCCCGGCTGGTCAGATCGAAGTCCGAGCCCACCAGGCGCAGGCTGGTGCTCCGGCCGGCCATGCTGATGGTGAACCGGTCGCCCAGCCGCAGGTGGGCCTCGTCGATGAACGACCCACCCGCCACCGCCTCGCCCGGTGCGCTGAACCAGCGCCCGGTGAGCGCATGGTAGCCTTGGGCGGTGGCGTCACCGCGCACGGCGATGGCCTGCACCGGGTCGGTCACCCCCGGCACGTTGACGAAGGCATCGGCGTAGGCCACCACGCCGGCGGTCCCCGGCTGGGCCAGGAGCAGCGGCAGCACCCGCGCGTCGGCCATATCGCCGTTGGGGGTCACCTCCACCTGGTAGCTGCCGCCCACATAGTCGTTGCTGTGCAGGGTAGGGTCCTGGTTGTAGTGTTGTAGCGTGCCGCGGAGCCCCACGGCGAAGACGATGGTCGCCACCCCGATCAGCACGGCCACGGCGGTCAGGCTGCCGCGCAGGGGGCGCACGAAGGCATCCCCCGCGCCCAGGCTGAGCGGGCGGGGCAGCCCCAGCCCCTGCAGCCTCTGCCCCAGCCAGGCGCCATGGGCGCTGCTGGGCGCGCTGCCGCTGGCGAGGACGCGGACGGGGCTGAGCCGGCTGCCGCGCCATGCCGGCAGAATGGCCGCGGCGCTGACTACCAGCACCACCCCCAGAAGGGCCAGCAGGTCCAACCCCGGCACGAAGCCGGCCGGCGTGGGAAGGCCCATGGCCTGGGCGCTTTGATTGAGCAGCGGCACGCTCAGCAGGGCGCCCAGGGGGATGCCCACCAGGCAGCCGGCCAGGGTGGGGGCCAGGATCTGGCCGAGTAGCACCTTCACCACCTGGCCCGGCGTGAAGCCGATGGCCTTCATGATCCCAATCTCCCGATAGCTCGCCAGCACCACCCCGGTCACCATGTTGGTGACGATCAGGGCGACGGCGAGGAGGGCGAAGACGCTGAAGGCGAGCAGGAAGGTGAGCACCAGCGAGGTGGTGGCAGTGACGTCGGCCTTGACCTGCTGGGAGGAATAGGAGCGATCGAGGGCGCCGGGAGGCAGCGCGGTCTTGATCGCCGCGAGATGCGCTTGCACCGGGGTGTCGGCGCCGGCCTGGCCGAAGCGGTAGGCCATCTCATATATCAGGGATTGGGCAGGGGCCAGGGCGGTCCCCAGCGAGCGGGCGGGGACCAGGGCGGTCACCACGGCCGGTTGGACCCAGGCTTGCTGGGGGATCCAGCCATCGGCCTCGTTGACGTCGATCACCTCGCCCACCACCACGAAGCTGGCGTTGTGCTGGGCGTTGAGCGTCTGCAGGCGGGCGCCCAGCAGGGATGCATTGGTGCCGCCTCCGGCCTCGCCAGCCAGCTTCTCAGCAAACGCGCGGGTCAGCACGATCTCGTCCGGCCGCTGCACCCAGCGGCCCGCGACGAGCTGCAGGCGGTCGACGGCCCCGCCGGGACTGTCGCGGCCCACCAGCCGAAGCTCCGACTGGGGCAGCCGTAGCCCGTGGGTCTGCGCGGCGAGGGCGGGCGGCAGGCTGGTCGGCTGGAACTTAATAGGGGCCGCGGGCCAGGGCCCGCCGGAGGCCGTGACTCCAGGCTGCCGCGCGGTGGCCTGCAACTGGGCGGGCGTGACCGCGGAGGCGTAGAAGAGCGAGACCAGGTGCGCACCGCGCCGGGCCGTGAAGGCACGGTCATAGGGGCCGCTGGACTGGCTGAGTAGAGTCAGGGCCAGGGTAGTGACGCCGCCGGCCAGCAGAATGATCAGGAAGATCACCACGGTCTGCAGCGAGTGTCGTCGCAGGTCGGCGACGGTCTTGAGGAACATGCCGCTCATCGTCCCACCTCCACTATCTGCGCCGGCAACGGAGCTGGCGCCTGCTGGGCGGAACGCTGGCCCAGCCGCACGTCGTCGACAATCGCGCCGTCTCGCACGGTGATCTGGCGCCGGGCGTAGCGGGCGGCGAGGCGGGCATCATGCGTCACGAGCACGATGGTCTGGCCGAAATCCTGGTTGAGATCGTGGAGCAAGCCCATGACCTCCTCGCCGCTGCGGCTGTCCAGGGCGCCGGTTGGCTCGTCGGCCAGCAGCAGGACCGGTTGGTTGATCAGGGCGCGGGCGATTGCCACCCGTTGGCGCTGCCCGCCGCTCAGCCGGGCCGGAAACGCATCCGCCTTCTCGGCGATGCCCAGCCGGGCCAGCAGCGTGCGGGAACGCTCCTGGGCCTCCCGCGTCCTCTTGCCGGCGAGCTGGGCGGGCAGTGCGACGTTGTCAAGTACGCTGAGGTTGTTGAGCAGATGGAAGAACTGGAAGACGAAGCCCACCCGGTCGCGGCGGTAGCGGGCCAGGGCGGCCTCGCCCAGATGGTGGATATCCTGGCCGTCGACGACCACCGTACCCTGGGTAGGGCGGTCCAGGCCGGCGATCAGGTTGAGCAGCGTGGACTTGCCGCTGCCCGACGGCCCCATGATCGCCGCGAACTCCCCGGCCCCGATGCCGAGGCTCACCCCGCTCAGGGCCGCCTGCGTCGCCTCCCCGTTGTACGTCTTGTGTATGCCACTGAGTGTCACCAGGTGCTGCATTGATCGCCGTTCCTCTGGTGGGAGCCGTTCGCTTGCGCCCAGCAGATCAACGTCGTGTGCCTGTAGGGCCATCACCGGTTCTCCTTCTCTGCATGTAGCTGCTTGGCGAGCGGGATAGCCACTGCTAGGCCGCTTGCTCTGGCACCAGCCTACGCCAGGACTGAGGCATGAACAACGTCAGAAAGGCGGGCGGAGCTGCAGTCAGAAGGGCGCTGCTCAGACCGAGCCTTATGGCTTGGCCAGGTGGCAACCAGGTGCGCTGGCTGCCCGTCGCGCGCATGTTCATGAGGGCGCACGCTTCAATGATCTCGGTTACCTTCCAGATGCGATACCGGCGCCCCGGCCGTGAGCTTGCCACAGGGCGTGCGATGTGGCAGTTCCTGGCCCAGCCGCCGCGCAAGAATCGCCTCGATCAGCGCATGAACATGCGGGCGCCGAAGAGTGCTGTTTTCGGACGTGTTTGGCTGCTCGGCCATCCATCGCGGGCTGTGAATTGCCGAGTCGCTGCAGCCAGGCCCGGCGATTCCCGCTGCTATCATCGTGTCAGCATTCACGCAGAGTCGGTCGAAAGGAACGACATCGCATGAGCCGTCCGCTTGTGCGCCTCACCACCGAAAATACAGCCCCGATGCTCCGTATCCACCTGGCCTCCACCCTCCCGGACTTCACCGACCTGCCCGGCGTCGAAGGCGTGACCCTCAACGGCGGCCTGAGCCGCGGCTATGCTGACGACCTGTCTGAAATCGACGTGAGAGTCTACCTGTCCGACGCCGGTTTAGCTGCCTGGCAGCAGGGGGCGCTCGCCATCCCCAACGGCATCGTCATGCTGCACGGGCAGTTGTACGACGTGAGCGTCTGTGCGCTCGCCGCCGAGCACCAGGAAGAGTGGAGTGAAGTTGCAAAGTGGGACGCCTCCTACAGCGAGATACTCTTTGACCCGCACGGAGCGATCGCCCGGCTCTACGGCGCCAAGCTTGCGGAGCCGCCGAGCACGGCGGAGACTGGGCATCACCTGTTCACTGCGTGGTGGCACATCTGGCTTGCCGGGGCCATATGGATCCACCGACAGGACGGGCTCCAGGCGCACCTGCTGCTGAACCGAGCCCTGGAGCCGTTGGTCCACGCGCTCTTTGCCGCCAATGGCGAATACGTTCCGCACGAGAAGTGGCTGGTCCACTTCAGCCGGACGCTCAACTGGGTCCCGCCGTCCTGGCCGGAGCGGCTGGCGCAGGCCATGACAGTGCCGGAGCCCTCCATCGTAGCCGCCGCTGCACGCCGGCAGGTCATGGCCAACCTCTGGGACGACATCGACCGCCACGTCGTGGCCACCCAGTTCCCGGGATTTCCCCTGCGGGCCATGCAAAAGCGGTCCTACGACCTGCTGAAACTCCTGGCCGAAAGGGAAAGGATGCGTTTGGCCGAGTGGTCGGCTCAGGCCGCGCCCGCAATGCTCCAAGGAGACCCGTTCCGGGCTTGTGTCACCGTGGCAGGCGACCAGGTACACTTGGACCGCGCGAGACTGAAGGCAGTCCAGCCGTCCGACATGTACAGCTGGTTCTACGAGATCGCCGCCGCCGTGGCCGCCGAAGTGCGGTAGCCGTGTATGCGCAGAACCTTTCCTGCCTGATCACTTGCCCTCCTCAACTTGCACCTCGCTCACGGCGGTGCCACACACGCAGATCTCGGCGTGACCCCTCTCCTGCCTGATAATCGGCGAGCACGCAGCACCAGCATACATGCGCCCCTAGCGTACCCATGTGTTTCCGACCGTGCAAGGGCTAGCGCAGCGTGTAGCCTTGGCCCGGGCCTGGTTGGCGCACTGCATACTCATGCGGGAGCGGGCTCAGCCACAGGCCGCGGCGGCGATGGCTGCCGATCGACTCCTCACGAGCGTCACGCCGGTGTCGCGCGTGCTCCAGCCGCCTCATGTGCTGGTACCCTACCTCTGTGGAATCTGCAGGCGCGAGGTGGAAAGGCGCGAAGCGCAGAAGTCTGTCCCTACGGCTGGCGGGTTCCGTCAGGGTTGCACTGCAGGATTGCTACGGCGCACCTCGTGCAGGCCCGGTGGTGCCGCGCACGACCAGGGTCGCGGGGAGTACCAGGTGCTCAAACTCGCCGCTGCCAAGGTGGCTCTCGATGAGCAACGCGGCGGCACGCCTGCCTTTCTCGAGCCCGTGCTGGTGCACGGTGGTGAGCGCGGGTCGCGACCACTGCGCCAGGGGGAGATCGTCGAACCCCACCACCGAGATATCGTCGGGCACGGATAGACCCAGGCTTTCCGCCGCTTCCATGACGCCGATCGCCGTGATGTCGCTCATCGCCAGCACCGCCGTGGGGCGCCCGCCGGCCAGCCACACGGTACGCAGCGCCTGCTGACCGCCCTCGTAGGTGGCATCCGCTTCGATCACGTACTCCTCCGAGAAGGGCACGCCCGCGCGCGCGAAGGCCTCGCGGTAGCCTGCTAGACGCCGGGCCGCGACATACGAGAGCGGGTGCACCGCTTCGTCCGCGTGCAGGGTCTGCGCCGGCCGGACCACCACCGTGAGCACCTCGCGATGCCCCAGCGCCAGCACGTGCTCAGCCGCCTGGCGAGCGCCGCTCTCCTCGTCGATGTTCACCGCGGAAACCTGGGGCAGGGCCGGGCCGTCGACCATCACGAAGGGGATCTCGCCCCGGCGCAGCATGGCTATGGCCGGGTGGTCTTCGTCCAGTCCCACCACGATGAAGCCATCCACCGCGGCGCGGCGCAAGGCGTGAGTGAGCGACCCCTTGAGCGGCGGGACCAATAGCACCGCGTACTCGTGCCGGTCGCAGATGTGCCCGATGCCGCGCAGGAGGTCGGCAAAGAAGGGGTTGGCGAAGAGCGTGGCCGTGCGCTGGGGAATGAGGAGGCCGAGCACCCCGGCGCGCTTGCGCGCGAGGGAGCGGGCCATAGGGTTGGGATAGTAGCCGAGCTCCTCGGCAATGTCCAGGATGCGCTGGTGGGTCTCCTTGGAGATGCGGGAAGGATCGTTGAAGGCGAAGGAGACGGCCGTGCGCGAGACTCCAGCCCTTTGCGCAACGTCCCCAATGGTGGCCAAGTAGAGCCTCCGTGGCGTACTAATACATACGAGGTGACGGATTTGCTGAGCCGATATGCTCAGCCACAGTAGCAAGTGCGGCCGGGGCTGTCAGTTAATTGCCGGGCTTCTGGATTGATTGGGGGCGTTTCGCCATCGCGAGCCGGCCAGAGTCCAGGCCGGATGAACCTATCATGCTGCCACGACGGACTTGCCATAGCGACAGGATTGGTCTTGGGCAGATCCAGGGGCGACCGAGACGGTCGCGGTCCCAGCGGGGTGCGCTGCCTGTTGATCCCGGCGTGGTTTCGGTACAGGTGGCAGGTGGCGTTCATGGGGCTGTTTGCAGCAGTACCGTGCCGCTGTACGCACCGAGGGTGACGGTCACCGTGTCTTTGCCGCTGGTGGTCACCGTGCCGCCTCGTAGCGCATCCTGCCACTTGCTGCCCGGCAGCGCCTCGACCGGCGCGACGTCGAGCGTGTAGCTGTGCGCGCGCCCATCGTCGTTCAGCACCACCACCGCGCGCTGTCCCGCCTGCCAGCGGCCGAAGGCATAGCCGTTGTGTTCAGTATCCAAAAGGAGGCCGGTGTACGAGCCGGTCGCGAGCACGGGCGTGGACTTGCGCAGGGCGATCAACCGCTGCGTGAGGTGCAGCAGCGTGTAGTTCCAGTCTTTTGTGTTCCAGTCGAACGGGCGCCGATCGTCCGGATCGGTAGCCCCGGTCATGCCGATCTCGTCGCCGTAGTAGATGGACGGCATGCCTACAGCCGTCATCTGCAGAATTTCCGCGAGGCCGAGCTTAGCGGCGTTGCCGCCGGCCCGGTAGAGGAAGCGGGGAATATCGTGCGTGGAGAGCGAGTTGAGCATGGTCAGCTGGGCGGGCCGTGGCAGAGCGTTGAAGGAGCCGGTGAGCGTGGCATCGAGACCGGCGGCATCCAGCGAGCTGGCGTTGCCCTTGGCGTCCTCGCCGGTGATCCACTCCGAGACCGGGTAGGTGAAGCCCGCGTAGTTCATGGCGCCGTCCCACTGGGTCCCGTCCAGCCATGGCTGGGCCGTGGCCCACACCTCGCCCAGCAGCAATGCCTGCGGCGCCACCGCCTTCACTGCGGCGCGCATCTGCTGGTAGATGCCGGCGTTGTCGTCGACGCCCCCGGCGCTGCCCAGCTCGTTTGCGTCGTCCAGCCGCCAGCCGTCGATGCCATAGGGCGGCCGCAGGTAGGTCTGCATGACAGAGTGCGGCGAGCGGTAGATGATGTTGCGCACAGCCGGAGTGTTGTAGTTCAGCACCGGCATTGCGGGGCAGCAGCCCTCGAAATCCACGTACTGGGTGGGCCAGTTGAGGAAGGTGTAGAACGAGTAGTAGGGGCTCTTCTTGGTGTTGTAGGCGCCGATAGGAGGGTACAAACCCTCTTTGTTGAACCAGGCAATGCTGTCGCCGGTGTGGTTGAAGACGCCGTCGAGGATTACCCGCACGGGGTAGTCGCCTGTGAAGTCCGACGCGCTGTGCGCCTTCTGGAGGAGCGAGACGAGATCGGCGTTCGTGCCGAAATGGGGATCGACCTTGAAGTAGTCTTGCGTGTCGTACTTGTGGTTGCTGGGCGATTGGAAGATCGGATTGAGGTAGAGAGCGGTGACGCCGAGCGTCTGCTTCAAGTAGGGATCCAGCTCCTGGCTGATGCCTGCCAGGTCGCCACCGAAGAAGTCTCTCGCCAGCCCTGGGTTCTCGGGCAGCGCCGTCCAGGGTTGGGCCAGGACAGGATTGCCCTGATAGTCGTACTCACCGGTCTTCACGTCGTTCTTCGGGTTCCCGTTCTTGAAGCGGTCGGGGAAGATCTGGTAGAAGATGGCGGTCTGGGCCCAGGCAGGCGTTTGGAAGCCGGGAGCGATCGCGAATTTGCCTGCCCCATAGGCCGTGAAGCCCATGCCGTTCGAGCCGTAGTAGTCCACCGTGGCGCGGTCGTGCAGCGCGAAGCGGTAGGTCAGGAGCGAGCCTGCCGCGCCGGTCTGAATGGTAGTGCGCCATAGGTCGTAGACCCCGGTCTGGTCGTGGCCCGTGTCGTGCAGCGGCACGGTGAGCGGGTTCGTCTGGTCGGCGGTGAGACGGTAGACCAGGTCGACCGCCTGCACGTCGCAGGCGTAGGTGCGGAAGGTGAGCATGACGGGGCTGTGTGGCGCGGGCGCGGTGGGCTGCAGGTAGAGGGGTCCGCCGTCGTGGAACAAGCCGTCCTGGCGGATAACTCCGGGGTCGCTATCCCGGCAGGTCAGGCCACCAACCGCTGCTGTCGACACCTGTGCGCCGGGCAGTTGCAGGCAGAGTGAGAGGGCCAGGCCGGCGGCCATAGTGAGACGCTTGCGCTGCATGCGCTCAGCCCTTGACCGAGCCGGCGGCCAGGCCGGCAACCAGGAATCGCTGGCACAACAGGTAAATGATCAGGATAGGCACCGAAGCGAGGAATGCGCCGGCCGAGAACACCGACCAATTGGTGTTGTACTGCCCCTGTATCTCGTGGAACAATCCGACCATCATCGTGTAGTTGTCGGTCGACTGCAGGATGACGTCTGACATCAGGAACTCTCCGTACAGGCCGACCAGGCTGAAGAAGAAGATGGTGAAGAGAATAGGCCGCATCAGCGGCAATACCACCAGGTAGAAGATTTGGAAGGAGTTAGCGCCATCGACGGTTGCCGACTCGTCCAGCTCGCGTGGCAGGCTATCCATGTAGTTCTTCAGCAGCATCATGTAGTAGGCGCTGCCGGCGATGAACACAAAGTAGACGCCCCACAGCGAATCGTAGAGGCCGACCTTGATCACCAGCGTGTAGATCGCGGCGAGCGCCCCGACCTGGGGAAACGTACAGATCATGTAGAGGCCGACGAGCCCGTACCGCTGCCCCCAGAACTTGAGGCGGCTGAAGGCGTAGGCTCCGGAGGTATTGACCGCCAGCTGGGTAAGCGCCGCGCCGATGCTCACCATCAGGCTGTTCTTCGTCCAGGTCCAGAAGCCCGCGTCGAAAATACCTTGGTAGTTGTCCCAGGTGAATGATGACGGTATCAAGGACGAGGAGTAGCCGGACGTGCCGGGCTGGATCGAGACTGAGAAGGTCCACAGGATAGGAATCAGGACCACCAGGCACATGGCGATCAAGAACAGGCGAATGATCCAGGTGCCCAGGTCCCCGGCTACGTTGGGTCTCCGCGATCGAGGACGCGGGATTGCTCCGCCGATTTCTTTATTCGCGACGCTCATTGCCTTCGTCCTCCCAAGTTGCCGGTGAGCCCAAAGCCGATGAGTGCGAACACCATTTGAATGAGAAAGATGATGATCCCGACCGCGGCAGCAAGGTCGTAGCGGTGCGACGTCCCGGTCAGGTTGAAGATGTAGCTGGCCAGCACATCCGTGGATCCGGCGGCCCCGGTGCCGCCAACCTTTGGCGGTCCCCCCGCGGTGAGCAGGTAGACGATGTTGAAATTCATGAAGTTGAACGAAAAGGCACCGACCAGCTGCGGCGAGGTGATGCGAAAGACCAGGGGTAAGGTCAGCAAGCGCAGCTTGGCGAAGGGCGAGGCGCCATCCACTGTAGCCGCTTCATACATATCAGCGGGCAGCGCCTGCAGCGCGCTCAAGCACAGAATCATGTTGAAGGGGAAGCTCAACCAGAGATTCACGATGAGAATGGCGGCACGCGCACCCGTGGGATCGGTCAGCCAGGGCACCGAGGGTAAGTGGATACTGGTGAGCCAGGCGTCAATGGCGCCAAAGCTCTGATTGAGCATCCCCGACCAGATCAGGATCGTGATCACCCCGGGCATGACGTAGGGAAAGATGAGCAGCATGCGGTAGAACGCTCGCTCAGGGATACGAGGGTTGTTCACCAGGACGGCTATCAGGAAGCCAACGACGTAGTTGAGCACCGCAGTGCTGACGGCAAAGAATAGAGTCCAGATGAAAACAGGAATGAAGTCTTCAAAGAAGAGGCCATTGGGGTTGAGGATATCGTAGTAGTTCTTGAAGCCGACCAGCGAAAAACTATTGAAATGGAAGAGATTGTAGTTCGTGAAGGACAAGTAGAGCGTGTAGGCGGCGGGGTAGACCACCAGCACGGCGATGGTGACCAACGCCGGCAGGAGGAACACATACGGCGTGAGCGAGAGGCGGCGCCATGGCCGCGGCTTGACTAGTTGGATTGCCGGTGACGCCATCTACCGATTCCTCCAGTACACCGGTGGGTGCGTGAATGCTCGCGAGGGGCGCCACGTGGCGCCCCTCGCGGACAGGACTCAGGTGAGCGCTAACCTCCGAGCTGAGCAATGCCCTTCTTGATCTGGCTCACCATCGTGGTTGCCGCCTGAGACGGCGTCTCTTTCCCGGTCAGTACCAGGTCGATGTTGTTAGCGGCAGGCGTCCATACCTGGCCCATCTCCGGCACATTCGGCAATGGGTCGCCGGCGAGTGCCTCAGCGATGTAGGGTGCGAAGATCGGGTCGCTCTTCAACGCCTTGAGATTGAGGTCCTTCACGGTGGCAGGAATGCGGCCGGCTGCCTTGTAGTCGGCGTAGGGGAAGATTGGCTGCAGGTACTTCATCAGCGACCAGGCCAGAGCTTGGTGGTGCGAGAAAGCACTCACGAAGCCAACCTGCACGCCGGCGAAGGGGATAGGTGTGTGGCCATCCAGCGTGGGGAGAGGAGCGGCGCCGAAGTTCGCGCCAAGCGCCTTCGCGTTCGCGTTGATGTCCCAATCGCCGTCGATCCACATGCCGAGCTGGCCCTTCTGGAACAGGCCCTGCACCACGCCGGCATTCGCGCTTGTCTGGATGTCGGGAGGAATGATCTTCTGCTGCACCAGGGACTGGAAGAACGTGTAGGCCTTCACGGCACCAGCGGAGGCGAGGCCGATATTGGTCGTGTCCAAACCGCCCGAGGTTGCCTTGAAGACGTAGCCGCCCTCGGCGCGGATATAGGCGTACGAGAAGTAGAGGTTCGAGGGGTCAAACAGGAACCCATAGTTCTGGCCCTTGGTATTGGGGAACTTCGCCGCCATCGTGACCAGCTGTGCCATGGTCGTAGGTGGCGTCGGCACCAGGGCCTTGTTGTAGACCAAGGTGTAGGTATCCACATCGAACGGCACGGCGAATGCCTGACCATTGAACTGCGTAGCCGCGACGGCGCCCGGCGTGTAGTCCATCGGATTGAACTGACCTTCAGGCGCCGGCGAGAGGAGGCCACCCAGCTGGAAGGTGCCGATATTGTCGGCGGGAATGCCGACTTCGAGGTCGGGACCTTTGCCCGTGTGCGCAAGCGTCGCGAACGCCTGGAAGCCGGCGGTGTTGAGGACGACCTTGACCGTGGCGCCGTTCTTGGATCCCCAAGCGTTCGCCATGGTTTGCAGTACCGCCGCTTCCGACTTCTGCATGTTCGTGAACATGACCAGCTGCACGCTATCGGCACGAGCGGGAGTCAAGTGTCCGGGCAAGACCGCCGGTGCCAGCATCGCAATGGCGGCCAGGGCGGGAGCGAGTTTCTTCATGCTAATCAAGGTAGTGTCCCTTTTTGATTCAAGGCATTAGTCAGCGGGAACATTGGAGACAGTGCATGGCCTCCGGGTGAGATCGGATTGAACCTGTTCCGGGTGGCCGGCGACCGCGAACATCCTCGCCGTTGCGCGACCACGGATGACGTCACAGTGGCAACCACCTCCTCTCCACCGACTGGCCCTCAGCCACCGGGCGGCGGCTCCATGCAGGGGACATCCCGCCGCGGCGCACAAGAGTAACCAAGGGCGTCACCTCAACGGATACAGGGGAATCTGGGTCAACGCGGATCGGGCTGGCACTGCGCCTCGACAGCGCACGCCTGGTGTGCTGCCGTGCCCGGTTTACTAAACCGCTTATCTGCCACACTACCATAAGGCAACAGATTCGTCAATACATGAACGATAGGGCGGTAGACGGGCTGCCAAGTGACTTGACGGCGCCGTACAGCGCGTAGTACTGTTCGTATGTGAACAGTCTAGAGGTGGCCGCTATGGCAGCCAGTGGCAGTCGCTTGGTCGAGCCGGCGCCCCGGTACGTTGGCGTCGAGGCGGCGTCAGACGCCGTGGCCAGTGGACCCGTGGACGCCGCCCTGCGCACGGCATTCGTGCTGCTCGATGCCGTGGAGCGCCGCTGCTTGGCCGCGCTCAGCCCGGCCCTGACCGTGGCCCAGTTCTATGCGCTGGCAGCACTCATGGAAGATCCCGACGAGAGCCTCATCGAATTGTCACGGCGCCTGCTATGCGCCAAGGCCAACGCCAGCGGCATCGTCGATCGCCTGGAGACGATGGGACTCGTGACCTGCCGGCCGAATAAGGCGGATCGGCGCCGGCTCAGGATCCGTCTGTCGCCACAGGGCGCGGAGGTGTTTCGCGTTGCCCAGTCCGCCCGCGCCGCGGCCGTGGCACAAGCGTTTGCCAAAGCGGATCCCAGCGACCTACTGCTTATGACCGCGATGTTCGATAGGGTCGTCGCACTGCTCCAGAATGCCGTCGAGTGCGAGTCCCAGCCGGAGGGCTGGCAGAGACCATGAGCCTTGACAGCACACCCGGCGAATCCAAAGCCACCACCGCGCCGCCGGTGCCGCGTGAGCGTCAGGCCACGGCTCCAGGTACCCTCTCGTACGACGAGATTAGATCGCGTGCAGAGGCCCAGCGGCTCCAATTTCGCCACGACAACGACACCAGGCCGCCGGCTCCCGCGCCCGGCCAAGCGATCGAGGTGTGGGCTACCGCCGGCGAGGAATCGGGTGTGCGCCGCGGTGCCGTCTTCTACACCGTCGACGGCACTCAGCCAACTACCGCCTCGACGCTCGTGCCGCTGGAGGCCGTCACGGTAGACTGGGCGCGTGAGGCGGGCTTTCTCACGCGGTGGCGTGCTACTCTCCCGCCCCAAGCACCGGGCACGGTACTGCGCTACCGCATTGGCGGCTGGTTTAGCTCAGGTGCGCCAACGCAGGACTCCGAGCACACGGGCGATTCCGGGGGCGCGCGGGGTACCCTCTGGGTCGCGCCCGCCTCTCGCACAGGGGCGCTGCAGGGTGAGGGCGAGATAGCCATTTCGACGGATGATGAGGGCGCACGACCCACTGCGATTCACGAGGGCGCGCGACCCACTGCGGTGGGTGCCCCGGCGCGCGGTCCCGGGGAGGTGGTCATCTCACCCGATGCACGGGACGAAGCGGAACCCGACTGCTGGGCACAGGACGGCCAGGGCTTCTGGTACCGCTACCCGTGGCCGGCCGGCATCACCGCGTTCGCCTGCCATGTCGAGTCGTTCGACCAGTACTGCCCGGACTGGGTACACGATGCCGTGATCTACCAGATCTTCCTCGACCGCTTTCACCCCGGCACACCCGACGGACAGTTCGCACCCGCGACCGGCCCGCACGTGCTGCACGGTGGCACGCTGCTGGGCGTGCGCCAGGCACTGCCCTACCTGCAGGAGCTGGGCGTCACCTGCATCTGGCTCTCGCCCTTCTGCGCCTCGCCCTCCTACCACCGCTACGATGCCACGGACTACTTCACCGTCGATCCCGCACTGGGCACGAACGCGGACTTGCGCGCGCTGACCGGGGAGGCACATGCGCGTGGCCTGCGCGTGATGATGGACTTCGTGCCTGCGCACTGCTCCAATCGGCATCCGGCGTTCGTGGCCGCGCAACGAGACCGCTCGGCCGCCACCGCAAGCTGGTTCACCTTTCGTCATTGGCCGGACCAGTACCGCACCTTCCTGGAGTCGTCGCCCCGCCTGCCCTCATTCAACGGCGACGATCCGGGAGCCCGGCAGTACCTCATCGACAGCGCCGTGCATTGGCAGCGCGGCCACGGCATCGACGCGTTCCGCCTGGACCACGCCATTGGCCTGAGCAAGGACTTCTGGGTCGCCTTCCGTAGGGCCACCCGCGCCGCCGGCAGCGACGTATTCACCGTGGGGGAGGCGACCGACACGCCCGATTGCCTGCGACGCTACCGCGGCCGCCTCGATGCGGTGCTGGATTTCCCGCTGGCCGGCGTCCTGCGCGACACCCTCGCCGCTCCGGGCGGCAGCGTGTCCGCGCTCGACGCCTTCCTGACCGCCTATCACCGCTACATGGCCGGCGGTCCCGCCCGAGTGAGCTTCCTCGACAACCACGACATGAATCGCTTCCTCTTTCTCGCCAGTGGCGACGTGACACGACTCGAGCTTGCCGCGCTCTGCCTCTTCACCCTGCCCCCAGTACCGGCCATCTACTACGGCACGGAGATCGCGCTGCCGCAGCACCACGACCTCGCCGGGCGCGGGTTTGCCGGCGATGCCGAAGTGCGTACCGACATGGTGTGGGACCGGCGGCACTGGAATCTCGAGGCACTGGCCTCGTTCCAGGCGCTGATCGCGCTGCGCAAGCGCTACCCGGCGCTGCGCCGCGGATCCTGGGCCTCACTGCACGTCGACGAGCGCGCGGGCACCTACGCCTACACGCGCCGGCTGGAGCACAGCAGTGAGGGCGAGCTGGTGTGCGCGTTCAATCTCAGCAATGCTACGCAGCAGCTGACGCTGCCTGTACGCGGGCGGTACGCCGTCGTGTATGCGACTCGCGGCGCCACGCCCAGCGTGTCGGGCCACACGTTGAGGTTGCCGGCGGTGTCGGGGGTGGTGCTAAGCATATCCGCATAGCGCCGCAGCGATCCGTGTCAGAGTCGCGGGGACGCGGCGGTGGGGGCGGACTGAAGTCCACGCTAGGTTAGCCGTGAGTCTCCCCGGACTGAAGTCCGGGGTTTCGACGCCGCGCGCTCACAATGCACCGCCATAGGGTGATGGCCGTCGGCGTGCCGGTTGCTGTCGAGTGGTTTCAACGCCGCGCGCGCTCACAATGCACCGCCATACCTATCGTTGCAAGCGGTTAGGTGCTCTAGATCTGGGTACCAGTTTGTAGCGCGCGCTGGCAGCAGGCCGAGACGCCTGCCCTCAGCCGTTGCTGCTTGGCTTTGGCAGGTACGGAATGAGCGAGTGGGCGAGGTTGGGCAGCGGCAGTGTCTGCAGCCAGATGCGGCCGGGTCCGGTCAGTCGCACCAGGAAGAAGTCATCGCCCCCGAAGAAGATGTTCTTGATGCCTTTGATCGTGGTCATCTCGAAGCGCACGCTCTCCTGGAAGATGCCGACGTGGCCGGGGTGCACCCGCAGGGACTGGCCCGCCGCCAGATCCAGCACGATCATCTCGCCCGAGAGGCTGGCCCAGGCCTTGGCATTGCCCTCCAGCTTCTGCAAGATGAAGCCTTCGCCGCCGAAGATCCCCGAGCCGATCTTCTGGATTACCGGGCTAATCTGAATGCCCGGCGTAGCGGCAATGAAGCCGTGCCGGTGCACCAAGTAGCCGGCGCCGGGCTCGATATTCAGGTCGACGATCATTCCCGGCATCTTGGTGGCAAACGTCACCTGCCCGGGCTGGCCACTGGCCGAATATTCCGTAAGGAATAGCGTGCCACCGGCCACGGCCCGCTTGACGGCGCCGAAGAATCCACCGCCGCCGCCCCCGGCCTGGGTGGACGTGCGCATGGTAATCGAGTCGCTCATCCAGGACAGCTCGCCGCTTTCAGCGATCACGGTTTCCCCGTTTGCCAGCTGGACTTCCAGCGCGGGCATGGTCGTGCCAAGGATCTTGTGTTCCACGTTGTCCCCTCCCCTGTAACGCTGTGTCTGATATAGAGTGACTGTCGCCGCTCTGCCCGATGCAGGTGCGGGTCTCGGCGCTGCGTTCGGCAACGCCGTCGCGCATGCCGCGCGTACCGCGGCTTGCCGGGCCGGCGTAGCCTGCAGCGCACCGATCGCAGCATAGCACAGGCGTTGGCGGGATAGACAGATCGGGGCAAGCTAAGGTGAGGCCATGGCGAGACTCGCCAGATCGCAGCCCTCTGACGGTGGGGTCGGTGGCCGGTAGGTCCAGGGGCGAGCACGATGCTCGCGGTCCCAGGAGCGTGCGGCTGCTGGAGAGTGGATTCGGTATAGTCACTAGGAGGCGTGGCATGAGGTGCTGGAGAAGCGCTACAATGCCAGCGAAACTATGGGAAGTAGCATCGCGAAGATTGAATTCTTGTACTGGGAGGGATGCCCCAGTCACGAGCGCGCCCTTGAACTGCTCCGCCAGGTGGTGGCGGAAGAAAGGGTGGACATCCCAATTACTATTATCCGGGTCGATACCGAGGAAGAGACGGTGCCGCTCGACTTTTACGGCTCGCCCACGATCCGGGTGAATGGCCTGGACATTGACACGCTGCCCGGCGATTTGCCGCAGCCGGGGCTGGCCTGCAGAGCGTACCGCCGAGTCGACGGACGGATCAGCCCGCTACCGCCGATCGAGCTGATCAGGGCGGCATTCCGGCGGCCGGCACTCGTCTGAGACTGACTCCGGCCAAGGCTGGATGGCATGGATGATTGGCATAGTGGCGCAGCAAGGAGTGGAGTAGTGGCGACGATCAAGCATGGCGATCGGCTGATTGACTTTACGCTGCCGGCGACGGATGGCCGCGAGTACAACGCCCAGATGCTGCTGGGCGAGGGCACAGCGCTGGTGGTGGTGTTCACGTGCAACCACTGTCCCTACGCGCAGGCATGGGAAGGCCGCATCAACGCGGTGGCGCGCGACTATGCCGCGCGCGGCGTCAAGCTGGTGGCCATCAATCCCAACGACGCCCGCAAGTACCCGGGCGATGACTTCGAGGCCATGGCCGCGCGGGTGCAGCAGAACGGCCTCGTCTTCCCGTACCTGCGCGATACTACCCAGGAGGTTGCTCGGGCCTACGGGGCCGAGCGGACACCCGAAGTGTTCGTGTTCGATAGTAGCGGCACGCTGCGCTACCACGGCGCGCCCGACGACAACTATGAGGACGAGCAGGCGGTTGCCCATCCCTACCTGCGGCAGGCGCTCGACGCAATTCTCGAGAACGAAACGATAGCCAATGTCGAGACACCCGCGGTTGGTTGTACCATCAAGTGGATGGCGTCGTAGCTTGTCAATGGGCATTCATTGTGGTTGGAACCAGCCTGACACTGCGGGCATCGTCTCATTTTCAATCGCTTCGCGGTGGCAGCGTACGGACACTGCGGTGTCAGATGGATGCGCATGTTGGTAATTGACGAGCTACTAGACTAACACATGCCTCGCAAGAAGCGTGACATCCGAAACGCCTATCGAGCGGCAGGATTCGCAGAGCGCCACGGCAAGGGCGACCATACTATCTTCTCCCATCCGCTAGTTGACGAGCACGCAACGGTTGACGGACGGGATGGCGAGGACGCATTTCAGTATGATGAGAGGATTCTGCGTCGGCTGTTGAAGAAGAAGCAGGAGGCAGAAAGGAGGCAACAGCCATGACAGAGGCCGTTCACTACTCAATGGTCATTGAGTGGAGCCCGGAGGACCAGGGGTACGTGGTAACTCTTCCTGAATGGGCTGGTATCTACACCATGCCTGCCACAGACGGCAAGACCTACGAAGAGGCGGTCGCTCGTGGGCGCAATGTGCTGGAGAACTTCATCGATTTCGCGCGAGAGGACAACCTGCCGCTCCCTGAACCCCATGTGTACGTGGCGCATGAAGACGTTGCCTAGCCTGAAGGGTAGGTGCCGCGGCGCCCTCGATGAATGACCGGCGCCAGAAACTCGCCTGGACTGATCGGGCTCGCCTCACTGTCCGGGGACGCGGCTGGCTTGCCAGGCAAGTGAGCGACCATGACGGCGCGATACCGGCTGACGCGCTGCCGTATCCCGGCGTGCCGTTCCTGCGCATCGGCCACCGCGGCGCCGCGGCCCTGGAGCCGGAAAACACGCTTCGGGGCATCGAAACGGCGTTGCGCTTCGGTGTCGACATGGTGGAAGTCGACGTGCGGCCCTGTGCTGACGGCACACTGGTCATCGCCCATGATGACCATTTCAAGCGGGTAACTGGACGCCGGGGACGGGTCAGTGCGACGGCCCTGGCCGAGCTCAAGGCGCTGGACGTGGGCAAGGGCGAACGCATACCTACACTCGAGGAGGTCCTGGCGCTGCTGCGCGGACGCGCATTGGTCAATCTCGACCAGAAGCGTGATAACCTGGCCCAGCAGCTGCTGCGGGCCATCGATCGCGCGGGGAAGCGGGAAGAGACGATGCTCTCGGGCAACGCCGCGGCGACGTTCAGAGCCTTCCATGAGCTGGCGCCATCGGTCCGCCTGGCCGAGAATGCCGGCGCACCCTGGAACCGCCTGCACCAGCGCCTGCTGGCGCGCTACTCGGCAGGTGCTGCCCGCAGCCAGGCGGGCCGCATCCTGGCCGCGGTTCGCGGTGCACGGGCCGATTGTGCCACCATCGACTGGCGGCTGGCGGCGCCCGATGTGGTGCGGCGGCTGCATCGCGCCCGCGTGCCGGTGCTAATCTGGACGGTCGACGATCTGCCCACGATGCAGGCACTGAAGCGAGCCGGCGTGGATGGCGTGACCAGCAACCGTCCGGACCTACTGATGCAGCTGCGCTAGCAGAGCTACTGCACCGAGCTCCGATTGAACCCCTGTGACAGGACGGCGTCCATTGTCTGCATGATCGAGACGGTTTCGTCGAGCGGCATCAACGGGCTTTCCAGGAGACCCTCCCGCAGGCAGTGGGCCACCTCATCGGCCTCGTGCCATAACCCTTGGCCTACGTGCGGGTCGTCGACGCGGATCCTGTCTCCTGCCCGTGGGACGATGGTGAAGGACGTGGGCGCCATGAACGGGCCATCTATCTCGATGCGGGCGTCGGTACCGGCGATCGTCGCCCTTGTAGGGGTCTTGGCGTAGGTAGTGCAGGTCAAAATCGCCTGCGCGCCACCAGCGTAGCCGAACAACATTGACGTCTGGCCATCGACGCCGGTGAATGCGGCGTCGACGAGGGCGACGATCCGATCCGGCGTGCCCAGCACCATCGAGGCGAACGACACCGGATAGACACCCAGATCGAGCAGCGCACCGCCGCCGAGCTCGGGAGCAAACAGCCGATGCCGAGGATCTCGGGGGAACCACTGACCGTGGTCCGCGGTAACGGTCACGAGGTCGCCAAGGGCCCCTTCCGCGAGCAGGCGGCGGATCCTGTCCGTGTGCGGCAGGAATCTGGTCCACATGGCTTCCATCAGGAAGAGTCCGGCGCCGCGCGCGGCAGCTACCAGATCCTTGGCCTCGGCGGCGTTCATCGTGAACGCTTTCTCCACGAGCGCCGGCTTGCCTGCACGCAGCGCGAGCATGGCCGCCGCGTGGTGCATGGGGTGCGGCGTGGCGACATAGACGACGTCGACCTCGGGGTCGGCAACCAGGGCCTCGTAGCTCGCATGCCGGTGGGGTATGCCAAACTTGCCGGCGAAATGGTCCGCGGTGTGCTGGGCGCGCGACCCGACCGCGACCGCCGTGCCCGAGGTGGAAAATCTCAGGTCGGCAGCGAATCCTTGGGCGATTCCTCCGGTGCCGATGATGCCCCAGCGCAGCGATTCATACACTGCCGTATCCCTTCGCTTGTGTGCGTCTCGTCGTACTACAGGAACGAATGTACGGCACGCTCTCCCCGGCGATCAAACGCACCCGAATGTAGCGCATTTTACCGGCATTCCTGCCTACAGGAACTGCCAGTTGTGGTATCCTGGGGGTGCGAGCAGTAGTTCAGCCTGTCACGGTGTGGTGGCAGAATCTGAAGCTCTGCTGCCGACAGGCATCGTTGGGAAGGCGTCCCGGATGTCTTCGCCCCACCGTTGAAGTACGCGCCGTGACGGTTACGCTTCGTGCGGGCCTACGGCCATACCGAGGTCCAGCCGACGCCTAGTCCAGGAGCAAGTGCTCCGGGCGATCGACGGGACCCGGTTCAAGGTATATACATTTTGGCGCGCGTCTCGATGCCGTGACGCCGCTGTTCGATGCCGCGTGCCCAGAGCTTGCCATGCAGTTGCGACCCGATGGCAAAGAGGCCTCCGGCTTGCACCAGATGGCACATAGAGAAAGGACGTGATCATGATTCGCGAGAATGACGGCTTCGGTGCCGGGTCCGCGCTGTCCGATGCGGACCGGGCGCTGATGCTGGCGGTGGCCGAGCGAGAGTTTGCGCAGGGCAAGATTGGCGAGGAGGAGTACGAGGCGATCCTGGAACGCTGCCGGGTGCCGTTTGGCGCCGGTTTCGGGAACCTCTGGCGCTGGGCGGCGGATCTCATTCGCCGGTTGACGGCAAGGGACCCGGCCTACCCCAATAGCCACATGACGCCACGCCAAGCCTGACAGGCCCTACGGGCATACTTGCTGCTTGGAATAGCAAGTATTCACACCTTTCGTACGGAGGACCAAATAGCTCTAGGTGAGCTGGCAGCAACGTTGCTGCCAGCTCACTCCATGGAGTAGAGTTGTAGTGCGACCGAGATAGTCCGGGCGGGCCCGCGGGGCGCTCCTCATCGGGAGGGATTGGCGGTCCTGTTGCGGCCCGGCATTGGGCGGAGGGGGTTGCTATGCTTGCAGCGCAGCAAGGGCCATTGTTCACGCCCGAGGAATACGAGGAACTCGAGGAGCACGCTTCTGAGCGGCACGAGTACCACGGCGGTTACGTGGTCGCTATGTCGGGCGGCACGCTCAACCACAGCCAGATCAGCGGCAACATCTATGCCATAGTACGAGCTGCTGTGCGGGGTGGACGCTGCCGCGCCTTCACCGAGGCGGTGCGGGTGCGTGCTACCGCCGATGACGAGGTATACCCGGATGTTTCGGTCACGTGCGACCCTCGCGACCTCGCCAATCTGCGCCGGCGCGCGATCGAGTACCCGACCTTGGTCGTCGAGGTATTGTCGCCATCGACGGCGCACTACGATCAGACGGGCAAGTTTGAACAGTACCGGCAGATACCCACGCTCAGGGAATACGTGCTTGTCGACAGCATCAATACGCGCTGGGTCGAGGTGCGGTGCACAGACACCGCCGGCAACTGGTCAGCGACGGTGTACAGCGGTGACGAAGACGTGCGCCTCGAGTCAATTCTCTGTACCGTGCCGATGGCGGCGATCTACGAGGACAGCGACCTGTAGCGGTGCCGGCACGTTCTACCACGAACGCACTGCACGAGAGTGCACGTTGCGTGCGCTGCCTAGATGGTGTATCGTGTGAGCGATGATTGCTGCGGTCGGAGTTTCGTCACAGCCCGCTCTCGCGTTCGCGCCTCCCTCATTAAGGGCGGTATCAGGTGGCGCCCCGCGGCCTGCGCCCGCGGGCGGCGCACCGGCCTTGCCGGGATCCTCCGGGAGCTCGGGTCAGACGCCGGTGATTGGCTCCGGCTCCGCCGATACGAGCGGCGGCACCCCAGGTAGCAACGTTCACTATTGCCTGACGTGCGGCGCCTACCACCTCAACTCGCCCGGCGCGAGCACGAATACGGCAGCTGCACTCGCAGGGCAGGCCACGGGCAGCGCGTTGGCCGGCACTGCGGAGGCGCCAGGCGGTGATGGGGCGGCGGGTGGCGATGGGCAAGGGTCTGCCGGAACGAGCTCGGCACCAGGATGGGCTCTCGCGCGCAGCGGCCACGGCTCAGGCTTACACGGCGCAGACTCCAACGGCGCGCAGGAAGGCACGAGCGCCGCGACCGGAACGACCAAGCATGCCGCCAACCCGGGCAGCGCGCGGAAAGGCGCCACTACCACGGCTGCCGGCAGTTCCCCCCAGGCCGCCGCGATTATTGCCAAGTTGCAGTCGCGGGACGCGCATGTGCGCGCACACGAGGCCGCGCACATGGCTGCCGGCGGCGCCCTGATCCGCGGCGGGGCCAGCTATACCTACGAGGAAGGCCCGGATGGCAGGGAGTACGCGATTGGCGGCGAAGTCAGTATCGATAGCTCGCCGGTGCCCAACGATCCGCGGGCGACCATCATGAAGATGGAGACGGTGCGGGCCGCGGCGCTCGCGCCCTCCGATCCTTCGTCTGCCGATCTCTCGGTGGCTGGCTCGGCAGCGGCGATCGAGGCGCAAGCCTGGGCCGAGCTGGCCCAGGAGAATGCGCAGCAGTCGGGCGGCTCAGGCACGGGCACATCCACGCAGACGCAGGCGACGCCGTCGACCGGTGCCACCGGCACGGGGCCGGGTGCCGGATCAGCGACACAGCAGCAGACTGCCCAGTCGCCTGGTGCTGGTGGCACGGGCACCTCGGCGCAGAAGCAAACTACGCAGTGGCCCAGCATCATCGGCGCCAGTACTGCAGGCCCGCAGGGTGGGCATGCGTCTGCCGGTGCCTACGCGGGCACGTCGATGTCCAAGAACGCGAAAGGGTCGCTGTTCAACGCTGTCGCCTGATATCGTTCACGCGGCGTGGGGGTTCGTTTCGCCGGCATAGGCGACGACGATGCGGTCGCGCGGCATCCCAGCTTGGAGCAGTGCGTCGAGCAGGATCTTGCTGTTGTTGTCCAACTCGATCACGATATGCTGGCCGACGACTCGGGCAATGAGGAAGGCTTCCGCGAAATGCACTCCGCGCACCTCTCCTATCCAGACGACCGTAAGCACGTTGCCATCGTCGCTGTGCGTGAGGTAGCTCTGGCCGATGAGATCGTGACCGGCATATCCGGCCATTACGGTCGCCAGCGTGTCTGTCAAGCTATCCATCCTGTAATCTCCTCTTACGCCTGCTCTACATGGCGCGCCAGCCGCCGCTCCAGCCCGTCGAGCAGGACCTGGAGGCCGAACTCGAACCGGTGATCGGCGTCCGGGCTGATCAGCTGCTGCATCACGGCGGCAAGCGTGGGGTAATCCTGAAAGTTCGGGCCGAAAAGGCGCTGTACGTCCCACGCGGGCGCCTCGGTGGGAGCCTGCGGTCCCGCGCTTGTCTGGTCGGCGGCCGGCCTGACGGTGAGTTCGCTGGCGCCCCCGTTGATCTCGAGATCGTAGAAGCCACTCGCCGCGGCGAACCCCTGGCTATCCCAACGAACCTCGCCGCCCACGGAGCCGAGCTGCATGGCGTCCAAGGTGAGCCGGCTGCTGCCGTGGCTCAGATGCACCCGGATGGCCGACCCCGCGGGGCGCTCTACCACCAGCTTGCTTACACCACCAGCGATGGTGAATGGCACCTCGCCGATGGGCAGCGGGAGGCGAATCGTACCCTGGCTCAGGCCACCGCCGAGGTGCAGCGAGGTTAGGCAGCCCTGTACGAAGTCTACGGCGAGCCGTGAGGCGCCGCCCCGGATGTTGACGGCCCAGGGGATGGCGCCATTGAGCACTAGCGTGGCAAGGTGCGTGCCGTGGCGCTGCTTGAGCGTGACCGTGCCTTCGACGGCCTCGATCTGCGGCTCGCGCCCATCGGAGGCGACGTGATAGAGGCCGGTCATTGGGCTAGCCGCACGTATGGCCAGGTTGGTGGCGCCCCGCTGCACGACCAGGTGGCCCTGCGTTATGGCGCCAAGCGTAATGCCGTCGCCGGCTGTGGCTGGCGGCGAGGAATCGGGTGGCGCCGCCTGCGCGCCGAGCACCTCGTCGATCACGTAGCCAGTCACGAAGCTATTCATCACGTAGCCGGCATCAGCCACGTCCTGCAGAGAGAAGCCGGCGCGTCGCAGGGTCGCCAGCATGGCCTCCACCCCGCGCAGCCGATTCGGCCCGGTGGGTGGAGTAGCCGCCAGGATGCGTGCCGCATCGCGGTGCGCCAGCAAGGCACGCCGGTAGGCCCGGCCGGCCTCCTCGAGTACCGCTCGCCAGGGCTTGTCGGTGCGCGGCAGAGGCATGTCCGCGCTGAGCACCTCGCCCAGCATAGCCAGCAGCTCCTGCTTGTCGCGCACGTGCCAGTAGAGCGAGGCCGCGGTGACGCCCAGCCGTTCGGCGAGGCGTCGCATGGTGAGGTCGTCCAGCCCGACCTCGTCCAGCAACTCGAGGGCTACGCGCACCACCAGCTCCCGATCCAGCGCCGGCCGGCTCTTCCTTGGCACCATCTGAACACCTGCTCTTATTCGGACTACGCTTGCGGTCCGGCCTAACGGGGGCGGACGAGGCGCCTGCGCTCCCAGTTCGTACCAACCTCTGTAGTGACAATTCTATCCGGACGACGCCTGTACCTGGGGCCTAACGAGGGCAGGCGAGACGCCTGCGCTCTCGGCCCGTGCCAGCCCGGCATTGACAGATTAACATGGTTTGTTATATGGTGTCCATATTGAATTAACCATGTTTAGTAATAGGTCTTGTGGCGCCGGACAAATGGCTAAACAGGGTTAATCTAGAAAAATGGGCCGGTGGCACCGCTCCCGGGCCCTTCGATGGTCACAGATACCTCGCAAGGAGCGACAGGCATATGGCTATCTCCAATCGACAGGCGCAGGCTAGTCCGTGGGCCGTGCTGGGCGTGCTGATGCTCGGCAGCTTCATGTACCTACTCGATCTCACCATCGTCAACATAGCCATCCCCAGTATCCTCGCCGGTCTGCACGCGTCACTCGACCAGATCCTCTGGGTGCTCAACGCCTACAGCCTGGTCTTCGCGGCGCTGCTGATCACGTCCGGCAGGCTGGGCGACATCTTCGGCCCGCGCAAGTTGTTCGCCGTGGGCCTGGCCATGTTCACCCTGGGCTCCGCCGGCAGCGGCCTGGCACAGGACCCGACCTGGCTGATTGGTTCTCGCGCCCTGCAAGGAGTTGGCGCGGCGTTGGCCTCCCCCCAGAGTCTCCCGTTCATCACCAGTCTCTTTCCGGCAGACCGCCGTGGCGGCGCCTTCGCCGTGCTGGGTATGATGTCCGGGCTGGCGGTGCTGGCCGGTCCCACGGTGGGCGGCTTCATCGTCACCCAGTGGGGTTGGCGCTGGATCTTCTACCTGAACATCCCCATTGGCATCGTTACCCTGGCCGGAGCGCTGCTGGTGATCCCGGACCTGCGTCCGGGCCGCCGGCATCGACTCGACCTGCCGGGCGTGGCGCTCGTCACCGCCGGTCTCCTGGGCGTCGTGTTCGGCCTCATTGAGGGGCAGCGCTACAGCTGGGGCACGGTCTGGGGCTGGGTCAGCATTCCGCTGATCATTGCCGCGGGCGTGCTGCTGCTGGGGGCGTTCCTGGTGAGCCAGGCGTTGCGCCAGGATCGCGAGCCGCTCGTGCCCTTCGCGCTCTTCAAGGATCGCAACCTCACGCTGATGGCCGGCGTGCTGGCGGCGCTGGGGTTCGCTATGGTGGGGCTCTATCTCCCACTCACCATCTACTTCCAGTCTGTGCTGGGGCTCAGTGCGCTGGCAGCGGGCTTGACGCTCGCGCCACAGCCGCTGGCCATGATGTTCAGCTCGCCTATCGCCGCGGGCCTCTCGCAGCGCGTGAGTGGGAAGTACCTCTTGTTGCCCGGACTGGTCATGTTCGCGGCGGGCACCGGCTACATCGACTGGATGGCCAGGGCCGACGCTGGGCGCTGGAGCTTTGTCCCCGGGCTGGTCGTGGCAGGCATCGGCCTGGGCTTCACCTGGGTGCCTGCCTTCAGCCTGGGAACTCGTGATCTGCGGCCGGAGCTGGCCGGGGTTGCTTCGGGCATTTTCAGCACCATCCAGGAGCTGGGTGCTGTGCTGGCCAGTGCCGCGGTCGGCGCCCTGCTGCAGAATCGGCTGGCGCTAGCACTGCACGCCCAGGCGGTGCAGCGCGCCACGCAGCTCCCGGCGCCGGTACGCGCCTCGTTCGTGACCTCGTTCAACACGGCCGCGCAAAACGGCCTGGCGGTCGGCCAAGGCCAGACGGGCGGCAGTCTGCACGCACCGGCGGGTGTTTCGGCCCAGGTGCTTGGGCAGATGCAGCGCTTGGCTGAAACCGTGTTCACCCATGGTTTTGCCGACGCCCTGCGACCGACCTTGGTACTGCCGCTGGCGCTCATCCTGCTGGCCGCGTTCAGCTGCCTGGCCGTCAAGTCCGCAGCGCCCCAGCGGGCTGCCGCGGTGGCGCGACCTGAGCTTCTGGGGGCAGGAGAACTTGTTTCGTAGCCGGCAGGTGACGAGCACGCGCGTCGCCGGGAGTGGCTGCTCCCGGCGACGGGCCCGGCACTGGCGTCTGGAAGCCCGTGAAGGCATCTGGCAGTTTGGTCAGAACTCCGCGCCAAGGGTAACGCGCGGCAGGTACACCTGGAAGCAGGTGCCCTCGCCCACCGTGCTTTCGACCGTGACGCGCCCGCCCATCAACTCCACGAACTCCTTGACGATGGCCAGCCCGAGCCCGGCGCCGCCGCTGGCCCGCGAGCGTGCCTGGTCCACGCGATAGAATCGCTCGAATATGCGCGGCAGGTGTTCCGGCGGGATGCCTTCGCCAGTATCTGCCACGCTCAGCACCAGCCAGAGGTCTTCGGCACGGGCGGTCAGGGCAATGATCCCGCCTTCGGGAGTGTGCCGCACCGCGTTCCGTACCAGATTGGAGAGGATCTGGCGGAGACGATCCCCGTCGACCATGGCCGGCGGCAGGCCGGGCTGGGTCGTGGCAGTGAGGGTGAGAGACCCTTCGCGCTGGGCCAGCGGGGCCAGCAACGCTGCCACTTCACGCACGATGCTGCCGGCATCGGTTGGCTGGCAATGTACCTGCATCGCATCGGTACCGGCGCGCGCCAGCGTGAAGAGGTCGTCTACCAGCGCCGTCAGGTGCTCCAGCTCATGCTGCACTGCCTCGAAGGTGGCCGCGGGGATGTCTCTATTCTGGCCAGAACCCGTACTTTCGGCTCCATCTACCGCACCGCTCGGGCGGTTGAGGGTCTCGAGGTGTGCCTGTACCACCGCGATTGGCGTGCGCAGCTCATGCGAGACATTGGCCACCAGCTCCTGCCGCGCCTTGAGTGCTTCCTCGGCCTAGGTGCGCGCGGCGCGGAGCTCGTCCATGATCAGCTCCAGGCGCGCGGCCATCCGGTTGAAATCGTCCGCCAGCCGGCCAATCTCGTTGTGCGCGGTGACAGGCACGCGCTGCGCGAGGTCACCGGCGGAGGGCGCCGCGGCGGCGTTGGGCACCTCGCCGATACGCTTTGTCAGGCCGCGCGTCATGTACACGGCCACGAGAAAGGAAAGGCCGAGGGTTGGCAGTACGGTCACCGTGATGAACAAGATGCTCGCGGCGGTGAAACCCACAACCAGGACGGCGCGAGAGCTGCGCCACGGTTGAGCACCACGGCGATTGGCCGGCCATGAGCGTCGAGGATCGGCGCTGCTGCCGCGATCTCGACGACCCCTTTGCTGCTGCAAGGGGTGCTGGTAGCCACCTGCACGCTGGTCACACGGCCCTGCAAGGCTGCCTCGATCAAACGCTGCCGCTGTGCCGGGGGCAGAATCTCTACAGGTTGCACTAAGTCGCAGGCACCAGCACTCGGCTCGTTATTTGGCGGTCTGAGGGCCACGGCAAGGAGCTTGCCATCGCTGGCGACTATCTCGGTGCGGCGATTGATCAGGGTCCAGGGCAAGAACAGGTTGACCGGCGAACCACCGAAATCAACCGGGCGTATCTGTTGGTCCTCGAGCCCTTGCAGCAACTGCTGGGCTCGAGCAGGATCGACGGCCGTCATGCCGGGGCTGGGCTTGAGCGTCTCGGCAATGGCACGGGCCTGGCTTTCCGGACCGGGAAGGTCATTCACGATGATCAACCCGGCGGTCACGCTGCCGACGCCCACCAGCCCCACAAAGGTCATCATGATTACCAGCACGTACGAGACCATCAGCTGGCGCTGCAGGCGGGTGCGGGCCCATTGCCGGATAACCGCGCCAAGATCGACCCACCCGCGGAAGAAGCAGAGAAAGAACGGGTACACGGCCACACCCGGCGGGTTGCCTCCGCTGGTACCCGCACCCGCAGACAGTTCCACGCCGTCTGCCAGGTTCGCGAGGCTCACACAGACAACGCCTACGATTAGCCCGAGCAGCACGATGCGTATGAATCCAATGGTCAGGCGGGTCTGCCAGCGCCTGCCTGCGCCGGGCTCAGTCGCCAGGCGGGCCACACCACGGATCAGAACCAGCCGAGCACCGCGGCAAAGGACGACACACTGTGAAACGACGGCCGCAAGAATAGCACCGGCACAATGCCGGGTTGCACGATGCTGGCCGCGACAAGCAGCACAAACCAGCCGAGCATCGCCTCAGCCGCGGCACGCCAAAGGCCCACGCTGCGCGGCAACAGCCAGGTGCTTGGCGGACCGAGGCGAGCCATGATGTCCTGCGCGCGTTCGCTGCTGATCGTATTCATGGTCATTCCCTGCTTTGGTTTGGCCCTCCTCACCTGGGAGTATAGAGCACGAGCATCGCGGAAGTATGCCGAGAGTGTAGCGAACGTGTGACGGGCTCGCCGCCGCTATCTCCGCACTATGCCCCAGTCATACAGCATGGTCAGACCTGACAGCTTGTTGTGACCTCAAAGGCACCGCGGGAGCGGCGCTGCAACCCGGCGAAGGTGGTTGCCTGGATGATAGGCAGTGAGGAAGCGGCCTAGCCGCTGCAGCCGCTGCAGGGCATGGACGGCGCCAGCCCTGCCAGCTGCGCACGCGAGGGGCACGTGGGTATTGCTTGCTCAGATCGGGAATGGCATTGCGCTGTTCGCCTGCGGGTAGGGTGCGATGGGGCCGCAAGGAGGCGCTATGCAGCGGATGATGAATCGTGTACCGCGGATGGCTGTGGCAGTTTCCTCATTCGGTTTCCGGCACGGTCTATTGACCGTCCCGCGGATTTCACCGGGGAATCGCTTTAGGTGGCGCTGGGCTGTCGCCTGCGACCTTCCGCGCGATCCTCGTCCGGAAGCGCCGCAGCGATGCGGTGATGCTCGGGCGCCCCACCACCTCGCCGCGCGCCACGTGCAGCCCGAATTGGTGGAGCGCGCGGTTGCTGGCCAAGGTGTCGTGCCGCTCGAACGAATGCGGGTGGCCGTCAAAATCCGTGACGATGCCGCCCGCTTCCTCCACGATCAACGTGGCGGCGGCAACGTCCCAGGCGGCTAGCCTCCTACCACAGAACAGGTCGAAGCGGCCACAGGCGACATACGCGAGATCGAGCGCCGCTGCGCCCGTGGTACGGCAGCCCTGAGTCAGCCGCACGAAGGCCTTCGCGGCGTGCACCCACCTACCGCGGTATCGATGTGGCAGCACGCCGCAGCCGGCCAGCGCGGCCTGGGGCTCCTCAATCTTGCTCACCGCAATTGGCTTCCCGTTGAGCATGGCGCCGTGGCCCACAGCCGCGGTGTACATCTCCTCTGAAGCAGGGTTGTACACGACGCCTGCGAGGAGCACGCCCTCGCGCTCTACCGCGATGGAGACGGCAAATGCCGGCACACCGTGCGCGAAATTCGTCGTCCCGTCGACAGGGTCAATGATCCAGCGGTAGGGCGAAGACTCGGCGCCGGTGGTGCCTTCTTCCGCCAGGATGCGGTGATTGGGATACTGGCTCCGTATCCTGGTCGCTATCAGCGCCTCCGACGCCTTGTCACCGTCGGTGACGAGATCGCTTGGGCCCTTCTTGAAGCCTATGTCGCGCGGGGTGCCCAGCTTTTCCCGCAGCATAGCGCCGGCTTCGCGCGCCGCCTGCACGGCCAGATCGAGTAGGTCCGGCGGCTCGCAGGCGTCCGGCGGCGGGCCGGGCTCATCGGCCCTCATGATCTGATCCATGCATTCATGGTAGCGCGCTACGCTCGTAGCAGTTGCGCGTAGACCGGCGGCATGGACCCTTCGATGGCCACTGCCCCGACCGTCTTGGCGTAAAACTCAGCTGGGCCGGCCCAGCCGATGATGCCATAGGCATAGCCAGCCTCGCGCAGTGCCTGCAGGCACAGCAGCAGCAGTACTTTGCCGATGCCGTGCCCCCGATGGTCCTCGCTCACGCCCGTGGGACCGAAGTACCCCTTGTAGGGACCGTCGTAGCAGGCGAAGCCGACCAGCTTGCCGCCCTCGGTCGCGATGAAACAAGCGGGGGGTTGGCGTGCAAAAGCGCAGGCGCACTCGCTGGCCCAGTTCTTGGAAAATCTCTGCTCGACCCACGGGAGGATCACGTGCTGCTCGGGACTCACGGCCCGGCGCACGACGATCCCCTTGCTCTCGAGATCCTTCAGCGCACCTGCTACTTCCGGCAGCTCAAATAGCTTCACCAGCATGTCTGGCATTGTTCCAATACCACCTTAAGACGCTCACCAATACCAATACCGCGGTGGAGTCTACAGGCGCCAGACGGACAGGCGCGGGGCGCAGAGGACAGTCCCTACGGCCGGCGGGTTCCGTCGTGGCTGCACTGTAGCTACATCACAGCTACCAGAAGCAGTGTACGGCGTGGTGCGTGACGATGGCGATTGGCTGACTGAATGGCCGGGCGTGCCTACACGGTTGGGCTCAAGCCCGATCGGATATACTCTGATGGTACCGCGGGCTACAGCTACCACGACAGCGGCCGCCTGTGGCTGGATCCCAAGACAAATCGCCTAATCGAGGGTGACATGACGATCGGCGCGACTGGTAGGACCTTGAAGGTGACCATGATACTGAGCCACTGGAACGATCCGAAGCTCAGTGTGCCGTCCGTGCCACAAGGTTAGAAGGCGGCGCATGGCACCTACCCGCGAGGGTCATAGCATTGACGGTGACCCTCGCGGGCAGGTGCCGCAACCGCGAAAACTCGCGGGGCTCAGAGGGAGAGACTGATGCGACAGAACGTAGTCAAGCACAAACTGGCTGCCGGTGAGCCGGTACTGGGAATCTTCTTGACATTCGACAGCCCAGATCTCGCCGAAATCTTTGGCTATGCCGGCCTCGACTTCGTGATGATTGATGCCGAGCACGGGGCCATAGATCCCTCCCACGCGCAAAACTTGATTCGGGCCGCAGAATGCGCGGGTATTGCACCACTGGCGCGAATCACCCAAAACACGCCGGCGACCATTCTGCGCTTCCTGGACGTAGGCGCACAGGGGGTCATGATTCCCTGGTGCCAATCTGCCGATGAGGCACGGGCTGCCGTTCAAGCGGCGAAGTACCATCCTGCAGGACGGCGCGGGCTGGCCGGCGCGCGTGCCGCGCATTACGGCGTGGACACCAACTTGGCCGACTACCTGCCCGAGGCCAATGCCGAAACCATGGTCATCGTACAGGTCGAGACGGTGGCAACCGTGGAAGCCCTGCCCGAGCTGCTCGAAGTGCCGGGCATCGACGTGTACTTCATCGGTCCGAACGACCTCTCGCAGTCGCTCGGGTATCCCGCGCAGCTGCACGAGCCGGCCGTGCAAACGCTCATCGACCAGGCGGTCGACCAGATTCTTGCCGCCGGCAAGCACGCAGGCATCTACGTGCGCAATGCCGAGGAGATGAAGCGCTATCGCGACCGCGGGGTGCGCTTCCTTGCCGCCGGGCTGGGCGGGATCGTCGTGCCCGCGCTTCGCGCTTTCGTGCAGGCAGGCGCAGCGCCGTAGCCTACTTGCTCCAGTAATCGGCGATCTTGGCGTCTGCCACGACCGGCACCAGATCCATGATCTTCTTGCCGGCCTGGATCATCTCGTGCTCTACGATCTTGCAGACGGCCTCGGCCTGTTCTTCCTTGGCCTCGACGACGATCTCGTCGTGGACGGTGTTCACCACGCGCGCTTCGTAGCCTTGCAAGGCCTCGTGGAGGCCTACCAGCGCGAGCTTGGTCATGTCTGCGTTCGAGCCTTGGATCGGAGAATTCTTGCCCTGCCGCTCGACACCGGACCGCGTCTTGTTGTAGTCCGGATCCGTGGGATCGAGGACCGGGTAGTAGCGCTTCCTTCCATAGATGGTGATACTGTAGCGATTCCGCACTGCTTCTTTGCCGGCCTTCTCCAGCCACTTCTGAATGCCCGAGTAGGCCTTGAAGTACTGATCGATGAGCTTCTTCGCCGCATCGGTGGAGACACCAAGCTGCAGGCCAAGAGCAGCCGGGCCGCGCCCGTAGGCGAGGCCAAAATTGATCACCTTGGCCGCACCGCGTTGCTGCTTGTCGATGAGGTCTGGGGGCACGCCAAACATCTGGCTGGCGGTAAGCTTGTGTAAGTCGCCGCCGGATCGGAACGCTTCAACGAACGCGGGATCCTGGCTGAGCTGCGCCAGGATTCGCAACTCGGCTTGGGAATAATCGCAGGTGATCAGCTTGTAGCCGGGTGGTGCCACGAAGCACGAGCGGAAATCGCTGGTCGCCGGAATCTGCTGTATGTTGGGATTAGTGCACGAAAAGCGGCCGGTGTCCGCCCCGATCTGATTGAAGTCGGGATGGATGCGGCCCGTGACGGGGTGAATCAGGTCCAGGAACTTCTCGCCAAAGGCCGACAGGAGCTTTTCGAAGCCGCGATACTCGAGCAGCTTCTTCACGGCCGGATTGTCGTACTTCTGCAGCGTGGACTCCATGGTATCCGGCAGCTGCAGGCCCATCCGCGCAAACGTGTCGATGAGCTGAGCATTGCTGTTCAAGTTGATCGCGGGGCCGCCGAACATCGTCCGCTGGGGCACGTATTCTTCGAGCAACCGTCCCAGCTCGTCGGCGGTGCGCTCGCGGTCCGCCGTCGCTTTGTCGATAATGCACTGCCAACGCTGCCGATCGATCAGACAGCCGGCAAGCTCCATCTCTGCCACGGCGACCACGGTACGGAACTCGAGCAGCGCCACGGGCAGCATCTTCTCGCGCTTGAGCGCATCCCGCTGCTGTGCATAGATCGTAAACAGCACCAACACGTCGCGCGCGGCGTAGCGCAGCTGTTCGTAGGAGTATTCGCCGGTGCGGTTGTTGATAAAGCTCGAGCGCGTGGACTTGTCCAGGGTGATGCCGGCATACTTTCGCGCCAGGCTGACCAGACTGATATCGCGGCTGATGCCGGCAGTAAGCAGCCGTTCGGCAAGCATCGTGTCGTACATGTTCCGCATCGAGATGCCTGCCTGTGCACGCAGCATCTTGTAGTCGAACTTCGCGTTCTGCAACAGCTTCAACGTGCGCTCGTCCTCGAGAATGCGACGCAGCGGTCGGGGGTCAACGCGCCGTGCATCCACGACGTAGGTGCGATCGGGTGTCGCAATCTGCACCAGCAGCAGCGTGTCTTCCACGAACGGATCGAGACCGGTGGCCTCGGTATCGACAGCTACCACGGAGGTACCGGACAGCTCCGCTACCACCTCGGCCAGACGTGCTTGCTCGGTAATCATCTCGAACTCGGCATTGGCGGGAGACGTGGGTGAGACAACTGCCCCCTCACGTGCCTCAAACAGCGCACCCGCCTCCCCGTTGCTGCGCGGCAGCTCAGTGGGCGCGAGCGGCTCCGCGTCTGGCGCAGCATCACTCCCGGCTTCGCCGCCAAGCGCCGGTGCCGGCAGTTCGGGCAGCATCGCCAGGGCTGCGCGTTGCGCGGCAGCATTGCCCCGTCCGTTGCCATTGCCCGATCGTTTGGCTTCCGGGGGCGCGGACACGTTGGCTGCCTCGTCCGTCCGTCCGTTGCCATTACCGGATCGCTTGGCTATTGTCTCCTGGGGCGCATGCCTCCTGCCCACCTCATGGGTGCCCGATGACTCATTCGCGGCACCTCTGCTTGCCGCCGGCATCGCCTGGCGTACCGTTGACGTCTGGCGGGCCTTGGCTAGCGCCTCAATGACCACCCGATCGGGTATCGCGTACACCGGACTGTCGTACGCCGCATCCGGAGGTCGTACGCCGCAGCTCGGACACGCCGGCAGCGCCGGATTGAACGATCGCTCACAGGCAACACACGGAAGATAGCGTTGCAGCCGCGTGTGACACAGCGGGCAGCAGGCGTGCCGGCCGAAGGGGAGTGTGTCCGGCAGGGCCGTCGTCGCCAAACAGATCGGGCAGGTGACAGTGCCGGAGACAACCATAGTGCCCGAGACTCCCGTGGAACGGATGCCAAGCCAGGCGGGCAGGACCGCCCGCCCCCACATTGTACGAAAAGCAAGGCCGCGTGGGGAGACTCCTACTCACGCAGCTGGCAGTTGCAGGGCGTCAGATCGATAGCCTGCACTAAACGCAAGGCGGGACGTATAGTTGAAGTGGACGAACAGGGTCCCGGAGTTTCCGGCAAGGAGGGCTCGTGACCGTCGATCTCACGCCGATCGGTATCGGCGGCGCGTACCTGGCAGGGCTGGCATCGTTCCTTTCGCCCTGCGTCTTCCCTCTCGTGCCCGGCTACCTGTCTTATCTTGCAGGCACGGCCGGGGAGCAAGCACGCCGGGAGGCTGAACGAGGGCGAGCGGGATGCTCGCGGTCCCGGGCGGACGAGAGCGAGCAGGGTACTCGCGCGCCCAGGAGCTGGCAGGTCGCGCTGCACGCGCTCTTCTTCGTGCTCGGCTTCTCGCTGATCTTCGTAGCGCTCGGCGCCAGCGCAAGCTCGCTGGGAGATTTCCTGCGCTCAAATCAGGTTGCAGTGCGCCGCGTAGCAGGCATCTTGGTCGTGATTGCCGGCCTGCAGGTCTCGGGCGTGCTGCGCATCGTGCCGCTGATGCGCGAGCGCCGAGTAGGGATCGCGCCTGGAAACACTACGCTGCTGAAGTCGGCGCTCATTGGCATCGCGTTTGGCGCCGGCTGGACTCCCTGCGTCGGTCCGTTCCTGGGGTCCATCCTGGCGTTGGCAGCCAGCACGGGATCGCTGCGCGAAGGGGTCATCCTCCTGCTCGTCTACTCCTTCGGCCTCGGCTTGCCGTTTCTCCTCACGGGGCTGCTCATTGACCGGGCCGTTCCCACATTTCGTCGCTTCTCGCGCTACATGCCCATCATCAATATGGCCAGCGGCGTCCTCCTGATCGTCATGGGTGTGCTGGTGTTCTCCGGCACGCTGGTGTCGCTGGCCCAGTACTCGCCGTTCGTCGGGGGGTAGAAAGGCGGCCACACGTCTTGCACGGTTTGTGCCGTACGGTGGTTGGGGCGAGTAGCCCTCGTCCGAGCTTGCGGATGGGTGCCATCCAACCCAACGCGGCCCGCACATGCGCACCTGAGTTTGCGTGCCCTTGTTATTGGAGTTGCACCCGCACCACCGCAATAGCCCAGGGCTGCAGGGTAATCCGGTTGCCGGTCACGATTTGGTGCCGGATCGCGCTGGCACCGGAAGGCTGGCCCGCTGCGCCCGCTTGCGGGTCGGGCACGATCCACCATACGTCGCGCTTACCGGCTGGTACACCCTGCAAATCTACCGTCTGGGCTTTGGTGCCATCGGTGTTCACCAGCAAGAGCCGCGCGTCTTTGACGCTCACGAGCGAGCCGGCGGCGGCGACTACCGGCGCCGGCGCACCACTGCCTTCTTGCACCAGCGCACCACCGCTCTCCTGCACCTGTACCGGGTGCGAGCCAAAGTAACGATCGACCAGCGCATACACAGACACGGCCGCGCGAGGGCTAGAGGTCTCGACGTCGAAAGGCTCTTGTGCCTCCCCAATCATGGGCGCCTGCACTGCGAGCACCAGTGGGCTAGGACTGTTGGGCTCGGCATCCTGCCACACATGGGCAAAGATCTCGGCCGCGAAAAGCGCCTGGGCATAGCCGCTGTACACCGAGAGGGCGGAGGGATTCGCGTCGATTGACCACTGGCCCAGGATGAGCTGGATGGGTTGATTGAACTGCGCGAGGCTGTCACGCCGGTCCTGCAGCCAGGAATCCAGTCCGGGATGGCCCTCATAGCCTAGCTGCACGGCATCGACGACATCCTGCACCGTAGGAGACGGGCCGGAACCGGAGTACTGGATCGGCGCGTAGTGCGTGTCGACCCCACCGCTGGCGACTGCATCGACCCAACTTTGGTCGCTCGCGCCCGTAATCCATTCGTCGGCCACTATCTTGATGGCGTGGTGCTGGTAATATGGCGTGGCCTGCGCCATGGCCGCGCTGTAGGCGACGACCAGTGCCGCGTATTGGTCCGGCAAGATGCCGAACGCGTCCGAGGTCTGCCGCCGCGCCAGAGGCACAGCGAAGTGGCGCCACTGTGCCGGAGAATCTCCGATCTCCCAATAGGGATCGGGACAGTTGGGCGAGCCGCTGCAGTGCTGCCAGTAGTAGGCCACCAGTTCGGCTGCCTGCTGCGGGTCATCGACCTCGCCGTTGACCACGATGAACGGCTGCGCACCTACCTGGGCTGAAAAGGCCAGAAAGCGGTCGAATAGGCTGTCGTGGCCCGCGGCGCCGTAGCAATCGTGCCTGGCACCGACGTCGGCGTAGATGCACCCGTTGCGCCAATCGTAGTCGTCCGCGTGCACGTCGCCGAAGCGGAGCACCTGGACGCCCACGTCGCGCAGCGCGCCGGAAATGCTGGGAGCCGCCAGAAGCAAGTCGCTCGTGCCGGCACCCATGCCGAGCGATACCGGCTGTGCGATCGCAGCGCCGGGGGCGATGTCGAGGGATAGCGTGTCCGAGAGCGCCACACTATGCTGCGGATGCGCCGGGGACGAGGCCAGAGCATGGATGGCAACGCCGACGCCGGCGAGCAGGACGACCACGACCAGCAGCCAGCGGCGCATTACTGCCCTATGAGATTCAGCTGCAGCGTGGCCGTCTTCTGGACACTGGGGGCGCTCGCCTCCGCCGAGACCGTGAGCACTGCGCTTGCGCTGCCCTTGAGCGGGAAGACCACCGGCAGCCGGCAGACAAAGACGCCCTTTGGGCTCGTGAGGGCCGTGCCTGTAAGCGTATTGGTCTGGCAGGTGATAGGTGTGCCATCTGGGTACGTCAGCGTGATAGTCACCTGCGTGTACGGATCGGTAGTGACCTGGAGTACGACCCTCGAATGGTCGCGAATCGAGCACGCCGGCGCGTTCGGGTTGCTGCCGGTACACCAGTCGGTCGCCGGCCCATTGTCCGGTCGCGCGCGCAAGACAACGGAAGCAAGCGGCGGCACCTGCGCTACGGTCACCGTGGCATTAGACACCGCGTCCTTTTGCCCGGCCCAGGTAGCCGTGACGTTCAGCGGCACTTGCACGTAACCGGCCACTGGATTGTAGGTGACATCCAGCTTCGTGAGCTTGACGGGCACCAAGCCGTTCGCTCGGGCAGTCACGACCAAGGGGCCGGACGCGGGGGAAAACGTGCCATCCGGAAACTGCAGCTGCAGCTGTACCGTCGCAAACCGATGGGTCAGCACGACAAGCTGAACCGGCGAGCCGGACTGCACGACCGAGGCGCACACCACGACTTCCGTGAGACCAGATGCGGACGTGAAGTCGAGGGGATGGCCCACGACAGTGGGGCAAAGTCCCGCAAGGTCGGTCCCGGACGATGCGGCGTGGGACACAACCGGAGCGCCACCAAGGCCGGAGCATCCGAAAGCGACTATACAAAGAAGGCCGGCGATGCGATGGATCATGGCTGCACGAGCTTTTCTTCCGGGGGCAGGCCGGCACTATGGGTCGAGCGCTGGGACAGCGGCCACTGTGTTCTATGATACATGCTATTCCCGTGCCGTTAGGGCTGTATTGTCGATTTGTAAACGTTGTGTAAACCCGGACGGCGTTTGGGGGCATTGTAGGGTGCCGCTCACCAGAGGGCGACCGATCTACAGCAGGATCAGCAGGAGCCCGGATCGGCGGGGGCGGGCACTGTGCGCGGGGCGGGCTACCTCGTCATTCGAGAAAGAAGGAATGCAATAACTTGTTCGAGGCAAACAGGCTCTACATCTTAGTGTTAGACCAGGTGGCGAGCATCGAGAATGTAAACGGCAAGTTAACCAACGGGACATAACCTCATTACATGCGTACAGTAGACTCGGAGAGTGGCGGCAGGTGGGAGCCATCCATAATCGCGAGCTGTTTGCCATCTCCACTCTAACGATCACAACAGCACTGCATACCACGTCGTTGTGACGGGAGACGCGCATAGCGCAGACCTTCCTCTCAACAGCGTGCTTCAAAAGGAGACACATCATGACATCAACTGGAAGACAACGCACAGATCCGTGGGCTTGCTTTGCGCGAGCGCTGATCGTACTCCTCTGCAGCCTTGTGCTGGTGCCAGGCTTGGTCACATCGCCGGTCCATGCCAGTGCACCTGCCGCGCAAGCCGCGGCTGCCTATAGTAACGGCACGCTGCTGCGCGACCAAAGCAACGGCCGCATCTACCTGTACTGGAATGGCACGCGGCACTGGATAATAGATCCGCCGACGCTAGATGCACTCGGCTACGCCAACACGAGTTGGGTACCGCTCACCTCGAGCCAGATCGCGGCCATTCCTGACGGCAGCACGCTCGAGGTGGATACGGTCGCTGGCTTCGTCGATCCGCTGGCACCGATCACCAGCTCGCAGGTGTCGCTGGCGCTCAACAAGCCGAGCGTCGCTCCCGGCCATAGCTTGCGCTTGAGCGGCAGCGGCTTTGCCGCCAACGAGGACGTTACTATCGACGCGCCGAATCTGAGCTTCACCGTGGCTGCCGATGCAAGCGGCGACTTCAGTGACACCGTGCCTGTTCCCAGCTCGGTGTCGCTGGGATTGCACCACATATTCGTGCAGGGCGCAACGAGCGGAGACTTCGGCGTAGAGGTGATCCATGTCGTGGCTAGCCCGGCCGCACAGCTGACGTTGGCATCGCCCCAGGTGCAGATAGGCACGAGTGCAGGTATTTCCGGCACGGGATTCTTGGCGGGCGAACACGTGCAGGTGTTTGCCGGCACACTCAATGCCATAGAGGCCACGGCGGATGGGAGCGGGAACCTTGGTCTGGTGAATGTTCCGGTGCCAAGCAGTGACCAAGCGGGCAGTGTGACCGTGCTCGCGTTTGGCGAAAGCAGCTCGCGCTTCGCCCTGAGCACACTCTCGCTCGTGACGAACCAGGTGACCACGCCCACAAGCTCCCCGACCCCCACATCCACCCCAACACCGACGCCAACGTCCACGGCTACGTCCACCGCAGCTCCAATGGCCACGGCGACGCCCACTACGGCACCGGCGTCAGGGCCGGCACGGATCTCGCTGAATCTGGCCCGGGCGCGTCGTGGATCGCTGGTGCACATATCCGGCTACGGCTTCCTGCCGCGAGAATCCGTGCGGATCCGCTTCCGCGGGCGGCTGTTGCAAGTGACGCTTACCAACGACGATGGCGCCTTCCATAACGTCAAGTTCAACGTGCCGAATGACGCTCAGCCCGGCATCGCCATGGTTACCGCAACCGGGACACAAAGTGGCCGCGTGGCTTCGGGCGCGTTTGACGTGCTGCCTGCCGTCAGGCCGCACATCCAAGTCTCGCCGTCTACCGTGTTCCGGGGCAGCCTGCTCGCGGTTTCCGGCGGCGGCTTCTTCGGCACCGAGCGGGTTGTGCTCCGCCTTGGCAGCACGGTGGTGCTGGTCACGGCGACCAACCCGAGCGGTAACGTGTCCGTCTCGTTCCGCGTCCCGGCGAGTTGGCCTCGTGGAGAGTTCACGCTCCGCGCACAAGGCATGGAGAGTGGATTTGTGGCCACGGTGAGTGTCAAGGTCGCCGTAAGAGTCACCGTATCCGCAACCAGCGGGTACACCGTCTTCGAGGGAGGTTTGCGGAACGGCTGGCGGGATGCCGCCTTCGGCTTCAGTAGCAAGGATTCGTGCGACACGCGCACGTTCGTGACGGGCCCGTGCTCGTTCTCGATTGCCTATACCGCCTGGGGCGGTATCCAGTTCATGAGCCCTTCGCCGTTCGCGGTGAGCGCGTTCAGGACAGTCAGCTACTACCTCAACCCGAATGGCAAGCCCATTCGCGATTTCGCCGTGCTGTTCCTCGATACCGGCGGCAACGTGATTAGGGAGCAGACGCTCTCCTCCGCGAACGTGATAGGCGCTACCGGCAACGGATTCGAGCACGTTTCCGTGCCGGTGAGCGTGCTCGATCCGAGCGGCGTCGCCATCAAGGAGATCCAGCTGAAGAACGCGACCGACGACAGGCTTTCGACGATCTACGTGGACAACGTGCAGCTGATGAGCTGACGTAGCCCGACTCCACGGCCCCATCCGCGGTCATTGTTAGGCCCTAGCCGCAAAGGACGCCGCGTTCCGAGGACGCGGCGTCCTTTGCCGATCTCAAGGCAGGTCAGAAGCCTGGGTCGCTTACGGTATCTCGTAGGGGATACTAATCACTACGGTGTTCGGGCGGTCGAGCAGCAGGCGGCGCAGACGGTTGGCGGTGTGGTTGTGCAGGAAGCGGCCGAGGATGCCGCGAGCGACGACGAGCGGCAGCGCCACGGTGGTCGTCTGCGTAGCGTCGCCTTCCGTCAAGGCATCGACGTAGGCGTATAGCGGTGCCACGATGCCTCGATACGGGGAGTCAATGGTCACCAGCGGAATGTGGTTGCCCCACGCGTCCCATTCCCGGCGCACCTTCTCCAGGTCTTCCTCCGCTACCACGTGCACTGCCAGAATGCGCCCCATGACCAGCGACTTGCAGTAGGCCATTGCTTCTATTGACGACTGCGTGAGCGAGGACACGCTGACAAGCGTGGTGTGGCGTGTGGCAACCATAGCCATGTTCTGCGCATGTGCCATCTGCACCACCGCTACGCCGCGATGTCGCTGCAAGATCCGGCGCAGGACCCACTGGCTGGGCAGGCTAATGGGGCCGAAGGGCAGGGCAGGCAGCATCACCGTGATCTTGTCGTCTGGTATACCCTGCTGCTGCACCTGACGCACGACGCTCACGAGCGTCCTGGGCTCACTTCTGCCAGCGGTGAACACGCACTCCACGTCGAGGTCAGCGAGCGCTTCGGCCAAGTCTGTCGTGTCGAGCTTGGGCGGGCCGACGATGATCACCCGCCGCGCATTGAAGATTTGCAGGTAGGCGATGCAGAGGCCCAACACTTGCGGTCCGCCATGAAAGCCCGAGACGACCAGCGTGTGGTGTAGCCGGGCAGGCGCGGTGACAGGCCGCGGCCGGATTGCTTCCACCGCCTCAACGTAGTGGCCGTGGATGCAGAAGAAACCGGTGACCATGATTGGCACCAGCACCACCACCAGCCAGGCGCCGGAAAGGAACTTGGTGTAGGCGGTGATGCCGAGCACGATGAAGGTGATGGTGGCACCCGTTCCGTTGATGATAATGCCCTTGTGCCAGCCAGGCTCCCGCCGGCGCCACCAGCGGCGCACCATGCCGGATTGCGAGAGGGTGAAGGAGGCGAACACGCCGATGACGTAGAGGTTGAACAGCTGGCTGGCATCCGCCCAGAAGCGGAGGATCAAGGCCATCGCCAGCGCGGTGAGAATCAGGATGCCGTTGGAGTACGATAGCCGATCACCCTTGTGCGTGAACTGATGTGGCAGGTAGCTGTCGCGGGACATGAAGTACGCCAGGCGCGGGAAGTCGGAGAACGCGGTGTTCGCGGCCAGCAGCAGGATGAGCGCCGTGGCGATCTGGCCAAAGTAGAAGAGCACGCCGTTGCCGAGCGTCGCCTGGTTCAGCTGGGCGATCAATGTCGGGGGATTGTCGCCCGCGTTTGGCACCAGGCCGTAGGCATGGGCCATCAGCGTGATCCCGGAAAACATGGTGATTGCCACGAGGCCGAGCGTGGTCAGGGTGGTGCGCGCATTTCGCCACTCCGGCGGCTTGAACGCCGGGACGCCATCGGAGATAGCTTCCACGCCGGTCAGCGCCGTGCATCCTCCGGCAAAGGCGCGCAGGACGAGGAAGAGGCTCAATGTTTCCGTGGCCTGCACCGGCACGATACCGAATTGCGGATGTGGCGGCACGACGTGCATACCGCCGGTGAAGAAGTGCACCGTGCCCACACCCAGCATCAGGTAGACGAACCCCATGAACATGTACGAGGGCAGCATGAAGATGGTGCCCGACTCGCGAATGCCGCGCAGGTTGCCAAGCAGCAGGATGCCGAGCGCGCCGATATCGAACGCCAGCTGGTACGGGGCAAGACCCGGGTCGATGGAGACGAGGTTCGCCACGCCTTGGGTAATGCTCACGGCTACGGTCAGTACGTAGTCGATCATCAGGGAGGAGCCGGCAGTAAGGCCGAAGAGCGGGCCGAGGTTGTCGCTGGCCACGATGTAGGAGCCGCCACCTTTGGGATACGCCTTCACCGTCTGCCGGTACGACAGTACGACGATGGCAAACAGCGTGGCGATGGCGGCGCCGATGCCCAGCGAGACCCCAAAACTGCCGGTGCCTGCGACCAGCAGCACCGAGAGCATCGCTCCGGTTGCGTAGGCGACGGAGCTGATGGCATCGGATGAGAGAACGGCGAGGGCCTTGAGCTTGGTCAGCCGCTCGTGTGGGGCTTGCTCATTGGCGAGCGGATCGCCGACGAGAATCTGCTTTGCGGCGAAGAGGAGGCGGCCAACCGGTCCGCGTGCTCGCGGCAGCCGCGCCGTGGCGCGAATGCTCCCCGGGCCCGAAGGGCGAAAAGCGCGGCGGCCGCTCCGCACGACCCGCACGTACTTATCGCCGGGCAGGCTGCCGTGCACCTGTTTGACCAACACGAGGTCGGCGCTGACGCCGGGCGGTGACTCTGGTCCCTGTTTACCGTAATCCAACCAGCCTTGGCCGGCGGCTCGCAGCTCCGCGAGCCGCGCCTGGTCATCGACTGATTCGTACGCCTTCGTGGTAGACTCCTGCAACGCTTGCCGTGCCGCCGAATAGGTCCGGACGGCGGCCGTGGGCCCCACCTGCGGGTCGCCACGATGCAGTATCGCACGTCTCGCCAATCAGGCGATCATGACTTTTGTCCTATTTTCGCGGTCAGGCGTAATCAAAATAGGTAGCGAGCGGCCTGAGGCAGTACTTTGGCGGCACAGCAGAGGCCGGAAACGCCCGCTGTAGTGAAGCCACGATGGAACCTGCGCGTCACGTCTTGGCGATGGAGTGGCGAGCCGGGATGTCCAGGGGCGAGCACGATGCTCGCGGTCCCGGCAGTGTACGGCTCGATGCGGATCCCGCCGTGGCTTCGGCTTAGGCGGGCGAGATACCCGTGCTCCGGGCTGGTGGCAGCCTGGCGTCGATACCGTGTGATAGCGATGGGGACGGTAGTTGGTGCGTCCGGGGGCGGGCGAGATGCCCGCCACCCGGACCGCTCCGAACCGGCGCTAGGCGGTCGCCGATGCTTCGTGCGTGCGCAGGTATTCCACCACCTCGACCACGGCCCGCAACTTGTCGTCTGGCAGCTTGCTGGCGTTGTCCTTGACCAGCTGCAGCACATCTTCGCGGACTGCATGGTCGTCCGCGGGGGTCTTCATCAGTGCCAGGCCGTTCTCCAGGTATTCCCCGCCCTCGGCGAAGTAGTCGAGCGGCACCTCGAAGAAGCCCGCCAATGCCTCCAACGCATTGAGGCCCGGGTTGCTCATCGCGCCGGTGCGCAGCTTCCACACGTAGCTCGCAGTGATCCGGTTTCCAGTGGCGCGCTGCACCTGACCGTATGTATACTGCCGCCCTTGTGGGGAACGGCGCACATTGAACAGCCAGTCGACTTTTTGTGCTAAGGTCTTACTCATTTCCTGCCGGCTCCTTTGGGCATTCTCTCAATGTCTGCCCCAATCAACTCCGCCGTATGAAACTGCACCAATAAGTCCCGCGATAGGTCGCGCTAACACCTACGTGGTGGCGTGGCACTCCCTGCGACGCGTACGGCGATGAGCAATGCTGGCCACCACACGCTCACCACCAGACCGCCGCCGGCAGATACCTTGCGCTCATGCCCTGGTACTACTTCCTAGTGTGTACCGCATGTTGCATCGGCGTGATTCCTATTGTACGGCAGCGCGCGAAAATGCGCTAGTGCTGCAACCCGGTTTGCTTCAAGAAATACTTCAGCACCTGGTGCACGCCGTCGATCAGGTAATCCAGCCGCTCAGCGACCTCGTGCTGCGTCTCGGGGTCTCGGTCGAGCGGTCGCAGGTATTGGCGTAGAACACAGCGGAACACGAACGTGAGCACGGCCACATACTCGGCTACAATCCTGGGACGATCCGACTCGGCCAAGAGCTTCAGGTCGCGGACAAAGGCCTCGGCCGTCAGCCCTCCTCGCCCGCTTTCGAGAGATTCCAGTACAAATCTATCGCCCTCGGCGGCCTCGGCGTGGATGGCGGTAAGCACCTCGGCCAGGCCGTTGCGTCGCACGATGCCCCAGTCGCCGGCATAGCGGGCATCGAGCTCGCCGACGAGCGCAACCATCGCGCTGACAATCTGGGCGCCCGCCCGCAAGGTACGCATCTGGTTGACGCGCCTGACCATCAACTCGCACGCAGCGTGCAAGGCGACGACCGCCGCCGCGGCCACTGCCTCGTCATCCAGCTCTACGCTCTCGATCTCGGGCTTCGTGTCCGGGATCAGGGGCACGAGATCGGCTTCCTCGCCGCCGATCAGCGTCTTGCTGGCCGGGCGTGTGCCACTGGGATACTTGCCGGCGGCACCGTTGCGGCGAGCCCGGGTTCTCAGGCGGAGTCCGCGTGGCTCGCGCTCCTCCTGCTTGCGATCGACCGGCAGATCCAGGGTGCCGAGCCAGGCTGTGCCCTCGGGAGCGCCCTCCTCGGGCGCTTGGGCGCCGACAGCCGTGAGCGTCATGGCGCCGTCCACGCCGGCATCGTCCACGCCAGAGGCAACCTCTGCCGCGGCATTGGCGGCTTCCCGGCTCCGGGGGGGTCTAAAGAGTCTCATACGGAACTATAGTGCCGCCGCCACGGAAGCGCCATGGCGATGGGATTGGTGTTGGGCAGATCCACGGGGACGACCGAGACGGTCGCGGTCCCAGCGGCGTGCGCTGCCTGGTTATCCCGTCGTGGTTTCACATTAGTAGCGCGAATGTGCGGCGCGCTCCCCATAGTCGCGCTCAATGCGGTCCAGGCGGCTGCGGACCCGCGGGCTGCCCAGGTACTTATAGATGAACTCGAGCAGTTGCTGGGTTTCAATCGGCTTGGTCAGGTACTCGTTGGCGTGCGCGAGCTTGCCTTTGATGCGGGGGATGAAGCCTTTCGAGGCCGTCAGCACGATGACGGGCGTATCCTTCAGAATACTCTTCTTGAGCTGCCTGCAGACTTCCAGACCGCTGATGTTCTTGCCGAGCACCGGGTTACCGTCCTTATCGACCTCATCCGTCGGTGGCGGCTCGATATTGACGTCCAGCAGTATGAGGTTCGGACGCTTGGTGAAGGCCAGGGCCAAGGCGTCGCGCGCATTGATAGCCCAATGCAGCTCATACTCGTCAGCCAACGCGTCGCGAAGGTTTCGCCTATGGGTCTTAGAGTCTTCGACGACGAGAATACGCTGGCGGTCGGCACCGGACCCAGCCATGCTGTTCATGCCCTTGCCTCCTTTGCCCTGGCAGCCGCAATGCTCGAGACTGTGCTCATGCGACTCCCCCCACAGGCAACCCTATCATCCGCGGCACAACGCTTCAAGTCGACAATAACCTGTTCACCGACGCGACCAGCCCGCGCTCGGGGTGGTTGAACTCACCCTGTACCTTGCTCACGAATGCGTTCGCTTTACTGGCCTTGGCGAATGCTTCGTCGCTCGGGGTATGCCGGGAGCTGATCATGACGACGGGGGTATGCTGGTCGAGCTTGCGGAGCGCCCGCAGAATCTCATACCCGCCGCGTTGCGGCTCGGACAGCATGATATCGAGCACGAGCAAATCCGCCGTGACGCCGCTCTTCCACGCGGCATCCCAGTCGGCGTAGTCGCTCAGGGCATGAACGCAGTAACCTTCCTCTTCCAATACGGCTATCATCGCGGCCCGCGACGTCGCATCGTCGTCCACGGCGATAATGCGGGCGCCGTTGCGCGCCGCCACGGGTGCTGATTTGTGGGACTCGGCCTGTGCGGCCTTCCCGCGTCCACCAAATACCATTGCACTCTCTCCTTCGCCGTTTAGCAATGCCACATTTGGGATCTACAGGTTCGCGCGCCGGTGCGGCTGGGCGCCGAGGCGCGGAGGTCAGTTCCCGCGGTCGGACAGCCAGGGGGTTCAGTCCCTACGGGCCGCGGATTCCACTTGGGATTCATTTCAGCTCACCTTCACGGCCTTTGGATTCCAACCTTGGCATACGAACCTCCTGTGCCAGCTACTTCTATGCCAGGGGAACACACGCCAGGTCGATGACCGGCGTCAGGCCATCGGCCGTAGTGGCGATACCAAACACTACCCCTGTGGCTGCCATAGCCGCCGGCGGCGGCTCGATGGCGGCCCGCTGGAGCCTGCACGTGTCCACGGCAAGCGCGCAGGCGCCGGTACGCACGACCAGCAGCTGCCGTGGCGCTTGCTCCATGGCAGTCAGGCCCCAGAGCCAGGCAGGGTGCACCACCACCACCCCGTCGTGCAAGCCGAGGATGCCCGGCCGGGCCACGCGTCCGGCGTCGAACTCTGGGCATGGGGCTGTTGACGCTATTTGCGCCGCTACGAAGCCAAAACGATACGGGCCGCTGGTGGTGATGTAGATGTCGATCTCGGGCGTCACGAGGCCTCCTCACTCTCGTGGCCGGGGTTCTCGGCAAGAACCAGATTCATGGCGCTGAGCAACTCGTCGGAGTCGAACGGCTTGGTGAAGTAGCGGGTCACGCCCGCGGCGAGCGCGGCGGCCCGATGACGCGCCTGCTGGCGCGAGGTAATCATGAAGACCGGCACGGTGGCACCGCCATGCGGCAGCAGGCGTAGCGCCGTCAGCGCCTCGAGGCCATCCATGCCAGGCATTTCCATGTCGAGCGTGATCAAGTCCGGCATGTGGCGGATGCAGATATCCAGCGCGTCGTGGCCGTCGGCGGCCTCCAGCACGTTGAAGCCGGCCTTGCCGAGGGTATCGCGGAGGGCGCGACGCATTGTCTGGCTATCGTCAACGACCAGCACGTTGCTGGCCACCGCCACACGGGTCTGCTCCGGCGCAATGATGCCGCCGGCAGCCGACCGGTCGACTAGCGTCGGCAGATCGAGGATCGGCAGGATGTGACCGCCGCCGCCAATCGCATAGCCGAGCAATCCGCAGTGGCGGCGCAGGTAGCCGGGGGCGGCACGCACCGGCAGGTACTGGCTGCCGAGGACCTCATCGACGACGATAGCGACGTCGCGTCCCGCCACCTCGAGCAACGTGGCGTGCCCGGCTTCGCCATCGCCGGCTGGTCCACCGGCAAGGCAGACGCCCAGCATGGTGAGCGACCTGTCACCCGTGCGCACGCTCTGCCCGGGCTTGAGCGCGGCGAGCATGGCGTAGGGCACCGAGTGGGTGGCCACCATCTGCGTGATGGGCAGGGCGACGAGACTACTCCCTTCGCGTACGACTTCGACTCGTAGCATAGCAAGCGAGCGTGGCAGCACCACCGTGAAGGTCGTTCCGTGGCCCGGCACGGAGGCAACCTCGATGCGGCCGCTGAGCGCCGCAATGTCGTCCTGGGCGCTCTTCATGCCGATGCCACGTCCGGACATCGCGGTGACCGTGGCAGCGGTGCTGAAACCCGGGCGCCAAATGAGGGCGATCTTCTCGTCGGTGGTCAATTGGGCCGCTTCGCCGGCGGTGATCAGGCCGCGCGAGACCGCGACCGACGCCACGCGCTCGGCATCGATCCCCCGGCCGTCGTCGATGACATCGATAGCGACGCCATCACCACTGGTGCGACCGCGGACGGTCAGCTGGCCTTGTACCGTCTTGCCGGCGGCGACCCGTGCCGCCGAGCTTTCCTCGATACCGTGGCCTATGGCGTTGTTGATCAGGTGGATCATCGGCGGGAAGAGGGCATCCGCAATGCGGCCGTCGAGCACCACGTCGCCTCCTTCCAAGCTGAAGGCGACCTGCTTGTTGAGGCGGCGGCTTTGCGAGCGCACTGCGTGGGCCAGGCGATCTTCCAGCCGGGCCAGCGGCACCATGTTGATATCGAGCAGCGCGCGCTGGACGCTCAGCGCCTTATCGGACTGAATCTCCACCTGAGCGCGCGCCTCGCCAAGATCGCGGCGCAGGTTGCTATCCGACTCTTCGAGGTCGGCCAAGGCCTCGTCGAGCTGCCCGAGCAGGGCATCCACGGTGGTGTACTCTTCTTTCTCGAGGAGGTCCCACTCGCCGCTGTGCCGCGTGGTGCGCACCAGCTCAGAGCGGAGGCCGGCCAACTCGGATCCGACGCGCTCCACCAGCGCCCGGAGGCGAGCCCCGCTGCGGCGCGACTCGGTGCGTTGCTGCTCCAGCCGGATGACCAGCGCCTGCAGGGTGTCACGCGTGACGGTGAGCTCCTCGAGGGCACCAAGGGCAGTGCGCACGCTGGCCTCCCTGCCAACGTCCACGGCCCGTCGCGGCGCCTGCTCCAGGGGCATGAGGTACCTACGGCGGGAGGGCGGCGCCTCCAATCGCGGCAGTCGCGTCAGTCCGGCGCCCGCGGCGCTCTGCAGGCCTATGTGGCGCGTGGCGATCAGGGAGCCGTCCTGGCGTAGCGCCGTGCGCAGGCGCCCGGCTGCCTCGTGGATGACTGCAGGATCGTCCAGAGCGAGGGTATCGAACCGCCTGCCGGCGTAGCCGGGATCGTCGGCGCGATCCAGGGCCAGGAAGGCCATCGTGTGCTCGGGGCCTTCGTAGATGGCGAAGCGCTCGTGCAGCAGCTGATCTCCCTCCTGCAACGGCACAAGGGTGACGCGCGCTTGGGCCACGGGTGCCTCGTCGAGCTGGGCAAATACGTACACTTCACCCTTGCTGCCGGCAAGGTCCCGGTAGCGCGCGAGGTCGTGGCTATCCGGCGCAAGGTGCTGCACGCCGACGAACAGGGTGAACGGCGCGGTAGCCATGCGGGCGCGCTCTTCGACAGCGGCCGCGCGGTCGATGACGGCCGTGCGGCTGCGCGGCAGGGTTCGGCTGCTCGAGGCAATCAGGTCGCCAAAGCCGACTTCGCGCAGTCCGGCGGTCTTCGCCACGGGCTGGCGCGGCTGCGCTGCTGCTGCCTGTGGACCTGCCGGCGCATCGGCCGCGTCGGGCCCATACAGCTCCTGTGTCGCGTCCAATGAGCGCACCGGTTCAATGGTGGCGACGGGGCGCGACGAGCGTTGGAACGCGCCGCCGCGCACGCGATCGGTGATATCTTGCAGTCGATCGATGAGGCCGGCAGGTACCTCGGACAATGCCTGCCGTGCGCCGCGCGTGGCGACGCGGCGCTCCAGCTCATCCAGCAGGGACTGCAACGCATCCTCCGCATCGAGCACGCCGCCGAGCACCTCTCGAGGCACCTCGCTCAGCTCGCCTTGCAGCTGATAGTCCTCGATGAGCTCGAAGAGATCCTCGGCATGGTGCGCCACGGCTTGCACGGCGGCGGCCTCCTCGCCAACCAGGGCGGCGCCACCCTTGAGCGTATGCAACTTGCGCCGGGCCAGCAGCAGCGAGCCTTCATCGGCCGGATTGGTACTCAGGATGCCCAGGGCGCGGTGCAGGTCAGACATCAAGCGTTTGGCCTCGTCCATGAATGTGGGCAATAACGGCGACCCCATCGCCACCGTGAGCCGTGCCTGGGAGGCAGGCCTCGAGGCCGTGGTTCGCGTCACGGATAGCGGAATCTTCGCCGCCAGCGATGCCTCGTCGATGACCACGCCGGCCAAGGCGGCAGCCTTGCGCTGCATGGCTGCCAGGCGTTTGAGGAGAGGCACTTCGTTGCTGAGGGGTTGGCGAATCTCCAGGCGCCTGGCGATGGCGGTCGCGGTCTCACTCATCAGGCTAAAGGCGCCGGGCGGCAGTGTGGGCGCGGGTTGAGCCGGGTCGTAGTCGTCGCCAAGGAGGTAGTCGATAATGTCCTCGGCTGCCTCGGAGAGGACCGCGAGCCCTTCCAGCTCCTCCTGCACCTCCGGCGGGGAGGAGACGGCGGCCATGCGCGCGTCGCCTTTGATGGTGTGGAAGCCGCGGCGCACGCTGATCAACAGATCCATGGACTTCTGGTCGCTCCAGAAGCGCTGCAGGGCTGCTGGAAGCTCCCTGCGCGCGCGCTGGGAGGCTTCGCGCCGGAACAGCTGCTCGAGCGTCTCTTCGACTACGGGTGTGGTCCCTGGGGTGCCGGCGGTCTGGGCGCCAGCGGGGGGTGCGAGGGCCTCTTCTTCATCCAGCCCAAGGTGGGTGAGCGTGCCTACGAGACCCCAGGCTTTGGCTTCTTCGGGCGTGAAACCGTAGGCGGCGGCAATGGCCCCGGCGTCGTCGTCCCGGGGCTTGATGGCTTCCCAATCGTCTTGGAGCTCACCTGCATCGCCGGCGCTGGGCTCGCCGTTGGGCACGGCAGCCAGCAGGGCGATGCCTCTGCACTGCAGGTCAAGGGCCTTGCCGCGCAGGGTTGCGTGCTCCAACCAGCCGCAGATGTCGATGAGCGCGCGGCAGAGCAGCTCTCCCTGGTGCTCGTCTCGGTCCCAATGCCAGTTCAGGCGATCCTGCAAGGCGGTCTTCAGCGAGGCAGCGGCTTTGGCACGGGGGCTCGCGATGTCCCCAGTGTCGTCCTCCTCAGCTTCGCCAGCCGGCGCGGCCGGCGCGGTGAGTGCGGCGTTCAACGCTTCTTGCAAGGCGCTCAGTGTGTCACTCACGCGGCGGCTCCCTGGCTACCATGCAGCAAGGCCGCCCGCAGCGACTCGGCGTAGCCGTTTTGCGACTGCTGGAAGACGCGCAGGTCGGCGGTGGCGTTGCGCAGGCGATCAGCCAGTGTGCGGATCTGCGAAGCCATGACGCAGAAGATATCCACGGGAGCGGACACGTCACCGGCACAGGCCCGGCAGGCGGTGATTTCGATGTTGTTACCGGTGAGCGCGAGGCGGTAGCACAAGCCCGCGAGGGTCTCGCGGATGCCCTCGTACTCGCGTTCGAGTGTGTCGCAGTAGGCATCGATCTTCTCGCGCAGCCGGACTATCGCCGGCCTGCTGTCTTCGAGGTCGGTTACCTCGAAGATTCGCACCAGTGGGCGCAAGATCTGGCCATCGTGAAGGAGGCGATGCTGCAAGTTGAAGACGGTACGAGAGAGCACGGCACTCGCCTCGTCGAGCTGCGCATCCAGGGCTTGCAGGTCGACGCTGCGAATGCCAGCGCGGATCAAGTGGCTATTGAAGCCGAACGACAGGGACGACAGCTCACGAGCCACGCGCTGGATGGCACTGATCAGCTGGTCGGCATTGTCCTCGCTCGTCTGCACCATGCGCTGCAAGAGGCGGACGACGATCGGATCGGGCGCGGCCGCGTCGCGATCGTTGCCGAGGACAGCCGGCTCGCCCGCGTTCATGCGGCGCTTTCCGCTTCGGCCGCGACCGCTACGGGAGAAGTGCTGCCCTGCTGCCTCACTTTCAGGTCGGCGACCGACTCGCGCAGGCCTGCGACGATGAGGCGCATGTTGGCGATCTCGTCCTCGGAGGTGACGAGCAGGTCGGTGAACTGCTCGAACACCTTGGCGATCTCGGCGATGGAGCGTGCTGCTTGCTGGGAAGATTGCGCCTGCACGCCGGCCGCGCCGGCGACGTTATCGATGAACTGCACGAGCGAGCTGTTGGTATTGGTGATCTGGTCGAAGGTGGTACGCACGGCGCGCACTTCTTCGACGCCGCGCCGCACCTGTTCCGAGATGCGCTCGATGCGCCGGTTCACTTCGTCGATGGAGATGACCACACTACGCACCGCGCCTTCGGCGTCGGCGAGGGTATCCTGCGCTTGGCGCGCCAGGCGGCCGATGTTGGTAGCGAAGGCGGAGCCGGCCTCGGTGCCGAGGTGGCGCGCTTCGAGGGTAGCGTTCGCGGCCTGCATGTCGAGGTTTTCGGCGGTGCTCTTCACGGAAGTCACCAGTGCAGTCAACCGTACGGAGTCTTCCTGGAGACGCTTGAACTCACGGGTGGTCCCGATGGCGGCTTCCTTGATGGCGTCCACGGCCTCGGCGATGCGGCCCACGGATTCCTGGCCCGAGTTCACGGCGATGCGGGCGTTCACCGCGAGGGTGGCGGCGGTTTCGGTCGCTTCCTGCACCTGCGCGGCGGAGGTGGCAACCGACTCGACGCTGGCGGCCACCTGGGAGACCGACTCGGCCTGGCTGGTGGCGACGTCCACGATGTGGCGCACGCCCTCGTCCACGTGGGCCGCGCCTTCCTGCACTGCTTGCGAGGCGTGGATGATGCCGCCGACGATCTGGCCGTAGTCGCCGATCAACCCGTTGAGGGAGAGCGACAGCAGGCCGATTTCCGATTCGCTGTCCGGCACCTGCACGGTGAGGTCGCCTTCGCGGACGACGGCGAGTGCCTGGGAGACGGCCACGATGTCTCCCGTCAAGGCTTCAGACTTCTGGCGCAGCAGCAACTCCGTTTGCTCGACGCCGGTCTTGATCCGCTCGTTCGCGGCGTGTATCGCGAGTATGACCAGCGCGGCGGCGACCACCAGCAGTGCCAGCAAGGTGTACACGCTATCGGAGGACAAGGCCAGCAGGGCGGAACTTGGCAGCTGCAAGCCTACCTGGCCATGAGGTGCGGTGCTAAGGTCAATCATTGGTCCTCCCGTCGTTGAGCTACTGATTCAGCCTGCGACTGCGGGGTTTGAGCCTGCGACTGCGGGGTGAGGGCCTGCGACTGCGGTCGCATGGCAGCGCACGGACACTGCGGTGTCAGGGCCTGCGGCTGCGGGGTGAGAGCCTGCGACTGCGGTCGCATGGCAGCGTACGGACACTGCGGTGTCAGGGCTTGCGGCTGCGGGGTGAGAGCCTGCGACTGCGGTCGCATGGCAGCGTTCGGACACTGCGGTGTGTGGGCCTGCGGCTGCGGGGTGAGGGCCTGCGACTGCGGTCGCATGGCAGCGTACGGACACTGCGGTGTGAGGAGAGTGCGGCTGCAGGGTTTGAGCCTGCGACTGCGGTCGCATGGCAGCGTGCGGACACTGCGGTGTGTGGGCCTGCGACTGCAGGGTTTGAGCCTGCGACTGCGGTCGCATGGCAGCGTACGGACACCGCGGTGTGAGGAGAGTGCGGAAGGTGAGTTCGGGTAGGGAGATCATGGCTCGTCCGCATCTTCTTCGAGCAAACCGGGCTGTTGGTTCCACTGCCGGTCGGCACCCAGGTCGCCGAGCACCGCATTGCAGATGGCTTCCAGGTCCAGTCGGGCCGCATCGCCGTGAGGGGTATCGACCATGGCGGTGACGAACGCGCCCAGCGCGTGGTTTGCCACCGGTGCCGGTCTTGCGGCCTGCAGCAGCTCGTAGCCAAAATCGACCGCGAATGCGAGGCGATATTCAGCCATCTCCGGAGGTGTGGCCTCCCCGACTACCAGGACGCGACGGCCCTCGGCCGCGCCCGGGGGCAACGGCCCATTGCGCAGGCCGAGCATACGTGGGAGATCGATCAGGAGCTCGCCGCGTTGTGCCACGTTGATCAGACCCAGTATGTACGGAGGGACAAGACCGCTGGGCAGCGGGGTCACCTGCGGAATACTGCTGATGAAAGGAAGCAGCACCGTGCGGTCGTTGTCGGGTAGCGCATAGAGGCTGCCGGACAATGAGACGAGATAACACCATTCGGGCGCCTTGGCGTCTTCGGCCTGGGCTGCAAGTTCTTCAGCAATCATCCCTACGCGTCTCCTCGCGCGCTCTACTCCGTCGTTGGAGTGCCGGCTAGACCAGCTTAGCGCAATATGGTTGAGCTTGCCATAGGGCCACATAGTACCATCGGTGGGACGAGCGGCACGCCGGTGCCGTGCGGCTGCACAGGCGAACGGTCGAGCTCTATGTAAGCACAGCTCGACGGCGTGCGCTCAGTGGGCGTGGACATTTCCAAGGATGGGCCCGGTTCCCGAGTGTGGGGCGGTTGGATAGCTGGTTCCTTCCCATTTGGCGGACATCGGACTGATCGGGCGAGGGGGACGAGGGCGGACAGGATGTCCGCGCGCCCAGGAAGGTTACCAGCGTTCATAGGGCATTTCCCTTGGGCGGATGATGGTGCTGGCGGGCGGGGGCGCGGCCAGGGTGGCGGCGTGGCAGCAGAGGGCCAGGCTGACCAGGTAGTCGTCGTGGCCTGCGTTGGGCGGGACGAAGAAGCGCATCTGTTCGTTGGTACCCAGCTCGCAACGCGCCTTGTCGATTTCGCCGCTCATGCGCGTCCAGTCGGGGCCGCCGTTTTGGCGGTAGAGCCGGCAGCGGCCGGTACCGGCCATGGCCAGCAGGGTGAAGCCCAGGTGGGATTTGGAGGGCGCGGTGAAGATGAGGGGTTCGACCACCGAGCTGCCCAGGGCGTTTGCCAGCCAGGAGGCCACGCCTGCGCCGAGTCCGGTGGCATCGACCACGATGCGCGTGCAGGGAAAGACGTCTCCGAGCAGCGTGCGCAGGGCGTAGTGCTGGGTGGGGTAGTCCGCGCCGGACCAGCTGTAGTGGCGCACGACCTCGATTTCCGGATCGCCTTCGGCGGTGCGGAGCAAGCGGGCGATGGTGACGACCGTGCTGTCGCGTCCGTCCGCGGCGGTGCCGGGGGCGAGCAGGCCGGGCATGGCGGCGGGAGCCTGGCCGGCGATATCCACGCCGGCGACGTAGGTATCGTGGGAGAGGCCCTCCTCGAGCCACTCGTGGCGGCCGGAGAGGAGCAGCGCGCGGGCGGCCGAGGAGAAGAGGCGGCCGGCATCCTCGAGGGGCTCGAGCGCGTACTGGGTGCGGATGAGGGGGTGGTCGGCGCCGAGGCGGGCGATCTCGCCTTCGACGAAGGCGCGGTAGGGCGGAGAGATTTCGGCGAGCGCGTGCCAGTCGTACTCGAAGTGGCGCTTGACGTGGTCGTGCTGCTCGAGGGCGAGGTTGAGCTGTTTCTGGCGCTCGAGCGGATTGGAGGTGTCCCAGGCGGTGCCGTAGAGGACGATGGTGGCGTTGGTGGTGCTGGCCATGGGACGGAAGTCGCGCTGGATCTTCTCCTCGTCGAGGTCCTGGGCTTCGTCGAGCTCGAGCAAGAGGTCGGCGGTGCCGCCGACGACGTTGCTGTGGGGCGCGCCGGAGAGGAAGCGGGCGCGGGAGCGTCCCAGCTGGACGCCGTCGTAGCTGGTGCGGACGGCGCGGCAGTTGTAGGCGTTGCCGAGCACCTGGAGGAGCCGGTGGCGGCTGACGAGGGCCTGCGGCCGGAGGGTTGGGGCTGCCTTGATCACGGTGCCGCCTGCTTGCCGAGACAGGTTGAGCAGGTAGGCTTCGAGGTGCGCGGACAGCTCGTTCTTGCCTGCCTGGCGCGCCATCATGACCGTGAGGGTCTGTCCGTTGCCTGAGCGCACGGCCTGGACGATGGCGCGGGCGATTTCGAGCTGGTAGGGATACAGGGGGCGCTGCACGACGGTGCTGCTGAAGCAGGCGACGTCGTCAAGAGCATGTTGAGGGACTGGTGCGGTACGTCGGGCCAAGGGTACCTCCTATTGGCACTATGAGCCTCCGGCCGCGGTCGTCAGGGCCTCTGGCTGCGGCCGGATGGCAGGGACGATTCCGGCTGCGGCCGGTCAGGGTCTCCGGCTGCGGCCGGATGGCAGGGACGATTCCGGCTGCGGCCGGTTGTAGCGCGGTGGCGGTAATTCGTTTCGCAGTTTTCAGTGGCTACGCGGGTGCCGGGCCATTGAATGGGTCCGGCGCCGAGTACGTTTCGCATTTTTCTGGTGCGTGGGAAAGCCGGAGGCTGGGGCTGATCCAAAGCCTGATACTGCGGTATCAGGGCAGCGTACGAGCGCCTTCGGTTGCGTGGGGTCGGGGCCGGGCACGGGTGCCTGCGGTCGCGGGGCGGTGAAGTGGCCGGGCGAGGAGTTCGTTTCGCAGTTCTTGCGCATGGAGGCGAGGGCCTGCTTGAGGGCGTCGTTGGCGTCGGGGAAGTGGATCTCGGCGTAGGGG
>Ga0187876_1000225_pt1 | contig 58533 bp, 66 predicted proteins | sample June2016WEW_17_4_FD_133000 | JGI IMG/M metagenome (GOLD analysis project Ga0187876, IMG submission 133000) | Peatland microbial communities from SPRUCE experiment site at the Marcell Experimental Forest, Minnesota, USA - June2016WEW_17_40 | ecosystem: Environmental > Terrestrial > Soil >... | reverse complement strand
GATGACGCCACCTTCCTCTTCGAGCCACTGCCGGATGCTTGCCAGGCTTTGGCCATCGGCAATTGCAACTCGGATCTCGGGCCAGAGGGCGCGAATCTGACCGGCTTTGGTGGCAGGCTTTTTTCCGCGCCTCTGCGCGAGGCGGTGCCGGGTTTCGGAGATCCATTGCTGCTCGGCTTTTGTGTGTTCCTCACCCTTTGCCATTCGTTAAACAGTTTATGACGTATTTCGACATTTTTCCACAGTATTCGGCAATTCCCTGCCACTTCGACAATTTTCGACGTGCTTCGACAGCCAACAGCGCAGATCGGCCGCCCCGCGACCAGCTCCCAGGCCGAAAACACTGGTAGTGGAACATAAAGGGTGGGATGCGTTGTTGGGTTTTTGGGGTGGTCTTTTGTTGGTCCGGTTGCGGTTCTGGCGGGATGCGTTTCGATGGACCTGCATCCCGGTCGGGATGCGCCTTCGATTTTACGAGTTATTCTGTCCCACATAGCCTCTGCCGTTACCTATATAAGTGAGGGGAGTTTTCGCATGGCCCAGCGCGCAATCCGATTCTCCGAGACGACGGACCAAGGAATTCAAGAGGCAACGCGGAAGCGGGGTTTCTCATCACCGACGGCGTTCATCCGCCATTCGGTGGAACAGGAACTGTCGGTTCGCGGCGAGGAACTCGTCGGGGCCGAAGAACGACTCGCGGCCACTATCGAGCAAGTCAGGCGGGATATCTTCCGTCTTGGACGAGCCCAGCAGGCCTTGTTCGCATTCTTGGATAGTCTCGCCAAGGTTGTACTGACGTGCGTTCCCGAGCCAGGCGGGGAGGCAATGGAAGCCGCCGTCGCGAGGGCACGAGGCCGGCATGCCCGCTTGCTGAAGAACGCAGGCCAAGCGATGGTCGGCGATTCGAAATTGGCGATGCAGGACTTGGTGGCCCATGGCGAAGAATGACGAAAGCGAATTTCGGCTGCGACTGCGAAAGCCGACCGCACGGAGCGACCGCGCGGCGTGGGCATCAGCCTACAAGACCCTGATGCATTACGCCCGCATGAGCCGGAGCAGCAAGCGCCGGGCGGCTGGACGAGGCTCGGGTCCTAGGCCTAGGCGCGCTCGCCATTACAGCCAGCGGTGTGCGGTGCGAGTCATGTAAGCCAAGAACACCGGTGCCGGGCAGTGGCGAGCCCACGGACGCTACGTCGCCCGTGAGAGCGCCACTCATGAGGGCGATCCCAGGGCTGTCGGGTTCGATAGCGTAGGAGAATCCATCGACATCGCGGAGCGACTCGAAAGCTGGCAGAAGGCGGGCGATGAGCGCCTCTGGAAGCTGATTGTATCTCCTGAGTTCGGCGACCGAACTGACCTGAAACGGCTGACCCGCGATCTAGTTTCGCGGATGGAGAGTGACCTCGGCACACCGTTCGAATGGGTCGCGGTAGCCCACTAAAACACGGAACACCCGCACGTTCACGCGACCCTCCGAGGAATTGGCGCGGACGGCCGCCCATTTCGTCTCAGCCGCGACTACATCAGGCAGGGCATCCGGTGCGCTGCCGACGATCTCTGCACACGCCAACTTGGCTATCGCACGGAGTTCGACACCGCCGCAGCGCAGCGTCGGGAGGTACAGGCGCACCGCTACACGTCCCTCGACCGGGCCCTGAAGCGCGATGCAGTGTGGCCGGACAGCGGGGGGCCCGGACATTCTTCACAGTCGTGCGGGACCCGAATCGCGGCTGGGGCAATCGCAATGTGCGGCTCATGCACCAGCACAGCCTCGAAGACCAACGCCGCACGAAAGAAGCGGAGAGCGAGAGGCACCGGGATCATGGCCGGTGACATCGTGTTTTAGACTCATCGTCGAGTTGCCCATACCGTATGGATACCGGGCAATGTGTAGTTATTTGCGACAGGCGCCGCGATGTCTGCCCGCTGTTGCGTAAAGCGGCAGGTGATCGGCCTGACACAAGGATAAGCGCCACTAACAGGAACTACCGGCGGCAGATCGCACACGGTCTCTTCCGGGCCTCTGGCATGGTGATGCTTCATGGTCACCACGCCCCGGCACGGACGGTCTGGGGTTCAGATCAGAAGGCTTGGGCCATTTCTGGAAAGCACGGGTGGGTCAATTCTCGCGAGCGCCGAAGATTCGCCTGTCCAAGTCGAAGTTCGTTGCGGGCGTGCAATGTATGAAGCATCTCTCCGGTCAGTTCGCAGGCCGACAACGGAAGTGCTGCGCCCGCGACCAGACGGCCCACTCCCCGGATGCCCGCAGCCATCGCGCCGTGCTTTGCACGATAAAAGGGCCTTTTGAGCTTGGATCGGCAATTTCTTCACATTGTAATGGAGATGGTTGTTGCTTAGCCAACATAAAATCAATCAGTCAGTTGTGGACTGTAAATTGCACATACCGAATCGATCGCTTGTTGGAGGTGAAAACTGTCCTCATAGTCGATAGGGATCTGGGATTTGTTTTTTGGCTCGGCCAAATCCTGGATGCGGCCGGATACGTCGCTGGACCCGCAAGGGGGGTCACCGAAGCGGCGAAGATCGTGGCTATGCTCCGTCTGCCAGTCGACGTGCTGGTGGCACCACAGGCCGAGCGTGGCTTTCACGCATTCGTGGAGAAGCTCCGTTTCGCGTCGCCAGACCTCAAGGTGGTCGCCCTAGCCGGTGAGGGGGACTCAACTCTGATCAGGAGGCCTTCGGATGCCGTCTGGAAGCGCAAGCCATGTCGAAGGGATGAGGCAGCAAAGTCCGAATGGCTGGGCCTGATCCACGACCTTGACCGCAGCTATACAGACGCGCATGAGTAAAGGGACGAGTACTTCAGCCCAATGGCCCGGTTTTACAGCGTTTCCGTGTCGCATGATGTCCCGGTCATAACGATGCTGACCGGTCTTGCTCGAACGCGGAACCTAACGCACACACATGCCCTCGGTTCTCATTGTCGATGATTATCTGCTGGTCCGTCAGGGCCTAAAGCAAATACTCAGCCAGGAGGGCCGCGGTTTTGTTATTGGCGAGGCGAAAACCAGCGATGAAGCGACCGTCCGGCTAGCCAGGCAGCCCTGGGACCTCGTCATCCTCGATATCGCCATCTCCGGCAAGGATGGCTTCCACGTTCTTCAGGAGATCCGTCGCCGTCATCCATCCACCCGCGTACTCGTGCTGAGCATGCACGCCGATTCCGAGGATGCCGTGCGTGCTCAGCAAATGGGGGCCTGGGGCTACGTCAGCAAGAATGCCAGCCGCGCCGATTTCCTGGGAGCTTTCAAGAGTGTGTTCTCTGGTAAGAAGTATTTCGAGGGCCACATCTCTCCCGGAATAGGCGTGAAGACCGTGCCCAGGCATGCCGGCCTTTCGACCCGCGAATCCGCAGTCATGTTGGCACTTGCGGCCGGCAAGCGCGCCACCGAGATCGCCGCCGAATCAAACTTGAGCGCTAAGACAGTCAGCACCTACAAGCGTCGCGTACTGGACAAGCTGGGCCTTGAATCGACAGCCGACCTCGTTCGCTATGTGATTGACCACAAGCTCTCTTGATCGTCTTGGCCAACTGAATGCACAACCCTCAGTGACACGTCACCGATCGACGCCTTCCCCCTGATCTTGTTGTCGAACTTGCATGACGACATGCGCCGAGGTCGAAACACTCGGCGGCCAGCCCGTCATCGGCAAACGACTGCTCCCACGCTGTTCCAGCCGCTCCCGTCGCCTCCGATCCCAAAAGGGAACAAAAGTACGCTTCCCGCGCGCCGGTTGTCGGCGAAGTGGGGCAACACCTCCGCGACGCTGGGCACCAGGCCGTCGTAGTAAGTACAGATCACCTGGGCGTAAGCGCCGGTACGATCTTCAGCACCCTTGCGGAACAGTGGAGAGCCGCTTCGGGCTCTTCCATTCGAAAATGAAAGAACGCGGCCCGCATCAGATGGAAGGAAGATTCGGCGCGAGCTTCAGAGCCTGTTCGAAGCAACACCGTGCCTTTTCCCTCTGCCCGTCCTCCAGCAGCGCTAGCCTGCCAACGCCCACTTGCGAGCGCATTATTCACAGGTTCCTGCCGGAACGCTTCCCGCAACTCTTCCAACCTTCCTCGGCTATGGGTGTCTACATGCTTCCCGCGCAGTGAAATCGCTTCGCTAATCGCCAGCGCCACCGCGCTAAGGGTCGCGCTCCGCAAGAAATCCCCGCGAAACCACAGAACATCACCGAAAAAACCCGAGGCGCCAAATGGGGACCTGGCCGTACCGGACCGTGTGAGACGATGCCTACATCCTTTGGTTCAATCTCGCCGTGAACATGTATGACCAAAGTGTGATGTATCACGGTGTCATGCGGTCATATAGCTTGCCTTCCCGCACGCTGCTGGTACTTTTCCCCACGTTTTTTTTATTTACTTTAAGAGCTGTAACTCCTAATATGACGATTTTGATGACTCCCGTATGGCATTTGCCATACGGGCGCAGTTACGTTGCATTTGATCCTCTAGGGCTAGGTCCCAGCATTGGGGCTCTAATGGCGGCAGCTTGCCCGAATACCTCGGGAGAGGGAGAACTCATGATGGCCTCGGCTTCGCGTGACGGGAATTCCGGATTGGGAATGATCCAGCGTGTGACGTTACCGCGGCCGGATAATCTGTCTTGGTACGCCGTTCAGATCCAGTCCAGATTGGGAAACGTAGCCTCCGCCACCCTGCGCGGCAAGGGCTATGAAGAATTCCTGCCGCTCTATCGCTTCCGGCGGCGGTGGTCCGACAGGATCAAAGAATTGGAGCTCCCACTCTTCCCCGGCTATCTGTTCTGCCGGATTGACGTGAGCGATCGCCTGCTGCCCATCCTGACCACGCCCGGCGTGATCGGTATCGTGGGTGCCGGCAAGACCCCCGTCCCCGTTGACGATGAAGAGATCGAGGCCATTAGGGCGATCCTTCGTTCCGGGCTTGCAGTGCAGCCGTGGCCCTTCCTCCGCGTCGGCTCCAAGGTGTACATCGAGGGCGGCCCTCTGGCCGGTGTGGAAGGCATCATCACGAACATGGACAAGGTCTATCGCCTCATAGTCTCCGTCAACCTGCTGCAACGTTCCGTCGCCGTCGAAATCGAGCGCGCGTGGGCTCGCCCCATCCTCGATCGTATAGGCCCCCGCGCGGTTACCCTGTCCGCACGTGCGCGCCCCTTGGCAGAAGCCGGCTAAGAACTACGCGATCACGCGGACGCCGCGTCGCCCGGGTGGCTGCAAGTGTCCTGCCTCCCCCACTGGAGTTCTCCTCCATGCCTGATTCCGATTGCAAAAGAAAGATGATCAGCCTCCGCCTCTCCGAGGTGGAGTATGAAGTCCTCAAAGCGCACTATCGCACCTACGGTGCCCGCAACGTCTCCGAACTGGCCCGCCTGGCCTTGCAGCGCATTATGGCCGGATCGGCTGCCTCGCAAGACGGTGTTACCGCCAGGCTGTCGGAGCTGGATGAGCGGGTCCACCAGTTGGAGTCTCGCGTCTCGCTCCTGCTGGAGCGGGAGAGGGTAGTGTCATGAGAATGAGAAACCGCAAGAATATCCGGCAGAACCTCTGCGCCACTTGCTGCCTGGCGCTGCTTGCCGTGGCCTGCGCCTCCGCCCAGCAGCTCCCGGCAATCACCGCGCCGCCCCCCTCCGGGTATGTTCTCGGCGCCGACGACCAGATCCTGATCCGCGCGCTCGATGGCTTCGACCTCGGCGACAAGCCCGTCCTGATCGGAACCAACGGCGACATCACGCTGCCGCTGATCGGGCGGGTCAAAGCCGCCGGCCTCACCGTCGAGCAGCTCGAAACCGAGCTCGCCTCTCGCCTCAAAGCCTACGTGAAGGAGCCGCAGGTCTCAGTTACCGTGACCGAATTCCGCAGCCAGCCCGTCTCCGTCTTCGGCGCTGTCGCCACACCCGGCGTCGTCCAGCTTCGCGGCCGTAAGACCCTCTACGAAGTCCTCTCCATGGCTGGCGGCCCGCGCGAGACCGCGGGTTCCACCATCTCCATCACGCGCCTGATGGAGAACGGCCCCATCCCCCTACCCGGTGCTGGCCCCGACCCCACAGGCCGCTACAACAGCGCCGAGCTGGATCTGCAGGAGATCCTCGACGGCAAGAACCCCGCCGCCAACATCGAAATCAAGCCCCACGACGTGATCTCCGTCTCCCAGGGCAACGCCCGCATGGTCTACGTCGTTGGCGACGTGCAGCGCGCCGGCGCCTTCAACCTGGGCAGCCAGCGCACCATCTCCGTCCTGAGCGCCCTCTCCCTGGCCGGCGGGTTGGGACACACTGCCAAGCCGGAGCAAGCCAAAATCTTCCGCCCGGCTCCGGACCGTCAGAAACACGAGGAGATCGCCGTGAACATCAAGCAGATTCTCGCCGGAAAGGCGGAAGACATTAGCCTGCGGCCCGAAGACGTTCTGGTTGTCCCCACCAGCAGCCGCAAAGCCTTCACCGTTGTTATGACCGGAACCCTGGCCGGCGCGGTAAGTGCCGCGATCTACGCGGGAGCAGTAGTACATTAACGAGCGCGCTATGAGTGATCAACCACTGCTGAACGAACCGCCGGTCCCGCACAGGAACGGCGCGGCCAATCTGCCGGCGCGGACGCCTTACCTCGACGTGCCGCCGCCCGTTGTATTGAACGGCGAGGCTCCGCCGCTGCTCCTCGAGTACTGGTGCATGCTCCGGCGCCGCAAAGGTACCCTGGTCCTGATGGCCTGCCTGGGCCTTCTCGCCGGGGTGCTACTCACGCTTCCCCAGACGCCCGTCTACCAGGCGCGCACCTCAATAGAGATCCAGAACCTCAACCAGAATTTCCTCAACATGCGGGACGTGAACACCACCACCGATGAAGAGGCCGCGCAACCGTCCGGATTCGACCTCCAGACCCAGATCAGCATTCTGCAGAGCGAATCCGTCCTCAAACAGGTCATCGCCGGCCTCGACCTTTCCACGAAGCTGGCCTCGGCGCACCGGAACAGCCGCCTTTCCGCCTGGCGCAAAGCTCTGCGTCTGCCGGAATCCAAGGCCGCCCCGGCTGCCGAGGACGTCATTCGCCAGGTGGCCGCCAACCTCAAAGTTCGAGCCGTGGCCAACACCCGCCTGATCGAAATCCTCTATGATTCCACCGATCCGCGCCTGGCCGCCAACGTCGCCAACGCCCTCACCGCCGCGTTCATCCAGCAGAACCTCGAATCCCACTTCAAAACCACCCAGCAGACCGGCGAGTGGCTCACCCGTCAGATGGAAGACGTCCGCATCAAGCTCGAGCAATCCGAAGAGCAGCTCCAGGCCTACGCCGCAAGCACGGGCCTGCTGTTCACCTCCGAGAAGGATAATGTCGCGGAAGATAAGCTGCGGCAGCTTCAGCAGGTGCTCTCCAGCGCTCAGGCCGATCGCGTCGCCTGGCAGTCCAAATACGAGCGCGTGGCCGCCGCGTCTCCCGATTCGCTTCCCGAGGTGCTGGATGACGCCACCCTGAAGGATTACCAGGTCAAGCTCACCGACCTGCGCCGCCAGCTTGCCGAACTCTCCGCTACCCTCACCCCACTTCATCCCGCGGTCAAGAAAGTCCAGGCGCAGGTGGCCGCCCTGGAAGCCGCCCGCGACAGCGAGCGCGCCAACGTCACCCGCAGCATCCAGAACCAGTTCGAATCGGCCCAGCGCCGCGAGCGGCTGCTGGCCGCGAGTTACGATGCCCAGGCCCGCCTGGTGACCGAGCAGGCCGGCAAGGCCACCCATTACGACATCCTCAAGCGCGAGGTGGATAACAACCGGCAGCTTTACGACTCGATGCTGCAGCACGTCAGGGAGGCCGGCATCGCTTCCGCGCTGCACGCCAGCAATGTGCGGGTGGTCGATCCCGCCAGGGCGCCTACGCGGCCGTATAAGCCGAACCTCGTCCTGAACTCCATACTCGGCCTGTTCGCAGGCGGCTTTTTCGGACTCGTCTTCATCGTCCTGCGAGAGCGCGCGGACCGGAGCATCCAGGGCCCTGGCGAGGCGCCGCTGTATCTCGACGTGCCCGAATTGGGCGTCATCCCCTCGGCCCATGCGGAACGCAGCCAAAGCTTCGCGTACTATCGCCAGGCGAGAGGCGCGGAGACGAAGAAAACGGAAAAAGAGAAGCGGCGGATCCTTGCCCTTCAATACGACGGGCGGTGGCACGTCAGGGTTCAGAAGAGCCCGGTGGAACTGGTCACCTGGAGAAGGCCGCCTTCGGTGCTTGCCGATTCCTTCCGCTCGACGCTGGCTTCCATTCTGTACACCGGAGAGAACGGCGACCGGCCGCGCGTAATCGCGCTGACCAGCGCCAACCCGCGGGAAGGCAAGACGACGGTGGCAAGCAACCTGGCGCTGGCGCTGGCGGAGATGGGCCGGCGAGTCCTTCTGATCGACGGGGACCTGCGCAAGCCGCGGCTGCACGAAATCTTTCATGTGTCCAACGAGTGGGGGTTGAGCGATCTTCTGGATGGAGCGAAACCCATCGCGGGATTGGAAGCCACGCTGGCCGGGACGGGCTACAGCGAACTGTATGTGCTGCCTGCCGGTTCCGTCGCTTCCAGCATCTCAGGCCTGCTCCACTCGCCACGGGCGTTGGAACTCCTGCAACGAATGCGGCAGGAGTTCGACATGGTGCTCATTGACACACCCCCCATGCTCAATATGCCGGACGCGCGCGTTCTGGGACGGCTGGCCGATGGCGTGATTCTGGTGGTGCGCTCGGCCCGGACCACCAAGGAGACCGCTGCGGCTGCCGGCCAGCGGCTGGTGGAAGACGGAACGCGGTTGCTGGGCACGGTGCTGAACGAATGGGATCCGCGGAAGACGAGCCGTCCCGGTTACGAATACGGGTACCGGCCGTATTACTACCACGAGAGCCGGACGGGCGGAGGATAACAGACAATTGTGCTGTTCCTGAGGCGGCGCTCTTGAGGAACGTTTGGCGCGCGGCAGGAGCTCATTTGATCCCGAGATGGGCCTTGAGGACTGGATCGTAATCTTCGGCGGCGACCCGCTTGCCGGGAGCAAGGTTTTGAGAGAGCCGGGCGGCCCCCAGCGCGAAGGCCTCCGGGACGCTGAGTTTGCCGGTCAGGACATCGCCATGGAAAGCAAGCCCACTGGCGTCGGGAGCGCCCTCGCCAGCGCGGGGCATGGTCAGTCTTTGGTCGTCACGTTTCGAGAAATAGCCACGAAAGGGCATTACATTCACCTCGGCTTCAGAATAGCGGCGCAAAACGCGGGAAGCGGCGGTTGCCGTACGTATCTCTTTGGTTTTTAACGAAATACGGTAGTGGATGGGACGTGACTGCGCTCGCGGCGGTGACGCGCAGGAGATAGACACTTGCTGAAACGGCTGCTCAAGAGCATCTCCGCAATTTTTGCCGGGCAATTTCTGAACGTAGTCGGCAACCTGGTTCTGGTCCCGCTATTCCTCTCCCGGTGGTCGACCGACTTGTACGGCGAGTGGATGGCGCTATCCGCGCTGGTTGCCTACTTTGGCGTGACGGACCTCGGCATGTACTCCGCCGCTGCGAACGCAATGACTGCCGCTTACGCCCGGGGCGACCTGGGCCGGTACCGGTATCTTCAGGGTTCGGCGATGGCCTTCTACGTGGGTATTGCCTTCAGCGTCTCTCTTCTGTTCGGCTTTCTGACTGCTCTTCTTCCAGTACCTGCGTGGATCGGCATCCGGCACATCCCGCCAACGATAGCGGCCGGGGTCGCGTGGCTACTCGCCGCGAGGATCCTATGGCAGATGCCAGCAGCGCAGTTGTGGAGCATCTACCGTACGACCGGAAACCTCGCCGGCACGCAGTGGTTGTGGAATCTCCAATTCCTTGGATTGCTGGCCGTAACGGCGACCGTGCTCTTGCTTCAAGGAGGCGTCCTGCATCTCGCCCTTTGGGGCTCAGCGCCCATCATAGTGGTCACGGCAGGCGCCTGGTTCACCGTGCGGCGCTCCCATCCAGAGCTGTTACCGAAACTGTCCGAAGCTAGAATTGCGGGTCTCCGGGAGCTCTTGAGCCCAAGCTTGCTGTTTGGCCTTATCATACTCTCCATGGCGCTGACTCTACAGGGACCAGTGTTGCTGGTGTCAAAGACGCTCGGCGGCACAGCGGTCGCGCTGCTGGTCACTACGCGCACATTGGCCAACGTTGTCAGACAAATGGTGGGATCGGTACAAGCCGCGCTCTGGCCTGAACTGACGCGTCTGGACGCGGTCGGGGCCCACGCGGTGCTTCGCCTCGGGCACCGCCTAGTAGTAATTGGCTCGGTCACAGTTAGCGCGGCCTTCGCTGGAGCGCTCTGGTTTGAAGGCGCCAGCGTGATGGCGGTCTGGACAGTTGGGAAACTTGCGGCGGATGTCTGGTTGCTGCGCATCTTCTTACTTGCCGTCGCGTTGCAAGCTACATGGTTGCCAAGCTCGCTCTTCCTGATGGCCAGTAACCGGCATCGCCATCTCGCGCGTTCCTACTTCATTTCCGCAATTCTCACGCTGGCGGCAATAGCGCTCTTGATCCGTACCTGCGGTCTGCTTGCGGTGCCCTTGGGCGTGCTGATAGGAGAGGGGCTGGCCTGCTATCACTTTGTCATTAAAGACGCGTGCTGCGTTTTCAAAGAGGAGTACGCTCGATTTGCCGCGCGCCTCTGGTCGGGAGTCGCCGCAATTTCTTGCGCTGCTTGGGGCGCCGGCTACCTGGGGCACTCCGTTGCGGTCGGCCCAGCCCCGTTTCGCTGGCTCCAGGTTGGCGGCCTGACTACTCTTGCAGCGGTTAGTTCCGCATGGTGCCTCGCCTTACGGAAAGAGGACCGCTTGTGGATTGTGCGGTGGGGCAGATCCAGGTGGTCGACCCCAGAGCTCGCTAGCGCAGGATCTCTGGTTTAATTGTTCTCCGCCTCTACACCGCGTCTCCAGGGGAAGCTACTGTTTAGTAAGAATGGTGGCTGTTCCATCTCCCGCCGGACCAAGACACTAGACGGAGGCGCCTCGCTTCTAGCGTGGCAGATCCGCCGTCTCTTCGAAGACGATACGCTCGCAGTGACGCTTGGCTCGGAAGCCCGGATCGTTGCACGGCGGAGGCACAGCCCCGCAGCCGTGGAGCAGCAATTAATCGGAGCCTACAATGAGCTTGTGGGTGGTGCTGCTCCTGTGCATTCTGTGTAGGCTCAATGAGACCTGCAATTCAACACGCGTCCGACAGAGCCATCTCAGGCAAACAGAAGTGGCTACAGTACCCCTCTCGTGCGGCCCTCACGCCCGCAAACATGGCTTCCCGGCGGCGGAATCCGCGTGGTACGGGTTGGCTTCTGATTGGGATCTACATCACTTGTATCGCCGCGTGCCGTCAGGTCTTCTACTATTGGGGTATCCCACTTCGGCTGCATGCAGTATCTCAGGTCGGGGACGTCGTGGCCTTTGCGTTCATTGTCGGCGGTACATGCAGTCTCCTTAGATCCACCCAATTACTAGCCCGATACCCTCGATCGCACCGAATCAAGGTGTTTTTATGGTTTTCCTTGCTCCCGATTCTTATGGTCTACGGCTTTGCCCGTGGAAATGCTTGGAAACCCATTGGCACGGAGGCTATCGCGTTTTCATACATGGGAGTGTTTCTCCTTCTGTGTGGAGACGACTGCATCATGGCCTCCCTTGAAAAGCATCTGACCGCTCTGTTCTATGTGGCAGCCCTACTGAACCTGTTGTACTACAAAGTACCTGCAGTCCTAATTGGGCCCGACGACGTCACCTACGGCGTCAGTGAAATCGTAGATCGGTTGACCAACACTCTCGGGCACTCCTTTCGGCCCATGCTTGGTACTGGACTCCTCCTTGGAGTTTGGGGGCTTGTTCTTGGAAAACGTGGACCCTGGAAATATTTGCAGTGTTTAGCATTACCCACCTTCTTCGTTTGTGAGGTGGGCTTGTACAAGTATCGTGCGGAGGCAACATATGTTTTGCTCACATGTCTAAGCGTCCTACTCGTTCGGCCGATTCTTCAGCGTCGCTTTAATGCCGCTCCAGTGGTGCTCTTAGTGCTCATCATCGTGGGGGGGGGGGCATACTACACTACCACAGACTCGTGGCGGTTGCTCGACCGACGGGCATTCCAGGACACCCAGTCTAACCCTTTGACAAAAACGCGCATAAGGGAGGTCAGCGATCTTTGGGAGCAGATGGGGTGGCGAATCCTAGTGGGAAATGGATTAGGTGGCACCTTCGACGCTTCTGATCTGTACCGTATTGAAGCGCCAGCGACAGCTCGGCAACGGACCATGCTGCATTTCGGCTTTCTTATCTTATTATTGAAGGGTGGCGGCGCCTTCCTCCTGATCTTTCTGAGCCTCCTGTGGCCATGCTTCTCTCTGCGAAATATGTCTTGGTACCGTAACCCGTACAACCTGACCGCGGCATTGTTACTACCAATATACCTCTTGAAGTTTCTCCTGAATCCAGATGTATTAGATCCGTTGCCTGGGACTGTTCTGACTTATTTCCCGGCCATGTTTGTGCTGTCGCGTTTTGCGACCTCTACGGCCGGTGGCGTCATGCCGCACATGAAAAGAGCAGACCATAGGTATGCCGGACTAAGCATTGACGGAGAAAAGACATTATAGACTATGATCGTAACTGATCGTGCGGTACCTGCTTTTATTGACCATTAAACGTATGGCGAGTGCGCCGAAGATTGTTGCGGCACTGCTTACTTGCTTCAATAGGAGCGCATTACACAAAGACACATAGCTTTACCTTCATGCGTGTTAGCTCACAGCTGTACGCACGGAAATGAAAGGAAAACCCGGTGGATGAATGAAGAGAAGAGTTCTATACATCTGCAGTTTGTTGTCTGACCAACTCATTGAAAAGCGTCACCTTCGGCCAATGGCGAACACCTGTTTTGGGCGGCTTGTGCCAACCCTGCGCGCCTGCCGGGAGGTCGGCGTAAATGTATGGGCTATCAGTCTAGGGCGCAGCCGACAGCGGTCGAGTTGCCGATGGCACTCGGCCACTGTTTCCCGGATTGAGGGCGTTCCGGTGGTATTTGCGACCTATTGGGACTGCCCCGTTTTGACTCATGTGATAACGATGTGTTCGTTGGGCTTAATTGTGTGGCGCCTTCGTCGTCGAACTGGCACGGTAGTATTCTATAATGCGATCCCGCATTATGCACTCGCCTTCTTGGCTGTGCTAGCAAGTGGCGCGCACTGTGTGCTGGACCTCGAGGACGGCATTCGGTCCGATTTGAAGGATATCAAGAGCAGAATCGGGGGGCGGTTGGTATCCATTTGGGATAGGGCGAGTATAGGGGCAATGGTTGCGAATTCGCGCCTCCATGAGCAAATTGGAACCAGGCCAGCATATTGCTTCTATGGGGTAGCCCGTGAGATGTCAATCGCGAGGCACTGGGATCACACATTACAGGTGTTGTTCTCTGGGTTTCTGTCACCTGAGACAGGTGCGCGCATTTTTATAGATGCGCTGCTGACCTTGAAGGAAGAAGCTCTGGATGCTTTATCGTGCTTTCATTTTGTCGTAGTCGGTGAGGGAAGCCTTGCGCCGGAGATTAGAGAAGTTGTTGCTAACCGGCTTAGCGCGCACGTCGAGTACCTTGGTCGTGTAAGCGACTGTCAGTACCACCACCTGCTACGCAGGTCGCACATTGGGCTCTGTTTGAAGATGCCGGATCACTCGTTTGGTCAGACGACGTTTCCTTCTAAGGTGATCGAGTTTGCGGCTTGGGGTCTGCTCGTGGTATCTAGTCGAGTAAGTGATGTCCCGCTGTTGTTTTCCGAGGATAGCGCATATCTACTGGATGAAGCGACTCCAGAATGCCTTGGACGAGTACTATTGGAGATTGCTAGGCGGCGCGGAGATGCTAAGTCTCGAGCAGAAAAAGGACAGGCGACGATAACGGAGCGATTAAACCCGCATGTCGTGGCGACCGAGCTCGGCAATCTTTGGCAGGCGTTTCCCACGCGCGAGGCGGCCAGCGCGAACAGACTGGAATTGACGCGTTGATCTCAAAAGTTCGGCACGCAGTATGGATGCCTTCGGCCTTCTTTGGGTGCAGAAGCGGAGTCAGGAGTTCGTAAGGTGTCGCGTATATGGCTACAGCTTCGTGTGTTGCGCGCTACTGCGAGAGTTTCGAAGTGTCAGATGTGGCGGTTTCGCTTTAGCGTTCGACCGGACTATGCGGAGATCGGCAGTGGCCGTCTAAGATTGCCGAGTTCATGTCAGATGAAAAGGTCGTAGTGATTAGCGTGTCTGGTGACATCGACGACATCCGGTCTTCTGCGATCCTTAAGTTGCATGAGGAATCGGGCTCTGCGATCGCTGACGTTTTGCAGGGTCTCGGCCGGTTTCGAGTACTGTTGACGGAAATGTCGCTTTCGGCCGTTGCCGACTCGCGCACCGCTTTTGCAGTAGAAGCCGGGGCGCGGGGTCTCGGTGCCTTCCTACTAGGAGCGAGGCGTGCGAATTCGGGAAGGCGGGGGCGATGCAACTGATTTTTTGGCAAAGCATCTTGAGCCTGCAGCAGAGTTCGTACATTCGCGCTCTGGCCAACCGTCCTGGCTGGGACGTTACCGTCGTGGCTGAGCGCCGGATGACGCCAGAGCGCGCAGCGCTAGGCTGGACAGTTCCGGATTTCGGTCAAGCCCGGCTGGTGATAGCTTCTGAAAGACCCGGCATTCTCGCGCTCGGTCAATATCCTCAAGATGCAATTCATATTCTGGAAGGCGTACGAGGCTTCCCCATGGTCCGAAGCGTCCTGCCGCTCCTTCGCAAACGGTCAGCACGTGTCGGTATCATGTTTGAAGCCGGGGATGCAAGCGGGCTCAAAGGGGCGCTGCGCCGGATTGTCTACACATGGCACGGGCTAGCGCACTCCACGAAAATAGATTTCTTTTTCGCGATGGGCACTCAGGCGGTGGACTGGTATCGGAAATGTTGCTTTCCAGGTTCAAAGATTTATCCGTTTGCCTACGTCACAGATCCGACTGCGGGGCGCGTCCTAGAACCGGCTCAACCGGGGCGCACTCGCGAGGTCACGGTGGGCTTCGTGGGCGCACTAGTGCCACGCAAAGGCGGCGACATACTTCTGCGCGCTTTGGCCGCGCTACCCGATCGGAATTGGCGGCTGATAATGGTGGGTGAGGGAGAAAGTCGCCCCATCTGGGAACGGCTTGCGGCCCATGGGCGGATTTCTGATCACGTAACATTTACCGGTGTTCTGCCGAACATAGAGGCGAAAGGGGTCCTTAGCCACCTCGACCTCTTCGTTCTGCCGAGCCGTTTCGACGGCTGGGGTGTGGTCGTCAACGAGGCACTCATGCAAGGGGTCCCCGTGCTTTGCAGCGATCGCTGCGGCGCCCGTGACCTGCTGGCCGAACCTTGGCGAGGCGAAGTTTTCAGGACTGATTCCGTCGAGGGCCTGCGCGATGTGCTCGCGAGATGGATCGATCGGGGAAAGAGGACGCCCGAGTTGCCCCAACGTATCAAAGCCTGGTCGCGCTGCATCGAGGGCGAATCCGTGGCCGATTACTTTGCCAGTGTGCTGCGGCATGTCTACAAAGGCGGACCGCGCCCAGTTCCACCATGGTCCTGCAACGGTTCTGCACATGATTGACACAGTCATCGAAGCCATGAACACAGTGAAGAGTTCGGCCGACGCAAACGAGGTGTTACCGCGACCCACGATACTGATTCTGGCCGGTTATTACCTTCCCGGCTACAAAGCTGGCGGCCCCATCCGCAGCATCCGGAACCTGGCTGCGGCGCTTGCCACCGAGTTCCATTTCAGGATCGTGACTCTCGACCGCGATCTCGGGGATAAGTCGCCGTTTCCCGGCATTGTCGCGAATCGGTGGGTCCGGGTTGACCATGCGGATGTCATGTACTTGCGACCGGGGTGCCGAGGCGTCCTCGGGATGTGGACACTGCTTCGTTCGGTCGACCGGAACACGGTTCTTTACCTCAACAGCTTCTATTCTCGGCGCTTCTCCATGCTGGCCGCGCTAATGCGCTGGCTCAAGCTCTGCCGGCCGCGGTGTGTGGCGCTTGCGCCACGCGGCGAATTGTCGTCAGGGGCGATGCGGTTCAAGCGCAGACGAAAGCTGTTGTACATCAAGATCTCTCGTTGGCTTGGACTGCATGGGGGTCTTATCTGGCACGCTTCCAGCGGCTTCGAGGCGGCAGATATACGCCGGCAGTTTCCGCTGGCGAAGTACGTCGACATCGAAGGCGTCGTCCCTGGCTTGGATGCGAGCGACGGAAAGAAGTGGCCAAGCGAGGTGGCCGTGGCGTCGGATATCGCTGACGTACCATCGCCGGAGCGGCGAAATAGGCGCTCCAAGAGGCCAGGCCACCTTCGCAGCGTGTTCGTTTCGCGGTGCACGCGGAAGAAGAACCTGGCGGGCGCGCTATGCATGCTGGAGCGCGTCTCGGGCGACGTTTCCTTCGATATCTACGGTCCCGCGGAAGACGCAGAATACTGGAGAGAGTGCCTAGGCCTGATCGCCGCGCTACCGGCGAATATCCGGGTACGATACTGGGGGGAGATTGAACATGAGAAGATTGGGCAAGTCTTTGCCGAGCACGAGCTGTTTTTTTTCCCTACTCTAAGCGAGAATTACGGCCACGTGATTTGTGAAGCGCTGGCGTCGGGTTGTCCGGTGCTGGTCAGCGACCAAACGCCGTGGCGCAATCTGGAGGCGGAGGGGGTGGGTTGGGACATTCCGCTCGGCGAGACGGAACGCTTTCGATCCGTTCTCCAGCACTGCGTGGACGGCGACGATGAGTGGTACGCCGCGCTTTCAACGCGGGCCATGGACTACGCCGCCAAACGCGCCTCCAACCCGGAAATCATTGACGCGAACCGGAGACTATTTCAACGGGCGTTCGCCTGGCCTGAGCCATGTTGTTTCTCCAGGGACTTATGAGAGCAGTCATTACCGGCGGCGCCGACTTCATTGGAACCATCGCCACGAAGGAACTGGCTTCGAACGGCGCCGAGGTCGTTGTTCTGGACAATCTGTCCTCGGCATACCGACGATCCACATTCTGACCAAAATGAACTCCAGTATATTTGCCGGACGCACCCTGTTGATCACGGGAGGGACGGGCACCTTTGGAAACGCAGTTGTTGACAGGGCGAGCAGGGCCGGGTTCAGAGAGATCCGTATCTTCAGCCGGGATGAGAAGAAGCAAGACGACATGCGGCGACGTCTCAAAAACACCTCCGTGAAGTTCTACCTCGGAGATGTGCGGAACTATGATAGCGTCTTGCCGGCGATGTGCGGGGTGAATTTTGTGTTTCACGCAGCGGCTTTGAAGCAGGTCCCGTCGTGCGAATTCTTCCCAATTGAGGCAGTACAGACGAACACCCTCGGCGCTGAGAACGTGATGAAAGCGGCGCTCGCCTCCAACGTCAGTAAGGTAATAGTCCTAAGCACCGACAAGGCTGTGTATCCCGTGAACGCAATGGGCATGTCGAAGGCATTAATGGAGAAGTGCATGGTGGCTAAGGCGCGCATGTACGGCCAATCCTCGACAGTGTTTTGCGGTACGCGGTATGGCAATGTGATGGCGTCACGGGGATCGGTCATCCCCCTGTTCATCAACCAAATCTTGTCCGGGGAACCGCTAACCGTGACCGATCCGAAAATGACACGGTTCATGATGACGATCGAGGGAGCGGTGGATCTTGTGTTGTACGCGTTTGCCAACGGTAAACCAGGCGACATCTTTGTTCAAAAGGCTCCGTCCGCAATGATCGGTACTCTGGCGGAGGCACTCTTGCGGCTCATGGAGGCGGATAACCAGATTCGAATCATTGGGACACGGCACGGCGAGAAGCTCTACGAGACACTCTTGAACCGCGAGGAGATGGCCTATGCGCAGGATCTTGGCGACTACTATCGGGTGCCCGCCGATGCCAGGGACCTGAACTACTCCTGTTTCTTCAGCGAAGGGAAGGCCGAGGTTTCAATCGCCGGTGACTACAACTCACACAACACAGATTTGCTTGATGTGGAGGGCATGATGAACCTCCTGTTGAAGCTCAAGTACGTCCAGGAGGCCATGAGCGGAAGGGCAGTGCCGGCGTGACAACAATTCTGATCACCGGGGGACGGGGGTTCTTGGGCCGCAATCTCGCTGCCCATCTGCGGGCGCGGAATGATTGCGAGACGTTGATCTTTGATCAGGACGACTCGCCAACCGACCTCGAGAACTGGCTGGGCGGAGCGGATGTGGTGTTCCATCTGGCTGGTGTAAACCGCCCGAAGGACGAGTGCGAATTCGAGACTGGGAACGCTGGGCTCACTGAAAGGATCTGTGCGTTGTTGCGGCAAGCGAGGCGGCAGCCGAAGATCGTGTTTGCTTCCTCCATTCAAGCCGAGTTGCAGAATCCCTATGGGATCAGCAAGCGGAAGGCGGAGCTGGCGTTGCAGGCGTTTGCAGCGACAGCAGGGGCGAGCGTCAGGATTTACCGGCTGAAGAACTTGTTCGGAAAGTGGTGTAGGCCGAACTATAACTCGGTCACAGCGACTTTCTGCCACAACATCGCAAACGATCTGCCGATCGCGGTTGCGGATGCGGATCATGAGCTTGAGCTCAGCTACGTGGATGACGTCGTGGCCGCATTTCTTGAGGAGTTAGAGGCGGGGCCTCATTCTGGGGAAGCCCGAACTGAGGTTCCAAGCTACCGGATCCGTCTAGGCGATCTGGTGGGCAGGATTCAGGCGTTCCATGACATGCGTATTTCGCTGACGCTACCAGACTTTTCCGATCGCTTCAATCAGGCACTGTATGCCACGTATCTCTCATACGTGCCGGCGCATGTGCTGCGGGAAGACCTGCGGACCCGGTGTGACGCTCGTGGCAGTCTTGCGGAGTTCATCAAGTCAAAGCACTTCGGTCAGATCTTCGTGTCGAGGACAAAGTCAGGCGTAACGCGCGGGAATCATTACCATCACACGAAGACGGAGAAGTTCCTCGTCGTCGAAGGGGAAGGTATCGTCCGTATGCGTCAGATCGAGAGCTCAGAAGTGCTTGAATACAAGGTGCGCGGCGAGGCTTTTCAAGTGATAGACATTCCACCCGGATACACGCATTCCATAGGGAACATTGGGGCCGGAGACATGGTCACGCTGTTTTGGGCCAGCGAGATCTTTGACCCGGACCGGCCGGATACCTACTTCCTCCCGGTATTGGCGCCTGCCGAAAGCCCGGTCCCGGTTACCGCATGAAAGTCGCTACGTTTGTAGGCACGCGCCCGGAGATTATCCGGCTTTCTCGCGTCATCGCGGCGCTGGACCGGTATGTGGATCATGTGCTGATTCATACCGGGCAGAACTACGACTACGAGCTGAACGGCATCTTCTTCGAAGACCTGGAGATACGAAAGCCGGATTTCTTTCTGGAAGCGGCCGGCAAATCCGCTGCCGAGACCATCGGCAATGTGATCGCAAAGAGCGATGAAGTGCTCGGCAAGGTACAGCCGGACGCAATGCTCGTTTTGGGCGACACCAACAGTTGTCTGGCCGCGATCGCAGCGAAGCGGCGCAAGATCCCGGTCTTCCACATGGAGGCGGGAAACCGCTGCTTCGATGAGCGTGTGCCGGAGGAAATCAACCGGAAGATCGTCGACCACATCAGCGACATCAACATGCCGTACAGCGACATCTCCCGGGAGTACCTGTTGCGGGAAGGGCTTCCGCCGGACCGCACCATCAAGACAGGAAGCCCGATGTTTGAGGTGCTACATCATTATCTACCGAAGATCCACCGGTCAGATGTGGTTTGCCGCCTGCGCCTGAAACCGAAAGAGTACTTCGTAGTGAGCTGCCACCGGGAAGAACACGTTGATGAGCCGCAGCAACTTGAACGTTTCGCGGCGCTGCTGAACTTTCTGGTAGACGAGCACGGGATACCGATTGTTGTGTCGACCCACCCGAGGACGAAGAAGCGATTGACGGAACTGAATGCGGAACTGAGGCCGGGGGTGGATTTGCGAAAGCCTCTTGGATTCTGCGACTACGTACAACTCGAAATGACGGCCAGGGCGACCCTCTCGGACAGCGGCACCATCTCGGAGGAGTCTTCAATTCTCGGTTTTCCTGCACTGAATTTACGGGAAGCGCATGAACGGCCCGAAGCAATGGAAGAGGCGGCGGTGATGATGACGGGATTTGACCAGCGGAGAGTGCGCGAGGGATTGAGACTTCTGTCCGATCCGGCCAGAGCGGAGTCGCCCATCGTAAAGGACTATGAAGTGCCGAACGTCTCCGAGAAGATTGTCCGCATAATCCACAGCTATGTGAACTACGTGAATCGGGTCGTGTGGCAGAAGACGCCATGCTGCTAGGGAGGACTCCGGCTGGATGCTCATCCTGATTCTCAGCCAGTGGTTTAACCCCGAGCCGACTTTCAAGGGGCTGCTATTCGCACGGGAACTGGCCGCACGCGGCCACGAAGTCGAGGTGTTGACAGGCTTTCCAAACTACCCAGGCGGGGACGTCTATCCCGGCTGCCGGATACGCCCCTGGGTACGCGAACAAATCGATGGAATATCCATCCTACGCGTGGCGCTCTATCCGAGCCATAACAAATCGGCCTTCGGCGGAGTCCTTAACTGACTACAGTGTTCCCAACGTGTCCGAGAAGCTGGTCCCGATCATGTTGAGTTATTCCGATTACGTGAACCGCACAGTAAGGCGGAAGACATAGGCTTGGCGGCAGAGGTGTAGTGCACATCCTTCTTATTTCTCAGTGGTATCTACCTGAGCCTCAAAAACTACTTGGAGAGCTGGCTGAATCCCTCCAGGGATCCGGTCACAAGGTCACCGTGTTGACGGGATTTCCGAATTGGCCCACAGGGCGGATTTACACTGGATACGGTATTCGTCCTTGGCAAAGGGAAACGATTCGCGGCGTGTCGGTAGTCCGCGTCCCGTTGTATCCGGACCACAGCAAATCCGCATTACGGCGTGTTGCAAATCTTCTGTCTTTTGCGGCGGCGGCGACAGTGTTGGCCCCCTTCCTGATTGCACGCCCGGATGTAATCCACGTTCTGCAGCCCGTGACCGCTGTTCTTCCCGCGTGGTTCCTTGGAAAGCTATGGGGCGTACCGGTCACACTGGAAGTTCAGGATATGTGGCCTGAAACCCTCAGGGCGACAGGCTTGGTCCGGAGTCGGCGGATCCTGCAAATGGTGAATCGATACACGACATGGGCCTACCGGCAGTGTTCTGCCATTCGCGTGATCTCGGAAGGCTTTCGTCAGAACCTTCTGAAAAAAGGGGTCCCACCGGAAAAATTAGTCGTGATTCCAAACTGGGTAGATACAACATTCTACCGACCCCTGGGAAACGGTCGGTCTCCGGCGGCGGAGAACGAGCAACAAAGCTTTAAGGTGGTCTTCGCAGGTGCCATCGGAGCGGCTCAGGATCTGGACACATTAATCGACGCCGCGCAACTATTGAGAGATCTGCCGAGTCTCCAGTTTCTGATCGCGGGGGATGGCGTGGATCGCTCCCGGCTTGAGGCCAAAGCAGGGGAACTTGGCCTTGAAAGTGTCCGGTTCCTCGGGTGGAAGCCGGAAGAGGAGATGCCGGAGTTTTTGGGGCAGGCGGATGTCCTTTTGTTGCACCTCCGTGACGATCCGCTCTTTCGAATAACAATTCCGCACAAAACGTATATTTATTTGGCGATGGGACGCGCGATCCTTGCAGCGGTGGAGGGAGACGCCGCCGAAGTCATAAAAGCAGCGGGGGCAGGGGAAGCTTGTAGGCCGGGTGATCCCATTGATCTTGCGGCGGCTGTCCGAAAGATCGCATCGATGCACAAGACTGACAGAGATGCGCTTGGCGTCAGCGGGCGCGCCGCAGCCCTCAGAGACTATTCACGGGCTGTCTTGATCGGTCGGGTTGGCGCAATGCTGGAGACTGCGGCAAGGCAAGACGGACACTCGGCGCGCACGATGGCAGGCTGCGGCCCCCTTGAGTGAAGCACCAGATGACTAAGCGCGTATTCGACGTGGTCTTATCCCTCCTTGGCTTGATCGTATTGAGCCCGGTATTAGTTTCCCTCGCACTCCTGGTCGCACTAGACTCTCGAGGCGCCATCCTTTATCGTGGGTGGAGAACCGGCCGCGGCGGCGCCCCGTTCCGAATCTACAAATTCCGAACGATGACACCCGACGCTGAGCGGACCGGCGGGTATTCGACGTCAAAGGGCGACCCGCGCATTACCAGGGTCGGGCGCTTCGTCCGGCGGTATAAACTCGACGAGTTGCCGCAACTCCTAAACGTACTTCTTGGGAACATGAGCATCGTAGGACCCCGGCCAGAAGTTCCTGCATACACGAGGTTGTATGAAGGAGAGGAACTGCTGATTCTGAGCGTGCGCCCTGGCATAACCGACTTGTCATCACTGAAGTTCATTCATCTGGATGACGTCTTGGGCGAAGACGACGCTGACAGAGTCTACGAACAGCAAGTCAGACCGGTAAAAAATGCTTTGCGGGTGCAGTACGTAAAGAACCAGTCGTTTCGAAATGACCTCTCGATAATCGTGCATACTCTTTTGAAACTTGCTGGAGTTCCGTTGTGGAATACGCGCAGCTAGGGCGGTCGGAAGTTCGCATCTCCAGAATAGGTTTCGGGTGTGAACAACTCGGCGAAACGGATTGGGGGGACGTGGACCCGCGGAGCGTCGTAAATGCGGTTCGCCGGGCTCTGGAACTGGGGATCACGTTCTTTGACACCGCGGATGTGTATGGGCTAGGAGCTTCGGAGCGGGTACTCGCATCGGCATTGGGCGATGACCGCCATGCCGTTGTCATCGCCACCAAGTTCGGCGTCAATTGGAAAAGCGGTCCAAACGGTGGCCGTGCCAAGACTTACTTCGACTGTAGCCCAAACCGCTTGGAGGACGCCCTGGAAGGCAGCCTCCGCCGCCTACGTATTGAGCGGATTCCGCTTTATCTTGTCCACTGGCCGGATCCCGGAACTCCGCTGGAAGCGACAATGAACGCGCTTGCCAAGGCACATCGTGCGGGGAAGATCGGTGAGATTGGCGTGTCAAATTTCCCGGTTAATCTTGTGCGCGCTGCGAACGAAATGCTGCGCTTGTCGGCGGTTGAGGTTCAGTACAATCTTCTGGATCGGACCGTAGAAAAAGACCTTGTCAATTGCTGCCAAGATCTCGGCCTCAGCCTGCTGGCATATGGCCCGCTTGCACAAGGACTTTTGACGGGGAAGTATCGGACGAACGGCGGCTTCAAACCAACAGACCGTCGAAGTAGGCTTCAACATTTCCAAGGCCCAAAATGGGAGAAGAACCTAGAAGCAACGGATCGCGTGTGCGAGGTTGCCGCGAGATTGAAATACAAGTCATCTTCGCAAGTCGCACTTCGGTGGCTTCTGGATAATCCGACAGTGACCTCTGTCATCACCGGTGTGAAGACCGCATCTCAAATTGAAGAGAATGTTGGGGCTCTGGGGTGGACCCTTTCCAGAGAACAGCGCACCTATCTCGAAAAGATGGCTCCATAGAGCAGCGTGAATGGACGACAGAGTGAATGGCTGTGACAAACATTAGAGTAACCGTGCAACCTGCAAAACGTATTCGCAGACATGCGTTACGAATGATCAGTGTAGGCGCCGGAGCCCATACCGGATACCCTACACGGACTGGCTCATTACACGCATGCTAATGCTCCCGATGAATATGTCAGTGTCGGACGACGACGTCGATTACGTGTGCGATTGCATTCGCGCGTTTTGCGGCAAATGTTTGAACTGTAAGAAAACGACCAGAGCCGCTGACCTCGTCGATCCTCATATCAGAACCTGAACTTATGACTACCACCGAGCCGCTAATACTTTCGGAGATGCATCCGGGCAAGAATGTATCCGGTACGTTGCTGTGGATGTACTGGACTATGGTGCGCATCCGTGCGTTCGAAGAGCGCGTCGCAGACTTGGTCGAGGCGGGCGAGATCAGGATGCCTTGCCATCTGTATATCGGCCAGGAAGCGGTCGCGACGGGGGTTTGCGCAAATCTTCGGCCCGAAGACACCGTGTGGGGTGGACATCGATCCCACGGCCACTACCTCGCCAAGGGTGGTAATCTCCGCGCGGCCATGGCCGAAATCTTCGGACGAGCCACCGGTTGCTCGGGTGGGCGAGGCGGCTCCATGCACCTTGTGTCACCTGATCACGGAATCCTGGGCACCGTTCCGATTGTGGCGGCAACGGTCCCGTTGGCCGTGGGAGCCGCTTTAGCCGCCAAGCTTCAGCGGAAGGACACCGTCGCTGTCGCTTTCTTCGGTGACGGCGCACTCGAAGAGGGCCATGTGCACGAAGCAATGAATCTCGCGGCTTTGCACAAGTTGGCAGTCATCTTTGTCTGCGAAAACAACATGTACGCAAGTCACATGCATCTGTCCGCCCGGCGGGTCAAAGAGCGATTGGGCGAAGCAGGTGCTTTTCATGGAATTCCGGGGGCGACCATTGACGGCAACGATATCGTGGCCGTCCACGACTGTTCTGCGGCTGCTATCGAACGTGCCCGCGCCGGCAACGGGCCTAGCTTCATAGAATGCGTGACCTTTCGCTGGAGAGGGCACGTTGGTCCTTCCTGGGACCTGGATGTCGGAGTGAAGCGGAGAGGGGAACTTAAGGACTGGATTCCCAAAGACCCCGTCGCTCGGGCCGGCGGTCTTCTTCATGAGCGGGGTGTACCAGGAGACAGACTAGATACAATTGTGCGCGAAGCCCTCGAGGAGGTGGACGCAGCGGTAGCATTTGCGAGGGACTCACCCCGCCCCAATCCCGAAGGCGTGACAGACCACGTGTTCGCTTCCCCAGAGGCCGCTCATGCGTGAGATGAATTACGCACAGGCGATCCGCGAAGCGCACGCTCAGCTCCTCGCAAACGATCCGCGAGTGTTCATAATCGGTCAGGGTCTGTGGAGTCCGTGGTACGCGGGCGCCAGCCTAAAGGACATTGACAAAGAGTTCGGACGGGACCGGATCTTGGACTCTCCCGTCTCCGAAAACGCAGTGACAGGTACGGCCGTTGGCGCAGCTCTCGCCGGAATGAGACCAATTGTCTTCCACCCGCGGATGGATTTTATGCTCCTCGCGATGGATCCTATCGTGAATCAGGCGGCAAACTGGTCTTACATGTTTTCTGGGCGAGTCTCGGCTCCGGTTGTCATCCGCGCCTCGATCAACCGTGGTGGGGAGCAGGGTGCACAGCATTCTCAAGCAGTCCACGCCATGTTCATGCATGTTCCAGGAATCAAGGTCGTAATGCCCTCGAAGCCGTGTGACGCAAAAGGATTGCTGATGGCGGCGGTTGCCGACGGAAACCCGGTCATGTACATTGATGACCGTTGGCTCTACGACGAAATAGGAGAGGTGCCGAAAGAGCCGTTCACAACGCCGATCGGAAAGGCGGAGGTGCGCCGCACGGGCGATGACGTAACGATTATCGGGATTTCCTACATGGCCCGTGAATCCGAGCGTGCCGGCGTCCGGCTGGCTGAAGAGGGCATCTCGGCGGAGGTAATCGACCTGAGGACTGTCAAACCTTGGGACGAAGAGGCCATAATTCGATCCGTTCGAAAGACCGGCCGGGCAGTTGTCGCTGATTCCGGTTGGCACACCTGCGGGGTAGCGGCCGAGATCGCCGCGACTATTTCCGCTGAGGCGTTCGGTCATCTCCGGGCGCCAGTTCAACGTGTAGCGCTTCCGGACGCGCCTGCCCCTACCTCGGCTGCCGAGGAGAAAGCCTATTTTCGCACTGCGGCGCACATCATCGAAGCCGTGAGGAAGGTGCTTGAAGTCACGTCGAGGGTATGAAGCGCATTCTTGACATCACAGTCTCGCTACTCGGGCTGACTACCCTCCGCGGGGCGCCGCGGAGGTTGTTGAACAGTATCCATAAACGACCACATCGGTGCTGTCTGAGCCCTGTCGCTATGTCACCATTTGACCTCCATCGCGTCGCCCGACATCTTACCCACCCCCTCGCTGGGCGATACGCACCGTTCAACTCGCCATATTCGCCGTCGCCGGTGTCCTCGCCGATATGCTTGTTCGCGCGGCCGTCGACTCACAGGCCTGAAATGAAATCATCGAGATTGTTCGCAAGAACGGTGCGGCCCCTCGTGGCCCGTTTTCGGCTTCTTTCCCGCTTCGCGCAGTTCGCCATCTTCATCCTCGCCGCGGTCGGCGCGTTCCTGCTGCGATTCGAATTCATTATCCCGCCGCAATTTCTCCGGCACCTCTACTTTGCCGTCGCCACCTGGGTCGTGGTCAAGTCGCTGGTCTTTCACCTCCACGGTCTCCATCGCGGATGGTGGCGCTTCGTCTCCACTCCCGACTTGCTCCGCATTGCCAGCGCCAACATCATCGGCTCTATTGCCGGCGGGCTAGTCATTCGATTCTTCGGGCCGCCCGGTTTCCCGCGCTCTCTCTACGTCCTCGACTTCCTGCTTTGCTTCCTGGGCACCGCCGGAATCCGCGTCGCTGTGCGTCTCCTCGCCGAGGCGACTGCGCATAGCAATCCCAGCGGCGCCCAGCGGACCCTGATCTACGGCGCGGGCGCCGCCGGCGTCATGCTCCTGCGGGAGTCCCGCTCGAATCCCAGCCTCAACTGCTCGATTGTGGGCTTCATTGATGACGACCTGAAGAAATCGGGCCTGCGGATTCAGGGAGCGCCGGTCCTCGGCGGCGGTGCCAAGCTGGCCTTTCTGGCAGCCAAGCACGATATTGACCAAGTCCTAATAGCCCTTCCATCGGCGACCGGCGTCGAGATGACGCGGGTCTTGCAGTTCTGCCAGGAAGCGCGCGTCCGCTTCCGCACCGTACCTTCAATGGCGGAAATAGTGGAAGGTCCAGCCCTAGCCAATCAGATCCGAGACGTCGCCGTCGAAGACCTTCTCGGCCGCACCCCCGTGCGCCTGGAAGAGGAGCAGATCCGCGACACGCTCGAAGGCAAAGTCGTTTTCGTCACGGGCGCGGCCGGCTCCATCGGCTCCGAACTCTGCCGCCAGATCGCACGCTTCCACCCCGCCGGGATCGTGGGATTCGAAATCGGCGAATCCCCCCTGTTCGAAATCGACCGCGAAATGCGGCAGGCGTTCCCACAGACGCCCTTCTACCCCGAGATCGGGAGCATACAGAATCGCGCTCGTCTGAATGAGGTTCTGCGCCAATACAGGCCATCGGTGGTCTATCATGCCGCGGCCTACAAGCACGTCCCCATGATGGAGGCGCACGTTTTCGAAGCGATCGAAAACAACGTCTTTGGGACGTACAACGTGGCGGTGGCGGCGGCGGAGCACGGAGTCGAAGACTTCGTAATGATCTCCTCCGACAAGGCTGTCCGGCCGACCAACGTCATGGGGGCCACTAAACGCGTCGCCGAACTGTTGCTTCTGGCCCTGCAAAATGGGCACACCAAGTACGTGGCCGTGCGCTTCGGCAACGTACTTGGCTCGAACGGCAGCGTCATTCCCATCTTCAAGAAACAAATCGCGGCGGGCGGACCGGTGACAGTCACGCACCCGGAAATGCGGCGCTTCTTCATGACCATTCCCGAAGCGTGCCAGCTCGTGCTGCAAGCTTCGACCATCGGAAAGGGCGGCCAGATCTGCGTCCTGGACATGGGGGAGCCGGTCAAGATCGTCGATCTAGCCCGGAACCTGATCCTGCTGTCGGGGCTGAGACCGGATGAAGACATCAGGATCGAATTCACCGGCATGCGCCCCGGCGAGAAGCTCTATGAAGAGCTGAACACCATGCTCGAGGACACGGCGCCCACCGCACATGAGAAGATCCGCATCTTCATAGGCAACGGCGTGCCGGAAGGCGATATGCTGACGTGGCTGGATTGCCTGCGAGAAATCTGCGCCGCGCGCGATGTGGCCCAACTCATCTTGCGCTTCAAGGAAATTGTGCCTGAGTATAATCCAAGCTCCCACGTGCTCCGTCGCGCCATGGCGGACGTGGGCCTGCGAGGAGAGAAACGAATGGCAGCCGTGGCGGCAGTGGGGTAGACGGCGATCCGCGTTGCGTCAGAGCGGGGTTCGCGCCGGCGGGACACAAACAGAATTCTGGAGGAAATCCGTGGATGCAACAATGACGAGAGTGTTGGTTGGCGGCGCCGGTGGATTCATCGGCGGTCACCTGGTAAAAAGATTGAAGCGCGAGGGCTACTGGGTGCGGGGCGTCGACCTCAAATGCCACGAGTTTTCGGAAAGCCAGGCTGACGAATTCATTGTGGGCGACCTCCGCAATCCCTGTGTGGTGGCGGAGGTTGTGCGCGGGATCGACCTGGTCTACCAACTGGCGGCCGACATGGGCGGAGCCGGATATGTCTTCACCGGGGACCACGATGCCGCCATTATGCACAACTCCGCCACCATCAACCTCAACTGCCTGGAGTACGGGCGCCTGGCGGGAGTGAAGAGGCTCTTCTATTCCTCTTCCGCATGCATCTACCCTGAGTACAACCAACTCGATCCCGCCAACCCGAAATGCTCCGAGGATTCTGCCTATCCCGCGGCGCCCGACAGCGAGTACGGCTGGGAGAAACTCTTCAGCGAGCGTCTCTACTTCTCATACATGCGCAACTATGGGATCGAGGTGCGCATCGCACGGTTTCACAACATCTTCGGCCCCGAAGGAGCCTGGCGTGACGGCCGGGAGAAGGCTCCGGCCGCCATCTGCCGCAAAGTGGCAGAAGCGGTGGACAGCGGTGAAATCGAGATCTGGGGCGATGGCGAACAAACCCGTTCGTTCCTTTACATAGACGAGTGCCTGGAAGGTGTGCGCCGCTTAGTGGAATCGCCTTTTACCGGCCCGGTCAACATCGGATCGGAAGAGATGGTGACGATCAACCAGCTTGCAGCTATGGCCATGGATATTGCGGGCAAGAGCTTGACGGTGAAACATGTTCCCGGGCCACTTGGCGTCCGCGGGCGCAACTCGGATAACCGTTTGATCCGCGAGAAACTCGGCTGGGCGCCTTCCCGTCCTCTTCGTGAGGGCCTTGCGAAGACCTACTCTTGGATCTCCGCACAGGTTAGCGCGGCGGCACGCGAATTGGTGGCGGGGTGATGGATCAGGTGCGGGGGCTTGCGATATCAGTGGAAGATGGCGTCCCGCCGCAGCTTCGTGAACCGTATCACCGATACACTCTCGTATTCCGCGAGGACCGCTCCCTCACGGTCGCGGCTCCGATCGAAGCCGCGCGCGCCAGCAAGCGGGTCTTGCAATACGCGAACGAACTTCTGAAACCACGTACTTCGCAAAGGGCTGCCGCCGCGGGCGGACGCCCTACCGCAAGCTGATATTGTGCTCGACCACCGCTCCCTGTGCTCCGGCAATGCCGAAATTCAGCCAGACGACGCGGCGATAGAGGTCAGGGCTCTGTCGAAGCACCAGGCGCTCCATGCGAGCGCCGCGACGTGCCCGGCCTCGTGCTCACTCTCAAAGACCTGATCCCTGACTACAACCCCAGCGCGCACCTCCTTCGGCGCGCCATTCACTTTCCCGAGATTGCCGTCACGGCCGCGCCCAGAGCCAAAGCCGTCGCCGCCGGGTAGTTTGCCGAACACGGCAGCACTCTGGACCCCGTCCAGTACCCTTTTTACGATGCCAACCAGATTACTCCGAAGAGGCAGCATCTGGCTAGTCGTAGTCCTGTTGCTGCTTTGTTGCTGTTACGCTACACGGAACGCATGGCTCGGAGCTTGCGGACGAGCTCTTATAGTACAAAACCGGAACACATCCCTGAAACCGGCAGACGCGGTACTTGTGCCCACAGCCGACTGGCTCAGGGATGACTTTGTCTCGGAACGTCTAATCGAGGCTGCAAAGCTCGTTCAATCCGGATTAGGTGCCAGCCTCTGGGTCACATGCCCCACCTTGTATGGTGTTAGCGAATGTGAGATCGGCAAGGCTTTCCTGACGCAGGCTGGCTTTAGGGCCCCGACGCTCCAAGCAATCCAAACCACTTTCCAGCCCGAAACCGCCGAGGCACGCCTCGCTGCTGAACAGCTATCTTCAAGGGGAATCAAATCCGTCGTTGTGGTTGTACCGGACTACGAGAGCCGCCGTCTGGATGGGATTTATCGGCGCATCTGTGCGCAACGCGGGATTGTGGCCAGAACTCTGGCGGTTTCCACACCCCAATTCAACGCTGACAATTGGTGGCAAGCTCGGCAATCCCGGAAAGTGTTTTTTGACGAGATGACCCGTTGGACCGGGATCTTATAGCACAGTGCCTACCAAACCCGTCCATCCCTCTTCATCGATGAGTGTCTGGAGGGTATTCGCCGCCTGGTGGACGCCACTGTTACAGGTCCGGTCAACATCGGATCGCCGCGCCGCAGCTTCGCAACGGGCTGCCATTGGCTGTCGCCGCGAGCGGACGCTCACTGCAAGCTGATATTGTGCTACACCACCGCTCCCTGTGCTCCGGCAATGTCGAAGTTTAACCAAGCGACGTGGCGATAGAGGTTGGGGCGGTGTCGAAGTATCAGGCGCTCCAACAGAAAGGACGATCCGACCAGCCCCAGCTTGATCGCTGCGGATCCGGCGCCAAACGTCGATCCGGGAGCAGCCATCACCGGGTTCGCTTCGGGACGGCGCCAACTGGAGGCGAGATCCGCAGCGCTCCATGGCTTGGCCTTCCCGATCCGCACACTCTTCGCGCTCATCTTGAGCCCCGTGTAATTCCCTCTGCGAGGCCAGGCTTTGCCGTAGAAACTTGACAGCCTGCGGTTTCTATATCACGTAGTAAAGCAGCGGATGTTCAGCGTTCAGAAGAGTAGCACAGTCGCAGAATAACCTTGCAGTCGAGCGATCCCGGTGTCGTTGCGCCTGGGGAAACTTGCTAGTTTTGAAAAGCAGCGGTCGGTGCCCTTCCTGCCTGGACAGCATCAAGCAGCGGATGCGGATGGGGATTTCCTGCCACGTAATCCGTACCAAGACGCCAGATGATCCAACCTCCAAGATTCTGCGCGATGATGTACTGGACCTTGGCCTGAATCGACTGCGGATTGTCGTAAGTGAGGTACCAGGAAGTTGAGGGAGTCCCAGGGTAGCTAAGATAAGGAACGACGGCCACGGGGTCCCAATTGTAATCCTGAAGCGTTATCAACTGCAGAATGGCGTTGTAGTTAACATACGTGCCGGTCGGGGCATTCCCGGTCTCCCACACCTGCATTGGCCCGCTGATACCTTGTGTGGGGTCTGAAGCGAGAACACCTCCATTATCCTGTATCCCAAAGAACGCCAGCCCGAGATTAAGTTTAGCCGCAGGCACACCAGCGGTTAGAAATTCGGCCTTAAAATAATCCAAAGCCGTTTTTCCGCTCCCGAAAAGAGCGGAGTTGTACCACGGAAACGAACCCTCTGTATCACACAGGTCGTAAGTCATAACGTCGATACGATCAAATGAGGCATTAGCGCTGCTGCCCCAATATACAGGGTCCGCTCCCATAGCAGCAACGGTTAATAGTTTACTTCCAAGGGCTGTGCGTAATGCCTGTGCGAACGTCTTCATATCCGCAGCACTGGTCGCGTCGTTGTCAAACCCTCCAGTCGATACCGGCTCCCAGTCGATGTCCACTCCATCGTAACCGTAGGTGTTAACCACGGTCATAATGTTGCTAACCAACACGGATAAGTTATCCTCGATTGCCTGATTAAAAACAGTTTGTGGCCCGTTCGCCTCCAAACAGATGAGTGCCTTTACTCGGTTAGTATGAGCGGCCGCGATCAGGGCTGTGGCATCGGGTGACATTACGGAAGTAGCCAGCGTTCCGTCGGAATCCACGTACAACTCAAGATGGATTATGTGGGTTAGCCCGGACCACTGGATAGCGGCGACGGGCATGTCAGCGGCGGAATAATAGCCAATGCTCCATTGGCTCGGCAATGGCGTGGTCTGCAAGGAAACAGCCGCGCTGGCCGATTTGGTCGGGTCCGCGACGCTCTGGGCCGTCACAGTAACCGTCTGCGACGTCAGAACACTTGATGGGGCCGTATACAGACCCGCGGAGGAGATTGTACCTACCGACGGGTTGATGGACCAGGTCAGTGCAGCATTGCTGGCTCCTGAAACCGTCGCCGTGAACTGCTGTGTGTCGGATGGCAGCAAGCTGACAGTGGATGGGCTAAGGGACACCGTGATTGCCTGGAGAACTGTGATCACTGCTGTCGCGGCTTTTGAGGGATCCGCCATGCTTGTGGCGGTAATTGTAACAGTTTGGGTAGTCGGGGCTGTACTCGGGGCAACGTAAACTGCAGTCATCGCGCCGCTCACCAAGCCTCCCAAAGCCGGGCTAAACGACCATGTGACCCCGGTGTTGCTCGTGCCGCTGACCGTAGTCGTAAATGTCTGGTTTTGTGACGGTTGCAAAGACACTGAGGATGGCGTTAGCGAAACTGTCACGGGCGGATTCAGGGTCACGGTGGTGGTGGCGGACTTACTGGAATCGGCCACGCTGGTGGCGGTGACGGTGACGGTCTGGGAACTGGCGATCGAAGCCGGCGCGGTATACAGGCCGGCGGCGGAGATCGTACCTGCGGACGGACTCAGGGACCACCTAACCGCAGTGTTGCTGGTGTTGACGACGGTAGCGGAGAAACTCTGGGTCTGAGACTGCGTCAAGGTCACGCTGGCTGGAGCGACCGTCACGCTCACCGGCGGATTCAGGGTGACGGTGGCGATGGCGGATTTCGTGGGATCGGCGACGCTGGTTGCGGTCACGGTGACGGTCTGAGAACTGGCGATCGAAGCCGGTGCGGTGTAGAGGCCAGCCGCAGTTATGCTGCCAACCATCGGGCTGAGCGACCAGGTAACCGCAGTATTGCCGGTGTTGGTCACAGTGGCGGAGAAGCTCTGGGTTTGAGACTGCGTCAACGTCACGCTGGCCGGAGCGACCGTCACACCCACGAACGGACTCAGGGTCACGGTGGCAGTAGCGGATTTAGTGGGATCGGCCACGCTGGTGGCGGTCACGGTTACGGTCTGGGAACTGGCGATCGAGGACGGCGCGGTGTACAGGCCAGCCGCGGTGATGCTGCCGACCAGCGGGCTGAGCGACCAAGTAACCGCGGTATTGCCGGTGTTGGTGACGGTGGCGGAGAAGCTCTGGGTCTGAGACGGCGTCAAGGTCACACTGGCCGGAGCAACCGTCACATTCACAGGCGGGTTGAGGGTCACGGTGACGGTTGCGGATTTCGTGGGATCGGCCGCGCTGGTGACGGTTACGGTGACGGTCTGGGAGCTGGCGATCGAGGCCGGTGCGGTATACAGGCCGGCGGCGGTGATGCTGCCGACCAGCGGGCTCAGCGACCAGGTAACCGCGGTATTGCCGGTATTGGTCACGGTGGCGGAAAACGTTTGGGTCTGAGACTGCGTCAAGGTCACGCTGGGCGGAGCGACCGTCACACTCAGCGGCGGATTCAGGGTCACGGTGGCGGTGGCGGATTTAGTAGGATCTGCCACGCTGGCGGCGGTCACGGTGACGGTCTGGGAAGTGGGGATCGAGGCCGGCGCAGTATACACGCCGGCGGCGCTGATGCTGCCGGCCGCCGGGCTGAGCGACCAGGTAACGGCGGTATTGCCGGTGTTGGTCACGGTGGCGGAGAAGCTCTGGGTTTGAGACTGCGTCAAAGTCACGCTGGCTGGAGCCACGGTCACATGCACCGGCGGATTCAGGGCCACGGTAGCGGTGGCGGATTTGGTGGAATCGGCCACGCTGGTGGCGGTCACGGTTACGGTCTGGAAACTCGATATCGAGGCCGGCGCCGTGTACAGGCCGGCCGCCGTGATGCTGCCGATCAGCGGGCTGAGCGACCAGGTAACGGCGGTGTTGCCGGTGTTGGTGACGGTGGCCGAGAAGGTCTGGGCTTGAGACTGCGTCAAAGTCACGCTGGCCGGAGCCAAGGTCACGCTCACCGGCGGAGTCAGGGTCAGGCATGCCATACCAAAGCTCGCGTTGATGATTTCTTGAATGTCGATTACGTTGCAGACGCCATCGCCATTCAAGTCGGCGCTCCCACAAGCGGTAATTCCCAACACTTGTTCAATGCCGAGCTGTACATCAATTACGTTCACGACGCCGTCGTGATTGAGGTCGCAAGGATTTGGCGGCGCCTCCAGTCTGGAGACCGTGTAGTTGGAATAAATGTGAAGGGCATGGTCGACTGTGGTGTTGACAGGGAGTTCTGGGGGAGGTCCGAATGCTGCGGAAGACGATCCGAAGAGGATGAAGCCGCAGAAGACTGAAGCAAGGAGTGTGCAGGACCCTGGTTTGCTGATTCCGAGAGTGAGCACAGGAGAATGCCTCCATAGATCTCATCGTTTGCGTGGCAAGGACGCAAGCGATCTACGACTTCTAGTACTTTTAACGTGTTCAGTGTCGGGCTTTCTGCAAATAATTGATAGGTTTTCTTCAGTTGGGGTGCGGCGACCTAACCATTGGGCTATGAGTGTTGTGGTTTTCGACGGCATCGCTCAAAACACTCGAGTAAGAGGTGGGCCCCTCGTGGTGCTCGTCAAACCTTCCGGGCGAAGGACTATCCCCCACGGACGTCCGGCATCCCGCCCGTCGCGCGCATTAGCCCGGATCGCTCTTACCTCAGATCGGCCGCCCAGAGTGTTGGAGAGCACCTCAACGGCGCCTTCACCGTCGTAGGTTTTCGCCGCCGCGAGCGGACGCTCACTGCAAGCTGATATTGTGCTTCACCACCGCTCCCTGTGCTCCGGCAATGCCGAAGTTTAACCAAGCGACGTGGCGATAGAGGTCGGGGCGGTGTCGAAGCACCAAGCGCTCCAATACGAAGGACGTGCCGACCAGCCCTAGCTTGATCGCTACGGATCCGGCGCCAAACGTCGAGCCGGGAGCAGCCATCACTGGGTTCGCTTCGGGACGGCGCCAACTGGAGGCGACGTCCGCGGCGCTCGAGGCAGCCAGGATTGCCAAGGACCAGCGATACAACGTGCGGCCGGGTGGGACAGTGCGGTTTGGTTCAACCGTCGGCAGCGAACGCTCCATGACGGGGTTCGGAGCCGCGGGAAGCGGTGCGGCCGCCGGGAGGAACGAAGCGGGAGCGGTTGAGTTCACCTGCGCCGCCAGGGAGAATCCAAACAGCAAAATGGTCAGAAGCCTCATACAGAAATACATCGGCTGCGATCCGTGGCTCCAGTACAGGCAGAAGCGGCGGTTTCGCTGCCGGTCCATCCCTACTCTCACCCCCCCGCGGCCAAGTTTCTACGCTGGCTTTGGTCAGCCGGACTGGCCTGCCTTCCGTAATGAATGTCGTGGCAGTACACTATCCTTGTACATGTGGTTGGAAAAGATAAGAATGGAACAGAATGTCCTGGCGGTGAGGAACGGCTCGGCAAAGCGGGTCACAACAGCCGTTGCTGCTGCAGAATCGGCAAGAAGCCAACATCCTTCCCAAGGAGGTATGTGATGCGTAAGCTGGTGTGTGTTTGGACCGCGCTTCTGGTGGCGGTCCCGATCATGTGCGCCCAAGGCCAGGTGGCCACGGTGACCTCCACCGCCCCGTTCCAATTACGAGGCGCCAATGTGACGACCGATCAGGGCGTACCGTCCTGGCCCGTCATGCCGGGCGATGCCATCCAAGCCGGCAGTGCGCCCGTCGTCATCTCGTTTGCCGGTGGATCCAGCGTCACGCTGGACCCCAGATCGTCGGCCAAGATAACGATTTCGGGACAGACCCCCACGTTCCAGCTCGAATGCGGCACCGCCCGTTACTCCCTCTCGGCTTTGTCGGCCGTGAAAGTGAACGACCCGGTCTCGCCGCCAAAGCTCACCGGGGTCTATAGCATTTCTTGTAAACACACGGCGCTCATATTATTGGGAGGGGCGGCTGCGGCAGCGGGTCTGGGCTTTGGCATATCCGCCGCAACCAGCGGCGGTGCGGCCGTCAGCACAAGGTAAATAAGACGATTCGTATTCGTGAGACGGCTGCCTTCACCCGGACGGCAGTGAGTCTTTCTGCCTTGTGAGTCGGACAATCTCCTCCCCGTCGGCTGGCGCGTGGATGCGCCGTGCAGCTTACATATTGATGGCGGTCTCGCTGGCCGCCGCCATCATCCTCAAAGCCGGCGTCGTCCCCACCCAGTTCGGATGGACCGCTCTAGGTGTGTCCCTCGCGGCCTGCCTTGCCTTGGCGCGCGCCCCGCGGGCCAACCGGGCAACCGTCATCCTGACCCTGCTCCTCGGTTGGATGCTGCTCCAGCTCATCCCTCTCCCCCCCGCTTTAGTTGCGCTCCTCTCGCCCTACCGCTACCATGCCCTGCAGGCCGCGCGCACCGCCCTCGGCCATAACCCGCTCGCGTGGATGCCCCTATCCGCCGCCCCCGCTGCGACTTTCGCCAGCCTGTTATTCGTCGTGCCCGCGATGGCCGCCTTCCTCGCCACCGGTGAAATGGCGCGCTGGTGGGCCGGGCGGATGTGGTTGGTGGCGGCCCCTGTCATCGTCCTCGCCTGGCTCGAAGCCCTCCTGGGCCTGGTCCAGTTCTTCTTCATGCGCATGGCCGGCCCAGACGCCGCCTCGGTCACCGGAACCTATGCCAGCTACGACCACTTCGCCGGCCTGCTGGAGATGGCGTTCCCCCTCGCCGTGCTGGGTGCCCTGAGTACCCGCGACCCTCTGGCTCGCATCCCCGCGGCCCTCCGCGCTTCCGCCATGCTCGCCGTCGCCGCCTGCCTTCTCATGGGCATCATTTTGTCGCTCTCGCGCATGGGCGTGATATCGACCCTCGCTGCCGTCGCCGGCGTTCTGGTTGCGGTGGCCTTCAGCCTGCCGCGCCGTCGCCGCTGGCTCTGGCTGGTCCCGATCGCCATCCCGCTGCTGATTCTGGCGTCTCTTTCCACGCGCGAGTTGGTGCTGCGATTCGCCGATCTCACCGCCACCCAGGAAATCTCCAAGGATGTGCGGGTGCGGATTTGGACCGATACGCTCCACGTGATCGCGGCCTACCGGTGGACCGGCTGCGGCCTCGGCGCGTACGAACACGGCATGTACCAATTCAAGACCGCGGCTCCCACCAACACCGTCGACTATGCGCACACCGACTACCTGCAGATGGCGGCCGAACTCGGCATCCCCGGCATGCTCCTGCTGGCCGCCCTAACCGTGTGGGTTTTGGGCCGTACCCTCAGAGTAGTCGTCTTCATGCGCGGCAGTCCGAACTGGCCCCTGGCGTGCGGCCTGCTGGGCGCATTCCTCGCCATCACCGTGCACAGCCTGGCTGATTTCAACCTCTACGTCCCGGCCAACGCTCTGGCCTTTGCCTGGTTAGCTGGCCTGTCCACTGGCCTTGTCCCTGGTCCTTCGCGGAGGACCTCCTGACATGCGCCTGATCATCCCCATCGCCGCCCTCCTGATCGCCATTCTCTCCGTGTCCCTCGACCTCTTCCCTCCCTCGCCGGCCTCACCGCTATGCCGTTACGGCGCGTGCCGTTTCGACCAGATCTTCCGCGCGATCGACGCCGCCGGAGCCACCCCGAAGGCCGTCTCCACCCTGGTCGACGAGGACCCCGCAAATCCGCTGGTGTGGTGCACCTATGCCCAAGTTCTCAGCGTTCACGGCGAGACACAGCAGGCCCAATCCGCCTTTGATCATGCCGTCTCGCTCGGCCCTGGAATGGCGCCCGTCCTGATGCGGGCTGCCAATTTCGACTTCACGCACGGCCGGCGCGAACAGGGCTTTCTGCTCTCGGCGCGAATCCTGTCGCAAACCAGCGCGTTCGATGAGATCATTTTTTCCTACCTCCAGCGGGCGGACGTTCCGGCTGGTACGCTGCTGGGGACCGCCATTCCCACCTCATCTCGGCCGGCCCGATCCTGGCTGGGCTGGTTGCGCGCACACGGGTCGGACCAGGACCTTTGCGAAACCTGGGCGTGGATGAAACGGAATCGCCTGCTCGATGAGAGATCGGCAGGCGAGGTCGTCTGGACACTCTGGAATCGGGCATCCTATCGGACGGCCTATACGCTCTGGACCGACTGGCTTGGAACAACCCAGCTCCTGGCGAACACCCGCTTCGACACCGCGCCCCGCGAGACTCCTTTTGACTGGACGCTCGGCTCTAGCCCGGCGGTTGCCGTCACTCCCAGCGCGATCGGGTTGCTGGTAAGCTTTGCCGGTACTGAGAACGTAGCCTTCTCCGGAGTTCGTCAGTTCACCGTCGTGCCGCCAGGCCGGTACCGCTTTTCCGCCGAGGTCTCGTCCGACAATCTCACAACCGACCAGGGGCCCTTTTTCCGCATCTTCGATCCCGCCGACTCAGGCCGTCTGAACGTGGAGACCGGCACTATTGTGGGCACGGTAATGAGATCGTGGATCGGTGTCGAATTCACGGTGACGCGAGGGACGGAAGCCTTGGCGGTTCACCTCGAGCGTCGTCCCTCTCAGCGTTTTGACAACCGGATTGGGGGAACGCTCTACATCCACCAGGTTTCGCTGGTACCTCTTCCGGCGCCTCCCGCATAGAACTTCGCCTCCGGGTGAGTTTCCGGTGCGCGGCAAGTTGCCGACAAGCCTTCCAGGCGGACCACCGTGGCTCATCCGGCGCCCAGGGCAAAATGAAGCTCAGACCCACAAAGGGGAGGCAGAGATGAATTGTTTTTCCGACGGTAACGGATGGTCCGCCGGGATCGTAGGCGGCTTCGGGTTGGGCCACCATGGACGATAGCATTCGAGGCCGCTCCATGGACCAACGGAAGGGGGCGCGTTTCAAAATGCAGCTTCCGTTGTCGATCACGCGGGCTGGCTCTGAGCGCGTCAGGCTGGCCGGTTTCACACTGGACATCAGTTCCCATGGTGTGCTGTTCGCATGCGAGAGCCGCCCGGACGTGGGCGGTTTCATCGAATACCTGATCCAGATGCCTGGCCGCGAGGCGGGGGCCGTGAACCTCCGGTGTGCCGGGAGAGTCCTGCGGGCCGATCGGATGAGTTCGGACGAGGACCCGGCACTCCCGGAATATCGTGTGGCCGCGACTCTAACGCGATACTGGTTCGAATGTAGTTGAGGCACCTGCAAGCGAGGGATCTCGCCGTGGAAACGTCTTGGCGGCTCAGACCGTCCGGTCCCCCGCGCGGAAGCGCTGCAATAGGAATCGAGCCGAGGGACCAGATGAAAACGTCCACGCAGCACGACTACGCGGCCCCGGCCGCCTGGAACGCCTCCAGAAGGACGCGGCGTACCCTGATTCCGTCTCTCTGGGCCGCGCTGATCTGCTGCGTCGTCATCGGCTCCCTGCTCCCCGCCGCATCTTCCGTGATGGTGGCCATCGGTCGTCTGCACATCAACCTCAAGGTGCTGCATTTTTGCGCATACACGTCGTTGGCATTGATAGCGCTGGCAGCCGTACGGCGTAGATCGGCTGCCGTGCTGGCTGCCCTCGCCATGATCTTGCTGGGCGTGGCATTGGAGTTTGGTCAGAAGCTGGCGCCGGGCCGGTCATTCGAAATCCGCGACATGTTCATCAACGGAGCCGGGGTCCTTACCGGTATCGCAGTCGGAATCCTGAGCCGCCGTATCGTGCCGGCGGTCAGCAGGAGTTGAGCAGAACAAGCGCACCGTACTCATGGTCCTCTGGGCCGTGCTGATCTGCTGCGTCGTCATCGGCTCACTCCAGGACGCCGATTTCGCCCCGCTGGCCAAGCGAGCCGCCCTTCGACGTCCTGATCTACCCCGAAAAGAAAGGCTGGTAGAGCGCGCCCACCGGACGCTTCTCCCATGCGAGACACTTCCCCACTCCGGGTGGTTTCGATCGGCGGCGGAACGGGACTCTCGGCGCTGCTCCAGGGGCTCAAGCATTTCGTCAAGACCGGCGACCCAACGGTTCCCGCGCTCGATATCTTCGCTATCGTCACCGTCACCGATGACGGCGGCAGCTCCGGCCGGCTGCGCCGCGAATTCGACGTCCTGCCGCCGGGCGATATCCGCAACTGCATGGTAGCGCTCAGCGAGGATTCCGCGCTGCTCTCCCGTCTCTTTCAGTACCGCTTCTCGGCCGGGCGCGGCCTCAAGGGCCACAGCTTCGGCAATCTCTTTCTCACGGCCCTCACCAACGTCATGGGCGATTTTCCCGAAGCCGTCCGCGTCTCCGCCGAAGTGCTGAAGATCGCCGGCCGCATCTATCCGGCCACCGCGGCCAATGTAGCTCTCGAAGCCACTCTCGAAAACGGCGCGCACGTGGTGGGTGAGACGCGCATCAGTCGCAGCCAGCATCGCATTGAACGCGTTCAGCTCATTCCCCGCCGCGCGCGTCCCCTAGCCGCCACGCTGGCGGCCATCGCCGAAGCCGACGTCATCACGCTGGGCCCCGGATCGCTCTTCACCAGTATCATGCCCAATCTGCTGGTCGAAGGAATCCCGGCCGCCATCCACCGTTCGCGGGCCGTCAAGGCCTGCTTCGTCAACCTCATGTCGCAGCCCGGCGAGACCACCCACTTTCGGGCCTCCGACCACATTCGCGCCATCCACCAGCACGCCAGGACCAGGCTTCTCGATTACGCGGTGGTCAACACCGGTCCCATCACTACGGCAATGAAGCAGCGTTACGCGCGGCAGGCGGCCACGCCCGTCGAGAACGACACCGAGACAATCGTGAAAATGGGCGTGAAGGTGATCTCGGGTAACCTGGTGTGGCATGGCGAAAAGGTCAAGCACGATCCCGCGACCACCGCCGCCGTGACGGTCAAGCTGGCGTAGGAGGGGAGGCGCCGCAAACTCGGGCGGCCATAATCTAGCCAGAGTATTGATGGCCGCTCCCGACCAGGCGGCCAGTTGGAAGATGGCGCGTGGTGGCGAAGGTGGAGTTCCACTTTGGCGAGTTGTTCTCTCGCGTGGGATTCATCGTCACGAGCCTGGAGACGGACAGCCGGGCGGTAGTGCGGTTCCACAACAAGCGGGGCCGAACGTGCCGAATCCACACAGGATTACGTGGATGCTCTTCGCGCCGCCCTGGTCACGATTTGGGGAGACCGAAGACTCGCTCGCGGCCGGCAAGGCGCCTTTCCCTGGTATCCTTGTGCGGCTGCAAACCGGAACCACGGCTGGCCGAACTGTTCCGGCTGATAGCGAACCATGCCTGGTAACAGCGACCTCTTGAGCGTGCTTGCGGTTGACACCTACCCATCCACACGCTGATCGCCATCCTCTGCGCCGCGCGTAATTCCTTCCTGCGCGGCTTCGCCTCACCGACGATCTGCCACCCAGGTTGTGACCTATCGGGCCGGAGGTGTGGTCTCCACCGCGCATAATCCCCGCGGCCTGATTCCCCCGACAACCTGAAACCCCACGTTGTGACCACTGGGCCGGAGGTGTGTCCGGACTCCGCGTAGTCACGCGGTTCTGGGCAGCACGTCACGTCTTACCGCATTGCCCAGTTGATCTTCCGCCACCTCCAACTCCCAGGATGCCTGCATGTTCGTCCAGAACTTGGGTGTCGTGCCGAAGTAGCGTGACAGACGAAGGGCGGTGTCCGCCGTGATGCCGCGCTTCTCATTAACGATGTCGTTGATGCGCGTCGCAGGCACGCGTAGCGCCATAGCCAACTCGTTCGCCGACATGCCGAGAGGAGACAGGAACTCTTCGCGGAGGATTTCTCCAGGATGAATCGGTGGAAGCCGATCTTTGTTAGCCATTCTCGTATCGCCTCGCTAATGATAATCGACGATCTCGACGCTTTCCGCCGCGCCTTCGCGCCAGATGAAGCAGAGTCGCCATTGATCGTTGATCCGGATGCTATGTTGACCCTTCCTGTCGCCGCCCAAAACCTCAAGCCGGTTTCCTGGAACTGCCGCCATGTCCTCCAGCCTCTCGGCGTCGTCCAACATCCGAAGCTTCCGGCGTGCCACGGTTCCAATGCTGCCGAATCTGCGGCTCTGTTGGCGGTGAAAGAGCTTCTCGGTCTCCTTGCAGCGGAAGGATCGTATCACACGGGTAGTATACCACGGTGGCCGTTAAACGGAACACAGTAAGAGCCGGTCAGGAATCTCCTGAGGGAGGACCGGCGTCTCACCCCACCTTCACTGGGATGAACAGCGCCGGATTCTTCTTGGCCATGTCCACCACGTGGGCATACTTTGCCGTCATGCGCGGGTCGGCGTGGCGACTAGAAAGTCCTGTACCGCGCGCAAGTCGCCGGTGTGCAAGTAGCCCAGCGTGCCCGCCGTGTGGCACAGGGCATGATTGGGGAAGTAACCGGCGGCAATGGCGTCAAATGACGGTGTCAGCGCCACGCGCGTTCGTTTGGAAGGAGGATTGTCTTTGCGGCGGGTTCCACGGTACCGGCGGTAGCCGTCGGCCAGGATCGCGGCGACGCTGTCCAGGTCTTCCAATAACTTTCGGCGCGGATCTTCACGCGTCATCTCTGGCCGGAGCCACGCGGTGTGCCGATCTCAATGGGAAGTGAGAAACTGAAGACACCATGAAACCACCATCAAGAAGAGAGTTTTGTTCCGTTGCCGCCTCGCTCGGGGCAACCGCACTCAGCACACCGCGCAGCATGATGGCGCAGCCGGACGCTCTTCAGGTTTCGCTGGCCATTGAGACTTCGACGCGGCTCGCCAAGGTCCCCGCGGACTTCATGGGGCTAAGCTACGAGAGCGGGCAGCTTGCCTATCCGGATTTCTTTTCGACTCAGAACACGGCCCTGATCGACATCTTCCGTACGCTAAGCCCAGCGGGAGTGCTGCGCCTCGGCGGCAACCTGAGCGAGTTTACCGTCTGGTCTGAGACGGAACCGGCAACGGCACCGGAGGCGGGTGGGCTGGTGGGGCCCGATCCGGGCAAACGTGAGCCACGCACGTACACGATCGCCCCACTCTCCATCCGGAACCTCCGAGGCTTTTTGGACGCGACCGGCTGGCGCTGCATCTATGGCCTGAACCTTGGCGGAGGTACGCTGGAGCAGGCGCTCGCCGAGGGCGGCTACGTGGCGAAGACGCTTGGACCGAAACTGATGTGTGTGCAGTTCGGCAACGAACCCGATCTCTTCAAGCATCGTGATCGGGGGAACAAGCCCTGGACCTACGAAGAGTTCCTGGTCCGGTGGAAAATGTTTCGGGCTGCGTTTCATGAGAAGCTGCCCCAGGTTGCGGTCGCCGGACCGGACACGGCTTTTAACCAGGAGTGGGTGAAGCGGTTCGCGCACGACGTTCCGAAGGAGGTGGTGCTGCTGACGTCCCACTACTACGCCGAGGGCCCGCCCACCGATCCACGGATGAATATCGACCTGCTTTTGCATCCTGGCGCTCGCTTCGATAGCTCCTGCGGGGAGGCGCTGGACTCGGCCAAGGCGGCTGGCTTGCCGTTTCGCATGGCGGAAGGAAATTCCTGCTACAACGCAGGCAAACCGGGAGTCAGCGATACGTTTGCGTCGGCATTGTGGGTGGGGGATTTCTGTCTGCAAATCGCGAGCATGGGCTGCGTGGGAATCAACCTGCACGGGGGAGCAAACGGCTTTTATACGCCGATAGCCGGCTCGATCGGAAGTGGCTTTGTGGTACGGCCGGAGTTCTACGGACTGATGCTGGCGCAACGGTTCGCGGGGCTCACATTGCATCGGACAACGCTTGAAGCACAGGGCGCGAACCTGACTGCTTATGCGGCGGGCCAAGCTGGCGCGACGGGTCTGGTGGCCCTTTTCAACAAGGATACGCGCGACGTCGAGGTTACTCTTACCGGGACTACGGGTAGTTTCGAGCGGGTTGCGGTCGAGCGCCTCTCGGCTCCGGCGATCGACAGCAAGGCCGGAGTCACGTTCGGGGGAGCGGTCGTGGGGAGCGACGGACAGTTTCATCCTCGGGCCGGCGAGCGGCTGAACGCCCATACAGGCAGGCTGAGCGTTCCCGTTCTGGCTTACTCAGCGGCGCTGATCCGCCTGGGCTGAGGCGCGTCCCGGGCTGCCGAGACGCTGGTTTTCTGGTGGTACTCTGCTGCGCCTGGATTGCGCACCGCCATGCACCACCTTGATTCTGTGCGCACAAGTCCCATCCAGCACAGTCCGTCTCGCCTGGCAACCCGCGCACCAGAGCTCGATAGCCGAAGCAAGGCAGACTCCTCTATACTGACGCTGGTCCCACTTCAATGATGAATCTCTGGCATGCCCTCAATCCGATCCTCGCAGTCACACTGGCTGCCTCAGGCACCGTCGCCGCTCAGCAATCCGACAGCGCACCGCATGGCATCTTTGCAGGTTCTACCGATGTCGGCAAGACGCAGAAGGGCTCAACCATTTACGAATCGGCAAGCGGCAGTTATCGCGTGACCGGCGGCGGGGCGGATATGTGGGGCAGCGCGGATGCATTCCATTTTAGCTGGGTTCGATTGTCTGGAGACGCGACTTTGAGCGCTGACGTGCATTTCCCCTCCGGCCGCATCCCCGCACTGGAAAAGGCAGTCCTGATCTTTCGTCAGAGCCTGGACCCCGCGTCGCCTTACGCCGATGTTGCGATCCACAGGGACGGACACATCACATTGCAGTACAGAGCCGTTTCCGGCGGCAAGACGGAAGACGTCACCTCCGCCGAACATGGCTCGACGCGCCTCCGCATCGAACGCAACGGCAACCGGTTCACAGCCTTCACCGGGTCCGGCGATGGAAAGCTGACTGCCTTTTCCACCGCGACGGTCCTGTTGGATGATCCTGTCTACGTCGGCATCGGAGTTTGCTCGCATAATGCCGATGGCCTGACCACGGTTACCTTCTCCCATGTCACCCTCGATCAGCCCTCTCGCTCGCCTGCGGCAAACAAGGAGTGAACTGACCCGGATCCGCTGAGCGCGGCGGACGCGACCTGAGTCGTCACAGTGACGGGCTTCCTGCCTGCCGGAAGCGCATCGATCACGGAGCAGGAATACGTGCCAAGGGTGTTTGGTGAGTGCGCGCATAGCCTTCACGGCAGGCGTCCGCGATCGCTTGGGCGTGCAATGCCGACTTGACCTGTGGAGGCCAGCACATCCTGTACGGTTCGACCGACCGTCGTCAGGGGCAGTCCCTCGTGGGTAGTCACTTCGTCGGCTTGCTGATCTGCGTGATGTAGCTCAACCCATTTCGGGCACACCCTGCGGAGCCGGGCGTTCCGAGGAACTGCGATGTATACGGAAGCGGGGCTCGCGTCGGAAATCCCGTATGGCACACGGGATGCGGCGGTCCCGCGGGCCCACTCTCTACGCAGGGAGTCTGACGAACAGGGTGACGCGCCTGCTTTCGTCCTGTGCCAAAACTGTGTCTGAACTGCACCTGTTGGAGCCGCCTGGGTTACCTTTTGAGCGAAGAGCAGACTCCCCAGGTTGTTGTAATCATTAGGAGTTGGCGAAAAGTGATAGACCCCTTGGAGAGGATGACTATCCTTCACACGCAGGAGGTCACAGGTTCGAGTCCTGTCGCGCCCACCATTCGAATCAATCATTTAGAAGGGATCGTTGACGGAGCCCATTCACGTCCCTACCATCACTTGGGGGAGTACTTTGGGGAGCCGTTTGGCAGTGCGGTAATCTGTAGGGTCGCCGAGCGATTGTAGGCAAGGCATGAGAACACTTTCGAGCGTCACGCCGACGCCCGAGCAACTTGCAATTTTTTCGCGGACCACTCCCGGCATCATGCTGATTCGTGGGGCGGCGGGAAGCGGAAATGCAACCAATCATTGATACCAAGCTCCTTGAGCGTCTTCGAGTCGGGCCTCTGGCGCCATTTCTGGATGTCTACATCAGCCGCCCTCGGTGCCGGGCAGCAGGGTGGGTTCGGCCTCACTGAGCAGGCGCGTGGCAAGCTGCTGCCGCCCATCGGCGCCGCGCGCCGGAAACGCCAGCCTGCGGCCGTCGGGCGAGATGGCGACCGTGGTGCTTGCGCCGGCCATCGCCTCGGGGCCTAGATCGATGCTAAACCGCGTCAACGGGTGGTCCACGGGACGCGCTGCGCGCCATGCGATCCAGCCCGCGGCAATCGCGACGATCGCGAGCACCGCCGCCGCGCTCCACGCCGAGCCGCCGAGGCGCCAGTTCCTACCCCGCCGTCCAGCAATACCGATATCAGGTCTTAACACTCGCGGCCCATGGGTTCTCGTATCACCTCCTGCGCGTGCGCCGGTTGCTCCGGTTAGCACATGACACTGACCTGCCCCCCGAAAACTCTACCAGTCATAATTGAGAAGCTCCTAGAGAACTGAAAGGAAAGGGAGCTTTGCGATGAAGAAGAGCCGATACAGCGAGGAGCAGATCATTGGGGTGCTGAAGCGCATGGAGGCGGGCCAGAAGGCCCGCGATCTGGCGCGCGAGTTGGGGGTCAGCGAGGCGACGCTGTACACCTGGAAATCCAAGTACGGCGGCCTGGAAGTCAACGAGGCGCGGCGCCTCCGCGAGTTGGAGCGGGAGAACGGCGAGTTGAAGAAGTTGGTAGCGGATCTCAGCCTGGACCGGGAAGCCCTCAAGGGCGTGATCCGAAAAAACGGTTGGAGCTTGTAGGCCAGCGCCGCGACGTGGCGTTCGCGGTGAGCGAGTACGGGGTGAGCGAACGCCATGCCTGCAAGCTCTTGGCAGTGGATCGAACCAGCTATCGTTACGAGCCGCAACCGGATCGCGACGCGGGGCTGCGCCGGGCGCTGGTGGAACTGGCCCGGCAGAAGCCTCGCTATGGGTATCGGCGGTTGCTGGCGCTACTGGAACGCCGCGGTTGGCGGGTGAACCATAAGCGGTTGGAGCGCCTGTACCGCGAGGAGCACTTGGCCGTGCGTCGATTGAGGCGGAAGCGGCTGATTCGCCCGGCGGCGCCAATGACGCATGCGGCGGCGCCGGATCAGGAGTGGTCCATGGATTTCCTGATGGACGGCTTGGCGACGGGACGCGCGATCCGCGTATTGACGGTGGTGGACAGCTACACGCGCGAGTGCCTGGCGATCGAAGTGGACAGTTGCCTGTCGAGCCGCCGTGTGACGCGCACCCTGGAGTGGATCATCCAGCAGCGGCGGCGGCCGACGGCTTTGCGCTGCGACAACGGCCCGGAGTTCACCAGCCGGCACTTTTTGGGGTGGTGCGAGGAGCGCCAGATCCAGCTGGTGCACATTCAGCCGGGGCGGCCGATGCAGAACGGCCGGGTGGAGAGCTTCAACGGCAGATTACGCGATGAGTGTCTGAATGCGAACTGGTTTCCGACGCTGATGGAGGCGCAGCGGAAGGTCGAGGCATGGAGGAACGAATACAACTCGGAACGCCCGCACAGCAGCTTGGGCTACCGGACTCCGATCGAGTTCGCGGCCGGGGCCCCTTCGCCGCCCGACTGAAGTATATGGCCGGTGCTCGGGCGGTCAAGGCTCAAGATGAACTCGCTGCGCTCGGCCTTGACCGCCCTCCGCGCCGGCCGGGGCGCCCTGAGATGGCGGCGAAGGGGCAGTCTGGCGTGTTATGTTGAACCCGAGCTTCTCCAGTTACGAGTGGTAGGAAAAACGGGGGCGGGTCAACACGCCCGAAAGGACTGCCCAGCGGGCCGCGCCTGCGAACGATTGTTGGTTATCGCTTGCGCCAACATAACGCGCGGAAGTTGCTCGTCAATAATGCGACGCGTGTGATGCGGCACGCAACCTCGATGCGTGAAAGTGCTAAGGGCGTATTTGGCGTCCCTTACGGGCGAGATAGTAACTGCGGCAACCCTTGGTAGTCACATCACCGCCCCTGAAAAAACGGGCGGCGTCCCAAACCTGGACCGAGGCGAACCCGGCGGCGTTCAACGCGTCACGAATCTCTCCTTGGGCCCAGCAGACCTCTTTCACGCGCTCAGTGTGGCGGCGCCAAAGACGGCCCTCTTGCACGAACCACTCGCAATCACACCAAGCCTTGCGGCGTTTCAGATTGTGGCCGTTTCTCATTGCCAGAACAACACCAGGCTTCTCGATCCACCACGTGCCCCGCCAGTACTTGTCGAATCCGGCGAGATTGTTCACGTCGAAGAAAAACCATCCGCCCGGATTGAGTGCGCGCGCCACCGCCGAGATTACACGCCGCAGGTCAGAACGGCGCGGCACATGGTTGATGGCGTCGTACTCGCTCAGGATCAGGTCCACCGGTTCGGGCAGCCGAAAATCCCGCATGTCCGCCTGGATTACCCGCAGCCTCAGTTTCCGTTCCCGAGCCTTGCGGCGGGCGGTGCGGCACATGCCCGGCGAGAGATCTACGCCATACATGCGGATACCGTGGGCTACCAGGTCAAGCGCCGTCGCGCCTGTACCGCACGCCAAGTCGCAGGCGACGCGGACTTGGGGCAGGATCGGCTTCACGATCGCACGCCGGGCTGCTTTGACAAATCCGCGAGAGCCAGCGAACAGCCGGTCGAAATGCTCGGCAAGCCAGCGGTACGGCCGCACACCAGCAGGTCTGGACATGCCTCCATCTTGCGACGGCTCTTCACTGGGCGCAAGTTTCGGGGCTCGATGCACGATTCTGAGGGAAAATCGCCCACGCGGAAGTGGCTGCGCTCTGAAGCGAGCACAAATGGCTTCCGATATGGCGCGATATAGTTCCTCCGCGCGGTGGATTTCCGTCTCGTAACCGGCTCGCCCGCGGAGGCAGCAAAGGGGAGATGAAGCCGCGGCCGCCGGGGCCAGAGGTACTTGCGGATCAGATCCGAGAAGACCTTCGAATTCCCGGTGCCGATGAGGAACTCCCGCACGACGCCTTGGCGATCCACGATGAAGCTGAGCGGTCTGCTCTCGATGCCGGCGAGACTGCGGCTCTCCGGGACGTCGGATACGTAGCCTTGCTCCGTCCTCACGGGGGAGCACGCGAGATGCTCGCGGACAACACGAGGCTCCTACCTTCCTCTCCCACTCGCGAACCGTAGTTTGGCTTCTGCGCCGAACGCACTGGTCGGATAAGCGCCGCTGATCGCTTCTCCAGAGCACGGCGCGATTTAGTAACGCCGGCGATCAGCGCGTCGCCCCGCGGATCAATTCCTGCCCGGGGCGGTAAAGCGCGGCCGAGCCCCCAAGTCGAGCCCGCAATATGATCCGGTGTAAAAACCGCTTAACAACCAGCGACGTTTGCATTATGATTGCCTTGGCGGCCGTCACCCTGGGAGGGTGGCGGTGAGTTAGAACCGCCTTCGTGTCGTTTCCATGATGTGCGGCGCCATCGTGCGGACAACACAATGGCCGGGCTGCGGCGAACGCCCTGGGCCCGGCCAAGAGCGCATTGGCGTTTCCGCGTGACAGACCCGAGGGAGAACATTATGCCAAAGGAAGCTTTAAGTATTCTGGACCAACGCACCCACGCTACCTATGAGATCGCGATTAACAATGGGACAATCCGGGCCATGGACCTGCGGCAGATCACGACCGGGCCCGAAGACTTCGGGCTCATGACTTACGACCCGGCTTTCATGAACACGGCGTCATGCCGAAGTTCGATTACGTTCATCGATGGCGATAAGGGCATCCTGCGTTACCGTGGCTACCCCATCGAACAACTCGCGGAGAAATGCACTTTCCTTGAGGTGGCCTATCTGATCCTGTTTGGAGAGTTGCCGACCCCGCCCCAGCTCAAGGATTGGGTGGCCGAAATCACCCGCCACACCATGCTCCATGAAACCACCAAGAAGTTCCTGGAAGGTTTCCGTTACGACGCCCACCCCATGGGGATGCTGGCCAGCACCGTCGCCGCCCTCTCCACTGTCTATCCCGAGTCCCGGCATGTGCTCGACTGCAACGTGCGTGCCCTGCAAATTAAGCGCCTCATCGGCAAAATGCCCACCATCGCTGCCTACACTTACCGCCACAGTCTCGGCTTCCCCTACGTCTATCCCGACAACGACCTCAGCTATACCGAGAACTTCCTGAACATGCTGTGGAAGATGGTGGAGCCCAAATATCCGGCCAACCCCGTGCTGGCGCGCGCCCTCGACATCCTGTTCATCTTGCACGCCGACCACGAGCAGAACTGCAGCGCCAACGCCATGCGCGCCGTGAGCAGTTCCCAGGCCGATCCATTTCTCTCCACAGCTGCCGCTTGCGCCGCTCTGTCCGGCCCGCTGCACGGCGGGGCCAATGAGGAAGTCCTCAAGATGTTGGATGTCATCGGCTCGCGGGACAATGTCCCGGCCTACGTCGCCAAAGTGAAGGCGGGCGAGTTCAAACTGATGGGCTTTGGCCACCGGATCTACAAGAACTACGATCCTCGGGCGAGGATTATCAAATGGGCCGCAGACAAGGTGTTCGAGGTCACCGGCCGCAATCCGAAGCTGGACATCGCACTGGAGCTGGAGCGCATTGCGCTTGAAGACGAGTACTTCATCAAGCGCAAGCTCTATCCGAACGTGGACTTCTACTCCGGAATCATTTACCAAGCCATGGGGTTCAAACCGGAGATGTTCACGGTGCTGTTTGCCATTCCGCGCACAGTGGGCTGGCTCGCCCAGTGGCAGGAGATGCTGTGCGATGCCGAGCAGAAGATCGCCCGCCCGAGGCAGGTTTATACCGGCCCGGCGGCGCGCGATGTTGTGCCGATGTAGAAGCGGGGCGTCACGACGACCCCCGCCACGGCGTAGTGGAAGCCGCCCTCTAGGCACACACCTCTCGTACTCATCTTCAAGGCGCAACTCGCCCTGCGCTGGAGATCGGCAAATGATGCCAACCTCCGGCTTCGGGCGCCGAAGGACTGTGGCGGAAGGATACCTCTGATCCAGTTGAGCCTGGCGTCGCCCTCGATGGCACTCGAAGTAGCTTGCGATATTAACTGTTAACGGGCCACGCTAGGAATCCGCGCCGCCGATTGCCCCTGGGGAGTTGGACGGCGCAGCGATAGCACTGCCTTCTACAGCACCGCGTTTCGGTGAAACCATCAAGCAGGATCGAAACCTTCACAGAGTCCGCTCCGGCCTGAACTTCTTGAGAAGCTCAAAACCGGCGGGCGTTACGCGAACGGATGATCGGCCATTGCTGTTCTCGATACAGACGAACCCGTGATCATTTGCGTCCTCCCAAACCGGAAGCTTCGGACAGGACGTGCGCCAAGCGTCCATCGTTTCCTCATACGATCGATCTTGGCGCGAAAGCCAACCCAGCAGATCAAGGACGAGAACTTCGACAGTTGAGGTCACGATTGTTATTTTATCCGGCTCCGCAATGGCCAGCACCAGAATCCACTAAATGGGTGCGGCGATATACATTGACGCGAAACGCGCCAACCGCGGATTTGAGCGGAAGACTGTTACCGATAACCCGAAATGACGCCGGCGTTGAACCGACGTCACCCGCCACCTTTTGTGCGCGAAAAGTCCCGGGGCTAGTTGCTCGCGAGCGTCCGCGCGAATACGTCGGTGTCCACGTTTCCGCCGGACAGAATCACTGCCACTCGCCGGCCCTGCATTCGCTCCCGTTCCTGGGCGTCGAACAGTTCGAGCGCGTAGCGAGCTACGCCGGCAAGTAGCGTTGCGGCGTCCCTCTCACGCGCCTTGGGGGGGCGGGAGTCCTTCGCAAAAACCGGCAGGATTCCTCCTAGCCTTGAAAACACCTCAGCCCAAGCGGATTTGGAGGCGTCGAGGTACGACGAGCGCTGAGCTACGAAGGTGGTCACGCCGGCTTTTCTGAGATGGTTTCCAGGAGAGGAACGACCGGCAGTCGAGCGCTGTCGGTTTCCACAGTCAGCAGATGCCTTATGTAAGAGCCGAGGTGTCGTGAGTGGCCGGCGTAGCTTTAGCGGAAAGCACCCAGCAGGTACGCTACCAGGAGAACCGCTAATATGGTGCCCAACCCCGTGCCCAAACCTCCACCGTAGCCCCAGCGGTTTCGGCCATAGTATCCGCCCCCGGCACCTAAAACCAATAGCACAATGATAAGTAATATCAACATCGTAGGTCTTCCTTTTCTAAACTTGAGCTCGTAGCCAAGCGGCCGGAGGTCACTCCATCTTGTGTGTTACCGAGCGCTCAATGCCACCACTGAGCGCCTCCTTAAGCAAGACAACGTGCGCTGTCAAAAACTGGCGCATTTACTTCTCGAGCACTTTTTCAATCTGGCCGACTTTCTTTTGAACGGCTCCGGCGATTCTTTCGTTTTGACCTTCGGCTGCCAGGTCGGGGTTGTTCGTGACCTGCCCGGCATTCTCTTTGACTTTGCCTTTCAGCTCCCGTAGGTTACCCTGGATCTGATCCTTCGTGCCTGGTTTCATCTGTTTTCTGCTCCTTTCTTTTGAGAACTCTCCATTGAACACAACTGCTCTTGCAATCCGGCACCCAATCCGCAGGCGGAGGCGTCTTTTGCGGGCATCCGAGGGTGGCTGGTACGGACTGGATCGAGCGCCTGCGAAGGGATGCCGTTTCATCCGCCAGCGCCCCGCGCCGGTATGCACTCCATGGTTGAGCCATGTCGCACGGCCTGCGGTTCGCCGCGTCGGGTTCGGCTCCTTTGCTCATTGCCGTCGTAGCAGTTCTTGCCTTATGGACGGCAGGACTTGCACATGACAACTTGCCGGAACCTGGGGCGATCTACCTTGTGTTCGCATACATTCGGCTTTGGCCTCCAATCTGCACTGAGAGGTGTTGAGAAATGACGACCGTCAGTTAGTGCCCGTTTGGTTGAGTCGCTCGACACTCTCTCAAATCGGCGCCGGGAAATTTCGGCGCCAGGAAATTACGGTCTCGTTCCGCTCCGGCGGTTCTGAGGCCAAACAGAAGAAGTGGGTTAAACCTCTTCAGAGGACTCCAAAAAGGGGATGTGCAGCGTGAACGTTTCAACGCAGAAAGCCGGCCGATGCGCAGGAACCCGAGATGTTGCAGCGCCTGTGGCCAGCCAAGAGCGGAGCCATTGACTCCATGCCGCCCCGCACCCTGATTCTCGCCTCTTGCCTCTGCGTGCTGGCTGCCGCTGCCGGCGCCGAAACGCCGCTCGAGATGGGCTACCGGCAGATGTACGACCTCCAGTTCGCCGACGCCCATCGCACTTTTGAGGACTGGCAAAACACTCACCCCGACGATCCCATGGGGCCCGCTTCTGATGCCGCCGCGTATCTGTTCAGCGAATTCGACCGCCTGCACATTTTGCAATCCGAGTTCTTCACCCACGGGCAGCATTTCATCACCGATCACAAGCTCGCGCCCGATCTGGCAGTCAAGCGCAAGTTCGATGCTGCCCTCGATGCCACGCGGCGACTGGCGGCGCGCGCCCCGCAAGATCCTGATTGCCAGTTCGCCACTATCCTGGCCAGCGGCCTGCACGCCGATTACTTGGCGTTGATTGAGAAACGCTACTCCGCATCGTTTCAGGAAATGAAAGCCAGCCGTATCCTGGCCGAGCGCCTGCTGGCCGCGCACCCGGAAATGTACGACGCGTGGGTCGCCGTTGGCGTCGAGAATTACATGCTGAGCGTGAAGCCCCTGCCCTTGCGCTGGCTGCTACGGCTGGCCGGCGGCGAGACCGACAAGGCGCTAGGCATCGAAAAGCTGAAGCTGGCCTCCGAAAAGGGTCACTATTTGGCGCCCTTTGCGAAGCTGTTGCTGGCGGTGGCTGCGCTGCGCGACCACAATACGGAAGGGGCGCGGGCGCTGCTCGATGGGCTGGTTCGCGAGTACCCACACAATCCGCTCTACACCGAGGAATTGGCGCGGCTGCAGCCGGCCGCCGGCGCCGGAGAAATGGGAAGCGCGCTCCGGTAATAGCCGGGCCGCGTTCCCCTACGTCTTGGTGCGAACTTCGCCGACTCAACCCACCCTTGTCTACCTCATCCGCAGTGGCCCGTCGGGGCTGGCTGCGGCCATCGCTTCGGAATGCTGCGGCCGAGGGCGCAGATCACGACGGGCCTAGTGGTGGCGACTCTCCGCATGCGCTACTGGCTGGCCCGGGACGACGCGGCCTTCAAGGCTTCCAGGCGCTCCACGCCTTCACACATGCCGCGCACGTCACGCACCTCGTCGTCGGGAATGTTGATATCGAACTCGTTTTCTAGCCCGAAGAGGATTTCCACGGCATCCATGGAGTCGATGCCCAAATCCTGAAATCCGCTGTCGATCGTTACCTTTTCGAGGGGAATCCGCTTGGATGTGGCGATCACCTTCAAAACTCGTTGGACTAAATCGTCGGACATAAGAGTCGGCTCACCGTTTCAAGTCTACACTCCTGATCGAACGGCATCGTGCCCAAAGCACCGGACGGCTTCTACGGCCCCGCCGATGTCCGGCGTGGCGCGAAGCTGACGTCCATCATGTTGGCAAATGATAGCGCCATTCGAAGGCGCGCCTGACGCCGACCGGTGTCGGTCATCGCCACCAGCCACGTAGACGCCGCTGCACGCCGCGCTTGCCGAACGTTTCGATGGCCCCGCGACGCACGCCAGGTCTGCTTCCATAAACGCCGGCGAGCGGAAACAAAACAGGGGATGGGTGCGGTTGTGATTGCCTATCTCTTGGCGGGTCGCGCCAACCGAGCACGCCACATCGGGCAACCGCTCGACGTCGGCGCCACACTTGAGAAAAGTTGCCGCCACGCTCCAGGATCTCGGGAATCTGCGGCGTGGACTCGCCGGGGCCGTCATCAAACGCTAGCGCAGCACGCCCGGTCGCGCAGCCCACGCCAGACGGAGGTCCAAAGACGCTGGGCGAGCGCCTACGTGCGGCCCAGGTCATGAATTCAGGCGTTCCCTGGCTGATGGCGTAGCGGGTTCCGAAAAAAACCACCTGCCGTCCAAAATGCTGCGCTCCGAAGTGCCCGTCAGGTTCAGGTTGGCGTTGGCCACGGTGCTGGCCCCTTTTCGCCCATGGTTGTTTCAGGTCGACGGCAGAGCGCGAAAGCCGGACCTCAACGCGTAACGGACGACCGTCGGCAAGTACTCGCGGCAATTCGGAGCCTGCAAATCCTGCAACGCCGCCCGCGCGACGCTGTTGTCGAATACCTTAGGGCAGGTGAAATAGGGAACGTAGTGCGTAAACCGCTTCCAAATCGCCGGAGCCTCGTGATTCGCAGGAATGGAATTCTCCTTAGGAGGTGAAAAGCGAATTGATCGGGGCCGGTACTTGCCCCCCTCGCAAGCTGAACGCTCCTGAAGATAGATCTCGACCAACTCGTTAAGGGTCAAGGTATTCCCGGGACCAGCGGTCAGGTGGAATGTCTTATTGGCACTATCGCTCAATTGCGCGAGCCGGACAATAGCGCCACAGACATAATCCACCGGTGTGAGGTCGAGCCGGAAATCGGGCCGGCAGGGAAGCGAGTCCAGGAGCCCAGAATGAATCCATTGCAACATCTGATAGATGCCCTGGAACCGGCTTGTGCGCCCGGTACGCGAATCCCCGACGATGAGACCGGGACGGTAGACCGTCACGGGAAGGTCGACGCCAGCCTTACGCACAACGCGTTCCGCCTCGAACTTGGACCATTCGTAATAGTTGAAGAACTCCTGGCCGCGCTCAAGTTCGTCCTCTCTCATGCAGCCGGTCCGAGTACCCGATACATAGGCTGTGGAGATGTGATGTAAGCGGACCGGATTGCCTGTTTTCCGGACAGCTCGGGCAAACTCAATCACATGTTCCGTCCCCAGCAAATTCGTTCGGCGGGCGTCTTCCATCGTCTGGGAAAGACTGGTACATGCGGCAACGTGATATATTTCGCCGATCCGGCCAATCAGGTCCTGGCGGTTCGCGCCGAGACCCAGGTCGTCAAGCAGTATATCCCCAGGCGCTGGATAGACCCTGCGCGCGTCTTCTCGACTGAGAGTCGCGTGGATCGGGAGCATACGCGCTCGAACCTCCTCAGCGGTTTGAGCGCGCAATAGGACGTGAACAGCCACGCCCGGACGCGTATCCAAGAGATAACGCAAGAGGTCGCCACCGATTGCGCCGGTGGCTCCGGTAAGGAATATATCCATTAGAATGGCTTGATCGCCGCGCCGGGAATCTGACGATTCTCCTCATTTTACTACGGTGCGCGAGGTCGCAAGTTCGCTTGCGCCTACGTTGCCGACTCTCACTCGTTCCGACAGAGCACTACTCGGCCGAAACGATGCCGTGCCGGATGGCGTATGCCGTCAGGGCGGCGTCCGTGTGGATACCCAGCTTCTCGGTGATTCTCTGTTTGTGAAATTCCACCGTCTTCACGGAGACGCCGAGAATTTGGGCGATTTCCTTGCGAACGCGTCCTTCCGCCAGCAATTGGAGCACTTCGCGTTGCCTGGATGTGAGATCGGCGGAAAGTTTTTTCGGCCGCCGCAAGAAAGCTGGAGTTTCTGTGCCGAGGCGTTTCTGGATCAACGAACTGACGTAGCGCCGGCCACTGTCCACGTCATGGAGCGCCGTAACCAGTTCGGTCGCCGCCGACTGTTTCAACACGTATCCGGAAGCCCCCGCCTCGAACGCCGCCCTCACAAAACTGAGGTCCCCGTGCATGGTGAGGATAATCAGTTTCGCATCGGGATTCGATTTCTTCAATCGCCGCGCCGCTTCGATGCCGTTCAGTCCTGGCATGGAAATGTCCAACAGAATGAGGTCCGGCTGGTGTGTTTTGGCCGCTTCCAGAACTGCCCTGCCATCGCCTGCCGTCGCTACCACCTCGAATTCCGGCGCCAACAGGGCCTTTAATCCTTCGACGAGGATGGTATGGTCATCAGCAAGTAACAGCCGCGGCTTCCTCATGGTGTACTTGATTCCGTAGCGAGCGCCGCTGGGTCTATTCCGAGCGGTATCCGGATGTCGATGCGCGTGCCGTCGCCGGGCTTTGGCAAGATCGAAAAAGTCCCGCCCAGGTGCCGCACCCGTTCCTCCATGCTGATCAATCCGAGCCCTTTTCCTTTCGTTTGGTCCGGGTCGAATCCATGGCCGTCATCCTTGATGGCGACATGCAGGACATCATCAATGCCGGAGACCGACACGACGGCGCGCTTCGCTCCGGCATGCTTGGCGACGTTCCCCAGAGCCTCTTGGACCACGCGATATACACACAGGGCCACCCCAGGAGGGATTGTCTCGGGTAAGGCCCGGGCCGTGAACCGCACCTTGAACTTCCTGATGCCGGAGAACTCCTCGCAGTAGGATCGTAGAGCTGGGCCGAGGCCGAGATGCGTAAGCATGACTGGGTGAAGGTTGCGGGCCGTGCGGCGGAGATCCTCCGAGAGCACCTCCATCTGGTTCTGCAAGTCCCCCAGTTTGCCGTGCAGTTCTACGGGCGAGATTCCACGCGCCTGATGCAACACCTCAAGTTGAATGGCCAGGGCAGTCAGCCTCTGGCTGATGTCATCGTGAAGTTCCTGCGAGACCCGCCGCCGCTCCTCCTCCTGGGCTTCCACCAGGCCGGCTGTCAGAGTCCGCAATTGCTCCTGGCTGTGCCGAAGGATCTCAGTTTGTTGCAGCGCCTTTTCGGCCAGCCTGGCCTCAGTAACATCCACGCCGACCCAGACCAGGTGCTGCGTGGCGTCCTGTGCCTCTGTAACCAACGTGCTGGACCAGGAGATCAAATGCCGCTGGCCGCTCCGGTCCACCCAATGATTCTCGTGTTCGCGCGCGGAGCCGCTCTCCGCGAGTTCCTTGTACACCTGTTTGACGGCTGCAATTTCTTCGTGGGGCACGAGAACGTCCCAGAAGGGCTTTCCCTCTACCTCCTCGAAGGAGTACTCGCTGAGCCGGCGGCAGGCGAGGTTGAAGCGGGCGATGTGGCCCTCCATGTCGGTGACCATCACCAGAGCGGCCGCCGATTCCAGCACCGCCGCCGTGAAGGTCTGCTCGCGCTGTAATTCGAGATGGATTCGCTTGGCTGCGTCGATGTCAATGAAGGTCATCACCGCGCCGTCAATCTTGTTGTCCATGGTCCGGTACGGCCGGATCCGCATGGAATACCAGCAGCCTCCCAGGCCTTGAACCTCCCGCTCGTGCATACTCATGGTATCGACGACCTCGGTGACCAGCGCGGCCAGGTCCGGGACATCGATGTTCGGCCGGAGGTTGACGATGGGGCGCCCCACGTCAGCGGGCAGCAGGTTCAGTAGTTTTTCGGCCTGGGGAGTGAAACGCCGGATGCGCCAGTCGCCACTCAGCATCAGGATCGGAATATCGACGCTACTGATCAGGTTGGTGAGATCGTCGTTAAGCAGCGCCAACTCGAAGTTGCGGTTCCCTAACTGCTCGTTGACCGTGACCAGCTCCTCGTTGGTCGATTGCAACTCCTCCTTGGCAGTTTCCAATTCCTCGTTGGTCGATTGCAATTCCTCGTTGCTGGAAAGGGCTTCTTCGTTGGCGGATTTCAGCTCCTCGTTGATGGCTTCCTGCTCCTGGATCATCGACTGGAGGGACTCCTTGGTCGCCTGCAAATCCTGGCGCAGCCGGGCGTCCTCCCGCAACTGCCGCTTGCCGGTGGCCGGCGCTTTGCCCCCAGTTTCCGGGCCGGCCGGCACACGCACCGGCGTTTCCTGGAACAATACCAGAAAGAAACGCTCGCCCAGATCGCTCTTGATCGGAACCACCTCCAGGCAGACGTCCCGGAGAT
>Ga0187876_1000217_pt1 | contig 59386 bp, 43 predicted proteins | sample June2016WEW_17_4_FD_133000 | JGI IMG/M metagenome (GOLD analysis project Ga0187876, IMG submission 133000) | Peatland microbial communities from SPRUCE experiment site at the Marcell Experimental Forest, Minnesota, USA - June2016WEW_17_40 | ecosystem: Environmental > Terrestrial > Soil >... | reverse complement strand
CCGATCCTTCTTCCCCAACCGACCATGCACTCGATGGTAGCTTTGCATACCCCAACTATGCGGCCTTTCCTGTGGCCGGGAAAGTGACTGCAAAGATACATCTTTATACAGTCACAGACCTAGTGTTGACCGAACCGATCAACTCCCGGATCGCCGGCAATGCGGAAGTAATCCGTTTCATCCGTCACGCGGCTCGCTGGCGGCGATTCTTTCGCTGTTCCCTCGCCGCCTCCAATTTCCGGTCCCACCCGTCCTGCATCTCCTGCTGATGCCCGGCGAGCATGTCCTTCGGCGTGACGTAGCCGATGGCGCTGTTCAAACGCACGTCGTTGTAACGCTCCACGTAGCCCTTAACCAAACGCCGAGCATCTTCCAGCGACAGTGGTGTGCCAGGGCGGATGCACTCCCCTTTCAGTGATTTGTGCCAACGCTCGATTTTGCCGTTCGATTACGGGTAATACGGCGAAGTCCGGACGTGCGTCATACCCGAGATCCGAATATCCGAGATCGGCACTCCTTCCACCAAATGCCTCCTCAGGATGGCGACCTTCTCTACCGGCGTGTAGTGCTTCTTTTGCTTCTTCATCTGTTCGCTCCGTTATCTTAGCGGAAGAACGCTTTCTCCATGTCCAGCTGAGGCAGGACATGGAAGCCAGATGAGCCGAAAAACAGGTTCTATACAAAAGAGCGGAAAGAAAAGTAATTGAGAGTTTTTCACAGTGTCACCCAAGGTTCACGGTCAAATCCGGATGATCGGATCGCGCCCAGAGACGCCATTGCGAAGATCGCACTGCGGAACAACTCGGCTCATTCGCTTCGATAAGAGGAAACCTTCGCCAGGGCCGCTTCCAGTTCCGCATCGAATCCATAGATGTCGTCAAAGAAGTAGGTTCGTCCGCTCTCGTCGGTCGCCACAGTGCCATACACGATCAACACTGGTATCGGCTTCGCCAGATAGACGGTGACGTTGTCGTTCTTCCCGTTCATCGCGGCCTTCACCCGCTCGAGGGTCCAGCCAGGGTTGTTGCGGAGCACCCACACCACCAGATCAGCCGGATCCTGGACGCGCATGCAACCATGACTCAGATCGCGCCGCGAGAGTGCGAAGAGCTGAGGAGCATCCGTGCCGTGCAGATACACGTTGTCCGGGTTGGGAAACATGATCTTCACCAGACCCAGCGCATTCTTCGGCCCCGGCTTCTGGCGAACTCGGTAACGGCCTGTTCGTAACCCTGCAAGCACCTCGTCCGAGACCGCGCCATCCGTTACCACGTGGCCGTCGCCGGCAACAACTTCGAAGTGGTTCTTCGCAATGTAGTTTTGGTCGCGTTCGATATGCGGCACTGTCTCTGCTCTTTGAATTGAAGGTGGCACCTCCCAGTAGGGACGAAAGACGACATATTTGATTTCGTTCTGGAACACCGGAGTGCGATGATGGTAGGCTTTGCCCACAATAATGTTTTTGAGCAGCACAACATGGCCGGTGTTGTCATAAGCCCGCAGCTTGAACTCGGGCAGATTGATTACGATTGGCGGCTGCGAAAAGGAATGCGATACCCAGCGCCATCTTTCCAGAGTCAGCTCGATCTGGCGCACACGGTGGTTTGGTGGGGTGTTCAAATCGTTGACCACCGCCGCGCTCAACTTGCCGTCTGCGGTGAGGCCATGGCGCAACTGGTATTGCTTCACAGCCTCGACCAGCGCCCCCTGATATATCCCGGAGGTTGTGTCTACCTGCGTGTCGGCAGGCAGGTCACCGATCAGTCGCAACAATGCCGCAAGCCGGGAAAGACTCTGGTATGCCTGCCCCGGCAGGACGGGCTTCCGCGACACGGGCAAAAGCTCTCCGCTATCCTCCTTCACCCTCGCGCTCACCCGATGCAGAGCGTCCAGCGTCCTCCAATACCCGGGCCACGGTGGTTCCGCCGTTCTTATCTCTGCCGCCGGATCGGCTGCATTTTCGAGCTTTTCATGCAGAAACTGCGCCAGCTCGAGCTTCCCGCTATCAGCATCGAGTCCGTAGCCCAATGTCTTCGGATTCACCCGGCCCACATTGAGCGCCCGCACGTATCGCATCAGCGATACAGTCAGCGCGACGTCGAACTTTGCCAGATCCGCGCTGCCGGGTGATTTTTCCAGCTCGCTTAGCCGCTCACCCCAGCGCGGCGCATCGTAATCCTCAGGGACCAGGCCCTTGTCGGTGGCCTGCTGAAACATCCCGATATAGGCCAATGCCTGCGAGGTGGGTCGCCCATTCCTCGTCCAGGCTGGCGCGTAGTCCGATGGCTCATAAAAGGCCTCCACATCAGCCTGGTACGGATGAAAATCCGCCCATCGAAGATCGACATCACGCCCTGAACCGACGATCGTGCGCAGCGTAGCTTGCCCTTCGGCATTGAAGTGTGCTGCCCCGCCATTTGCAACAGTCCCGGTCTGTCCCATCGCGGCACGATCTCTACCCCGGCAGCCGATTCCCACCACCAATACCACGAGGCTTAGTAAGATTGTTAATTTCAGTGAAATCCTCCCCTGGTTCACCCTCGTCTGCGCCGAAACAAAGCAGGAAGGTAAAGTCATCTGCGTCTCCCAGTACAATCATTACAGGTGAATTCCCGTAGATCATTTTTCGAGACCGCGATAAGAAGAATACAAATGAGATCGTTTTTGCGTTTCGCACTCCTTTCTGCCCTGTTCGTTCCGTTCGCGATATGCCAGCCGATCACCAAATCGACGGATAACCAATCCGATCTTCAGTACGGGCTTCGTCTCTTCCATACGCATACCAACGAGCACATCGACATTGTTTATCGCCACGGTAACACCTACTTGCCAGGCGCTCTCAATAGGCTCGACCTTTTCCTGCGCGACTGGCGCACCGGCCAGGTTCATCACTACGACCCTCGCGTCTTCGACCTGCTGCACGATCTGCTTGCTTCGATTGGCAGGCCTGACGGCGAAATCAATGTGATCTGCGGCTATCGCACACCGCAGACTAACGAATTCCTGCGCACCCGTCATGCTCACACTGGTGTCGCCGTGCACAGCCTCCACATGCAAGCCGAAGCCATCGACATTCGCCTTCCCGGTCTTTCGACGGCCCGCCTTCGAGACGCCGCTCTTGAGCTGCACCGCGGCGGCGTTGGTTACTACCCGGTCTCCGACTTTGTTCATGTCGACGTGGGCCGCGTCCGCCACTGGTAACGAGCGCCGCAGGCAGCACGCCCAAACATCGACACCGGTTGACCGCGCGCCGGCCCCTGTGCGCGAGAGAAACCTACGCGATCTACCCGCTACAGGTGTTGCTTCACGATCGCTTCGATCTCCGGCTCGGTCAGCGCTGAGAGGTCCATGACCTTGGTTGCAATGATCCTCGGGAAGATCGTTGAATGATGGGTCTTCAGGTACTCCACCAGGAAGTCCAAAGCGCTGCTCTTGCCCGTCCCATGCCCGATGAGAACGATTTCCTTCGCGGGTTCCAGATCCTCTGCGATCTCTTCATAAAAGGAAGTTTCCTCGGGAACACGTTGTCCCTCGTAATGTGCTTCCTTGCGGTGGATCAAGTGGCGATGAAATCCATGCGGATCGTATGGTCTCATGGCATCCTCGCGTTCAGGCTGGCTGCCGCTCAGGTCCTGGTAGATCCGCGCCATGTGATGATCGACCACCACAACAATGCGCCCGGCAGGCGCCAATTTCTTCAGAGCGGAGCCGATTCCGGCTTCATGCAGAAACCGCCGCAGGCGTGACACTTCATCGATTTCCAGGCTATGGGTATGCGGGCGTTTGAAAAACGCACGCTGCGAACCGATCACAAACTCAACCTCGTTGCCCTCGTGCGGCTGGACTTCACCCAACTTCCCCATCAGTTCGACGACTTCGCTCCAGCTCAGATTGCGCGGGAGCTTACCAGCCAGCAGGCTCGCCAAAAGCATCTCCTGTTTGTGTTGAAGATGATCGGTCATTCTTCTCCCTCTTTCCTTGTGAAACCAGCTGTCCTATTATCCGTCGCATTCCAGGATGCACAATGGTTTGCCAATCTTAAGTTCTTGAAAACGCTCCGAATTACTGTCAACAAACCGGCGACCAATTCGCGAATTCGCGACCAGATCTTGATCCTGCTGCTGGCGTTCCCACATGTTTTCAGAAGTTTACGCAACCTGCCGCGCCCTCAGGGACTGGCCCGCCGAAGGTCCTAATCGCATTCTTTATGCCACCGATTTGAGCGACGCGTCATTCCGAAGTCTCGCGTATGCCCGTTCAGTTCGGCGGAGATTTTCGGCTAAGCTCACCCTCGCGCATGTGTTGCCCTCGGGACCAAGCCGGAAAGAGGCCAAAGGGTACTGGATAAACTCCAACGGCTAGCCTTTGGCGATGAGGAAGTTCAGGTGTTTCGAGGCGGTGTCGGCCGGGAATTGTGCAGAGCATCAGCAAAGATGGGCGTGGACCTCATCGCAGTTGGTGTAGAGCGACATACAGCGCTTGGCGAATTCCTTTTTGGTCATACCCTCCTGGAAATCATGGCTGGTGCACCGTGCCCTGTCTTGCCGATTCGACGATGGAAGTGACACCATTTCATCGTGTACTTCGCGAAATCACGAGAAGACCTCGAATTCACGATCCGTTTTGCCCAGTGTTTTGAGACGTTTACCAATTGGCGATAGAAGTGCTTTGAAGGTGTTCGGGGACAAGAACGCCGGGAATTGTGCGGCCATGGACAGGATGATCTTGGGGCATTCTCCGCCCGGCCAGACTCTTGCCTGACGGAGTCGCGCTGGTGAGTGTCATCGAAGATTCAAACCGCAGACAGGTGTAGGCCGTGGCGATTCGAGAGGAGTTCGATGGTCGTCACTTCAGTATGCATCGGACACCATGTAACCGGACTCTACGTGGGGGCAAGAAACATGCACCGCTATTTTCCCAAGAGCGTTACCGAGATTGAGTTGCAACTCGATCAGCTGCGTATCCAATGTGGGCTGTCTCCGGATTTCTGGCAAGACCAGCCGGAAATCCACGACCCAAGATTGTGCATCTGGCTCGAATCGAAGCAGCGGAACGAAAAGGCCAACGCGTCGGTGCCTCTGGCGATGAACCGGTCGGGAAAGAATACCTTCATCCTTGATCTGGTCAACAAGAAGGGCAAGAAGGGCAAGAAATACTGGCAAGGCGTAGAGGGACGTCCCCATGAGAATCTACATGACGACTTCTGAGCTGGAGACGCGCGCGAAGAAAGCATTGACGGAGACGCTCGGGCGGATGTTCGGAGTCGACTTCAAGGACATGCAGCGCGCATGTGCGAAAAGCGACCGGCCCAGCGGAATCCTCGCGCACATAGGCATGTTTGGTCACAGCCACACTCTGGCCTGTGCAGTGGAGCGCGATGGAGAGCCTGCTCACATCCACGCTGCGCTGTGCGATTTCCTCAACCGTGACCCACATGTTACCGAAAGCGCAACACCGGTCATTTTCGCGCCTTATCTGTCGCCTGCGGCACAGATCGCCTGTAAAGACGCCAGCGCCGGCTTCCTCGATCTGGAGGGCGATGCTCGCCTCTCCGTCGACGAACTCTTTATCGCCGAGCGCTCGTTTCCATGCCGTGTTGCCACTCGTGCCGTTCTATCGCCCAGAAACGGCAAATCCAGGATCATCCCGCGCCTGCGCGTCAGACGGCGATTCAGAGACCCGAGAAACTTTCGCGATCGAAACGACAACGACGTTCCGGATGTAAAATCTTGTCCGGAAGTCCTCATTTCAGGAAGTGAAGCAGAGACGACGGACGCTCAGCAAGGCAAAGAGCTGAGCCAGCAAGGTGGTCTATGAACGAATCGAGATCTGCACCAGAACAACCCAATCGCGACGACAAAAAAAAGCGCGAAGAACAGCAGCGGCGGCGTCTTCATTTCAGCTTTACCTATTTCATCACAAGCCTGATTATGCTGTGGCTGTTTCAGAGCCTCTTCTTCGCTCATGAGGCCAGGCAGTCAGAAATTCCGTACAGCGACTTCAAAACCAAGCTGGCCAGCGGTCAAATCGTGAATGTCACCATCGGCGAAGGGACCATTGTGGGTGAGATGAAGAGTCCGAACGCGGACAAATCTCAGCCGGTCGTCCCGTTCAGCACTATCCCTTCGCCCACCGGCGATCCCAATTTGATTGCACAACTGCAAAGCGCAAATGTCACATACAGCTTCGAACGACCGCCTAATCCCCTCACTGGCGCTTTGCTGCAGTACATACTGCCGCTCATCCTGCTTGGCGGTTTCTGGTACATGTTCTATCGCCGGGCAGGCGGCGGCACCGGCTTCGGAGGCGTATTTGGTGTGGGCAAGAGCAAGGCGATCGAGGTTAAGCCCGAGGATGTAACGGTCACTTTCAAAGACGTTGGCGGAGCCGATGAGGCCATCGCCGAACTCCAGGAAATCATTCAGTTTCTGAAAGCGCCAAAGGACTTCACTCAACTCGGCGGCCGCATCCCGAAGGGCGTGCTTCTAGTAGGCCCTCCCGGAACTGGCAAGACACTGCTTGCTAAAGCGACGGCCGGAGAGGCTGGCGTTGCCTTCTTCGAGACAAGCGGCTCCGAGTTTGTGGAGATGTTCGTAGGTGTGGGCGCCGCGCGCGTGCGCGACTTGTTCGATCAGGCGCGCAAAGCGGCTCCCGCGATCATCTTTATTGATGAGATCGACGCCATTGGCCAGAGCCGGGGGGGCGTGATGCGCATCGGCACCAATGATGAGCGCGAACAGACCCTTAATCAGTTGTTGGCCGAGATTGACGGCTTCAAATCCGACGCCTCAGCGCCGGTAATCATCATGGCCGCCACCAATCGCCCCGAAGTGCTTGATCCTGCGCTGCTGCGCGCCGGGCGGTTTGATCGCCAGATCGCCATTGGCAATCCGGATCTCCTTGGGCGGCGGCAAATCCTGAAGATCCACTCCAGGAATGTGACGCTGGCAGGAGATTTTGATGTGGAGCAGGCCGCCCGGATGACGGCCGGATTCAGCGGCGCCGATCTGGCGAATGCCATGAACGAGGCGGCATTGCTGGCTGCCCGGCGCAAGGCTGCGGCAGTTACGTTGAGTGATTTTGAGGCCGCTATCGAGCGGGTCGTCGCCGGATCCGAGAAGAAGAGCCACGTCATGAACGAGCAGGAACGAACTACGGTTGCGTACCATGAGGCTGGGCATGCTCTGGTGGCCGAACTGCTGCCACATGGTGAACCGGTCACCAAAATCAGCATCGTCCCGCACAGCCGTGGTGCCTTGGGCTACACGATCCAGACGCCAACCGAAGACCGCTATCTGCTCTCGATAGACGAACTGCAGGACAGGATCGCTGTCATGTTGGGGGGCCGGGCAGGCGAACGCGTAGAGTTCGGGACCATCACCACGGGTGCAAGTGACGACATTCAGCGGGCGACCGAACTCGCGCGTCGCATGGTCACGGAATTTGGTATGAGCGAAAAGCTCGGCTCTGTGCGCTACGCGGGCCAGCAGTTGCAATACCTTGGGGGTTCGGTCGAGGACAATAGCCAGATTAGTCCGGAGACTCGTCAACTGATCGACTCGGAAATCCAGCGCATCGTGACTGAGCAATACGGGCGCGCCCAGGCGCTTCTGAGAGATCATCATGCGGCCCACGAGACGCTTGCCAAGCAACTGCTGAAGCAGGAGACCGTAAGTGGCAGCGACGTGAAAGAGGCGCTGGCGAAGAATCCGGGCCAGAAATCCGCCCAGGATGGCGCCGTGAAAGCAAGCTCCGAAGCTGCATAATCAGTCAACTTTAGCTGCGTGTTGAAGCCTACGAGAATCAGCTTTGGCGCAACAGCAGGAATTGTGACGAGCATGGCGCTACTCGTTGGCCTTACCGCTACAAATGCTGGACGAGCCACTGTAATCGGGGCGCTCCTTGTTGTTGCGATCGCCGATAAGTGCGGCGCAGCACTCGATTCAGGACAAACCCGGGCCCTCGCCGAAACATGTTGGAACGAAGCTTAAGGCGTTGAAGAACTAAGTCGAAGTTGCGATGGCTGGTATGGAATTCATGATGATCGCCGATTGGGCCGCCCTGAGACAGGAAATCCATCAAAAACTGCAAGAGCTGAAGTAATCAGATGGCTGCTGGCGGCAGGCGAACTTCGATCTTGAAACAAGAATTGCGGCCTTGGAAGAATCGATCAGATTGTCGAATTCAAGTCCGGTCGACATGCTGGCGCGCTCTCAGCTTTCGGTGCCAGAGCAAAAGCGACCACCCTGCTAGGCAGGAAGAGTGCGAACGAATGCATTGTGGACTCACAAAGCGCCAAACAACTCTCTACCCGTCCAGCCGCCTGAGCGAATCGGCAAGCATGGAGGATTCAAACCCTCTCGCGAGGGAACGCTGAAAAGGAGATGACATCATGGAAAGCCTAAGGAGGACTCTCAAGGAAGTTACTGGGGTATCCATCGGATGGGCAGTCGTCATGATCCTGCTGGGATTCCTGGCAGTGATTCTTCCCCGTGCATCGGGGATTGCTATCTCAGTTCTGGTTTCGTGGCTTATCGTTCTCAGTGGACTCTCGCATCTGGCAACGGCATTCGCCGTTCGGAGCGCGGGAACATTCATCTGGAGAATGTTGATCGGGGTGGTGTACATCCTCGGTGGCGGCTATCTGGCTTTGCATCCTGGAATTGCGCTGGAATCCCTCACGATCGTTCTCGCTGTGATCTTTGTGCTGGAGGGCCTGCTTGAGTTGACAAACTTTTTCCTGTTCCGCAGCTACCCGGGATCCGGCTGGGTATTGTTTCATGCTCTCATCACGCTACTGCTTGCCTATCTGATTGTGCTTCTATGGCCCTCCAGTTCAACTTGGGCAATCGGAATCATATTGGGAATCAATCTGATCTTTAGCGGCGTCACCGTGCTGATGTATTCGTTGGTCGTCCGTAGAACTTTGGCGGTATTGAACTCATGAGCGCAGAAACTGCAGGTTTGACAATTGGTCTGCAACTTTGCGCGGTGGTCGTCGTGACCTTCGGCCGCATCAAATGGGCGCAGCCGGCAACCGTTGTTGCACGTGATACGAGGACGGGCGCGGTTCGGCCTCGCCAGCAGTTGTAGTCACCGGATCCTTGGTGGCGAGGTCTCTGAAAGGAACGACAAATGAGCACGAGCACAATGGGGCAGCTTGAATCCGAGATGACGATTGCTCCGCCTCCCGCCGGGGCCGGGTGGGTTCACGTCCGAGAGACATCCGGACCAAATACAGCCGCCTTTGAAAGTCTCTTGGCTCACGATCTAGGCAAGCTTTATCGCATCGCATTCACCTTGCTTCACAACCATAAGGATGCGGAAGACGCGATGCAGGAGGGTCTCTGGAAGGCATTCTACCGCTTGCCTTCTTTTGAAGGCCGGTCGTCGCTTTCAACGTGGGTAACGCGAATCATCATCAATTCGGCGCTCATGACTCTTCGCCGGAAGAAATCTTATCCGGAATTCTCTTTGGATGAACTGATGGAGAATCGGCCGGAAACGCTTGCGTTCCGCGCCGCGGAGAATCGGCCTGACCTGGAGAAAATCTGCACAGTTGTCGAGCAAATGGAGATGATGGAACACCAGCTGCTGAAACTTCCAGCTTCTCACCAAGCCGCATTTCGGCACGTCGTCATTGACGGCCATTCGACGAAAGAATCTGCTTTGACGTTTGGTGTTCCAATGGCTACATTCAAGTCACGAATCCTTCGCACACGCCGGAGGCTGGCTCAAGGAACTCACCATTTGCCAAACAAGGCTCGTATTGCGTCGCCCATGGAGAAAGCGATCCATGACGTCCAACAGTGATGAAAGTTCACATACGACTTCCGGACTGAGTGCAGAAGAGGCTCAGGCGCGGCTCGACCGATTCGGGCCCAATGAGCCTGCCGCGACACGACACTACTCTCCTCTGGCCGATCTCCTGCACATGTTCCTGAGTCCACTGACACTTATCCTTCTCATTGCTGCCGGGGCATCCGCATTTCTGGGTGACAAGGTCGATGCGGGGATCATTTGCGCGATCGTTCTGTTAAGCGCCGTGATGGATTTCAATCAAACCTATCGATCTCATAAGGCAGTTGAGCGGCTGCACGATCAAGTAGCACCCACCGCAACCATTCTGCGGGATGGAGCATGGAAAGAGATTCCGTGCCGCGACGTCGTGCCCGGAGACATTGCCCGGCTCTCCGCCGGGGATATGATCCCCGCGGACGCGCGTCTGCTAGCCGCACGCGATCTCTACGTACAACAGGCGGCATTGACGGGCGAGTCGTTTCCCAGCGCCAAGGCGGCCACTGAAGAGCCCGCATCGCCCAAAGCGGATGCGGCCAACATGGTCTTTCTTGGCACTTCGGTCGTGAGTGGAACGGCAACCGCGGAGGTTGTCGCGACGGGCGCGCAGACAGCCTTTGGCGACATTGCAGCCCGGCTGGCAGCACGACCCGAAGAGACTGCCTTCGACAGAGGCCTGCGGGATTTCAGCCGAATGCTCGCGGCAACAGTCTTTTTCCTCGTTCTCTTTATCATAGCCGTTGGCGTTTTGCGCCATCGCGATCCGCTCCAATCCTTGCTCTTTGCGGTTGCACTGGCCGTTGGCCTGACCCCGGAATTCCTGCCCATGATCACCGCGGTGACACTTTCAAAGGGCGCCGTCGCCATGGCACGCAGAAAAGTCATCGTCAAGCATCTCTCGGCCATTCAGAACCTCGGCAGCCTGGATGTGCTTTGCAGCGATAAGACGGGGACGCTCACCACGGGAATCATGTCGTTCGATCGATCTCTCGATGCATTCGGAGACCCATTCAGCCGCGCACTGGAGCTCGGATACTTGAACAGCAAGTTTGAAACCGGTATTCGCAGTCCTCTCGACGATGCTATCGCTCGACAGAGCCCCCAAAACGTCGAGGGATATACCAAGTGTGACGAGATTCCATTCGACTTCGAACGAAAGCGTCTTTCAGTCGTCGTCGAGCGTCAGTCCCAGCGGGTTCTTATAACGAAGGGTGCTCCGGAAGGGATCTTCCTGCTTCTTGCCGGGTACCTGGCCAACGGCGAGGTAGAACCCATTAGCGAAGAGGCCATCAGGCGCATCCGTCAGGCCAGCGATGGCCTGAATGGCCAGGGATATCGGTCCCTTGCCGTAGCGTATGTCGACGTTGCTGCGCGCACCGACTATTCCGTGATGGACGAACGTAACCTCATTCTGGCAGGTTTCCTTACTTTTTCCGATCCACCGTTGCCGGACGCAGCCCAGGTCCTGGATTCGCTCAGACTGGATGGCGTCGAAGTCAAGGTCATCTCTGGCGACAATGACCTTGTTACCGCCCGCGTGTGTTCGCAGGTTGGCCTCAACACCGACCGCCTTATCACGGGCGACGAAATGGCCAATATGACGGAGCTAGCGCTGGCTCATGACGCGGAGGAAGCGCATGTCTTCGCCCGAATTGCTCCTGCACAAAAGAGCCGGATTCTCCTGGCTCTCAAACACGCTGGGCATGCCGTCGGCTTCATGGGCGACGGTATCAACGATGCGCCTTCGCTGCACGCTGCCGATGTCGGCATTTCCGTATCGAGTGCAGCCGATGTGGCCCGTGAAGCCGCCGACGTGATTCTTGTCGAGCCTGGCCTGCGCGTCCTCCACGACGGCATCATCGAAGGCCGAAAAGCCTTCGGGAACGTGATGAAGTATCTGTTTATGGGCACAAGTTCGAACTTCGGCAACGTCTTCAGCATGGCTGGAGCGTCAATTTTTCTGCGCTTTCTGCCCATGCTTCCCACGCAGATCCTGTTGAACAACTTTCTTTACGACCTGTCCCAGATCACGATTCCCACCGACAACGTCGACGAAACATTCTTGATTAAGCCCCAGCGATGGGATATCGACCTGATTCGCAATTTCATGATCTTCGTCGGACCTATCAGCTCTATCTTTGATTTCCTGACCTTCTATGTACTCCTGCATTTTTTCCATGCGACGGAAGTACAGTTTCATACCGGCTGGTTCGTCGAATCTCTTGCTACGCAAACACTGGTCATCTTCGTCATCCGCACGTCAAAAAATCCGCTGCGAAGCCGGCCCAGCACCCCTTTGCTTGTAACGTGTCTTGGAATCGTGACCATCGGGACGCTCTTGCCGTTCAGTTTCTTTGCCAGCGTGCTGGGATTTACTCCTCTGCCATTCAGCTATTTCATCTTTGTGGCCGTTGCAACCTTGGCCTACCTTCTGCTCGTGGAGGTCGCGAAGAGGATTCTGCTCCGCCGTGTAGTGCTAAACAACGCACTGAAGCATGCACATCCAGTGGCGGTTGCAAGTTAGACATCTCAGCGAATCGCTTTTGGGAGGCAACGCCCCATATTCAGTTGGTTTTTCGGTCGCATGGATCCTCACATGTCCGTCAGCGTCTTTGCTGACAACCACCGTATAGTACACTCCGATTTCCGGCGCTGTCGCTGTTCGAGATCGGCTCGTATGCCGCGCCTTTGCAGTCCTTCTTTGCCCTTCAGTCGCCAACCAGTAAATGTATGAAAACACTGAGACGGACACATCACAAATTTGCGGCCTGTTCGCGATTTCGCGAAGTGCGCGACCACAAATTTATGTGGCGTGGCTTCTCCGTACCAGGCGCTGGCGTTCAAGTTCTCTCAGGGTTAGATTGTTCCCACAGCGCAAAACACGTTGCCGGAAACGGCTGGAAATCTAATGCGTTAAACTCTTGGCTTCGGTCTCAATCAATCGCGGGAATATAGAGGCGATTGCGCCGGACTGTTCCATTGCTTCGACTTGGCGTTGCCGGGAACACAAAATGGTACGCAAAATGCTCCAATCTTCTTGAGGCGCCGAATAATCACGGGCTGAGAGCCCCGCTTGCAGGTGTAAGATCAAGGGCTTGTAAGACGCCCGGAGAAATAGTTTGAGGTTCGCATGAAACTCAGTGCATACCGAAAGAAGCGCAACTTCGACGCGACACCGGAACCGAAAGGTCGAGCGGGTTCCGCGGCGAGGGGCGGCGATTCACTCGTTTATGCGATGCAAAAGCACATGGCTTCCCGCCTGCACTATGATTTTCGCCTGGAATGGCGCGGCGTTCTCCTCTCTTGGGCTATTCCCCGGGGCCCCTCTCTTGATCCGACGGTAAAGCGCCTCGCAGTCCAAACGGAGGATCATCCGTTGGAGTATGGCGATTTCGAAGGAGTGATTCCAGCCGGAGAATATGGAGCTGGAACCGTGTTGCTTTGGGACCATGGAGTCTGGCGGCCAGAAAGCTTGAACGCGGATGGCTCGTTACCGGAGCGGGAGATCAAGTTCACGCTTCGCGGGAAGAAACTCAAAGGTTCCTGGGTCCTGGTTCACACGCGCGGCATGAAGGGAAGCGGACATCGATCCACGTGGCTCCTGATTAAACATCGCGATCAGTATGCATCTACCGAAGATGTAACCCTGGAAAAGCCGCGGTCGGTGGTGAGCCGGCGTCTTCTCGCGGAAATCGCGCGGGATGAGGGAGGCGACGTCGCAAAAGCCTCCACGGGCGACACGCCGGCCAAAGTGAAGCGTACAACGAAGGTGAAGCCGGCGCGAGAACGCGGCAAGAGTGGGCAGCGAACATGACCGACAAGATTCCATTCCGCGTTGAGCCAATGTTGCCCACGCTGGTGAGCAAGCCGTTCGACAAACCAGGTTGGATCTACGAAGAGAAATACGACGGTTACCGGATCCTTGCCTACAAGGAAGGGAGCAAGGCCACACTTCTATCGCGAAACGGAAAGGACCGCACGGAAACATACCCCGATCTTGCGGCTGCAGTCGCAATGCTTCCCGATCGCACTCTTCTCCTCGACGGCGAGGTCATCGCTTTCGACAAACGCCGAGTCTCAAAGTTTCAGCTCCTTCAGGAGGGAAAGGTTGCGCCGCTTTACGCCGTGTTTGATTGCCTGTACCGAGACCGGCGTGATTTGCGCGCGATGCCGCTTTCGGTTCGTCGCGGCGTGATGGAAGAGGCGATTCGCGGAAGCAAACGCCTTTTCCCATCTCACCGTATGAACTCGAATGGTCTTCTGGCGTTCCGTGAAGCGAAAGCCAAAGGCTATGAGGGAGTCGTAGCAAAAGACCTTGGGTCGCTATACATCGAAGGGCGCACTAGGCGATGGCTGAAGTTCAAGGTACATCAAGAGGATGAGTTTGTGATTGCCGGCTATACCCAGCCCGAGGGCTCGCGGGTGCATTTCGGCGCCCTCCTGCTTGGCGCCTATCATCGAGGGCACTTGCAGTACGTCGGTAAGGTAGGCACCGGGTTCAATCGAGAGCTCCTTGCCTCGCTTTTTCAGAAGTTCCAGCCGCTGGTCCGTAAAAAACCCGTTCTCATTGATCCACCCCGAGAAAAGGGAGTGACCTATTTGGCACCGCGGCTTGTTGCCCAAATCGCATATCAGGAACTGACGGCCGAACAAAAGCTGCGCCAGCCGGTATTTCTCGGACTGCGAAACGATAAGAGCGCAGATCAGTGTTTCCTTCCCGGAGAAACCGAATGAAAAGCCGAAGACTGGATCCCATGACTTCCCTCCGGCTGCCGATCGAGGTGTCGCATCCGGGCAAGGTCTTCTGGCCCGAAGAAGGCTACACAAAGCAGGATCTCATCCGGTATTACGAAGTGATTTTCCCCAAGCTCTTACCCTACGTGCGGAATCGCATACTCACTCTTGAGCGCTGTCCCGACGGCATGCGCGGAGAATGTTTCTTCCAAAAAGAGATCCCGAAAGGAATGCCTCCTCGGACGCCAACGAAGCGTCTGGCACACGTGGACGACAGCGGCAAGTTTACCGATTACGTAGTCGGCGGCTCTCTCATCACGCAACTCGCGCTTGTAAACCTCGGTTGCATCGCCGTGCATGTGATGGCCAGCCGAGCGGCTTCGCCTCGCAAGCCAGACTGGATCACGATCGACATCGATCCAGAGTCGGGGAAGTTTGCCGATGCCGCTCGGGCAGCACTGCATGTGAAGGCAGCTCTCGACACTCTGGGGCTGGTGTTCTTCGCCAAGACTTCGGGCAGCCGGGGAATGCATGTCCTGGTGCCAATCCGAGCCGGACCAGATGCGGACGAGGTTCTTGCGTTTGCCGAATCGTTTGTCGCGCGCGTTGCGGCTGCGCACTCTGAGGAGCTGACCGTCGAACATTCGGTCGCAGCGCGGCGTGGCCGCGTGTACCTAGACCCGTTTCGCAATGCTTTTGGGCAAACGGTTGTCGCGCCCTACTCCGTCAGGCGGCGGGAGCACGCGCCGGTATCGGCTCCACTGGACTGGTTTGAGGTGAAACCCACACTCCTCCCTTTTAACTTCAATCTTGGAAATTTCCACCAACGCCTTGAACGCCCGGACCCGTGGGAGGAGTTCTTTCAATCCCGCCAATCTCTGAAGCGGGCAACGGCCTTGCTGAATAAGCTGTGACGAGTCGGCTTGTGCCAGCGTCATTAACCTCAGTGGCTCACGGCTTCATTGTGTGCTGCACGGAACGCGTAGCGATACTTTGTCATTACCCCACATTTCCTTTTTTGGTCTGCCCGATCTTTTGAACCAGTTGGATTGTTAGTGTAGCGCGGGGTTGAGGGACCCATCAGGGGTTGTTGCTCCCTCTGCAAGCCATTGGCCCGAGTGCTTCCTGGCGTTGACAGTCCGGGGCGGAATTCTTTAGCGTGCTGAATCGCACGAATCCCTCGCCTCTCCGGCGCAAACAACACATTAAACAGTGCGAACGGAGCAGCTGTAACTACCGCGGGCCGGATTACCACGACTTCGACGTCATCACGCCAGCTTCAATTCGCGTTGAAGACGGAATAGTGAGCGGATGTTAGCCATCCGCTGTTCGTGAAACGAAAGGCCACGGGATGCCGGTTGGAACGATAATGTACTTCGCATCTGGGGAAAAGCAAGTGAATACTGGCGTTTGACTGGCCATCGAAGCGCTCTTTTGGTATCCGGTTGAACCTCCCGAGATCATTCAGCTCCGATAGCGAACGAACGATAGGGATTATTTCTTCAACTGACCACCAGGTTTTTCGCGAGCCTCACGAATTCGCGAACGGATCGCAACGTGTATGTGCGCGAACTCAAGCATTTTGAAGAGATTGCAATTGGCCCTTGCCTTGCATGGATCTCGCTGAGGGATTGTCGGGGAACCAACCCGCAGACATTGAAGCCATGGTCGAGGCACGGCCAGTCTGGTCATGAATGAATCAAAGGAGATGATCTTCAAAAAACGATATTTCGGGATTTTGTTAGTCTTTTTCGCCGGGGCGACAGGCCTATTTGCACAGAGCGAGGCGGAAACGCAGCCGACCCACGAGCTCGTCGTATCGGGTGACGCGATCTGAGCCCCAAAAATGCCTGAGACGAGACCGGACCTCCCCGCGACTTGAGGGCGTCCCCCCCGCTCCCATCCGTCGAGTCAGAAATTGATCGTCTGCCATCCTTTTCGGTGATAGCTTTGACAGTTGGTTGCCAGAATTTGTGATCCAGGGAGCCATTATGGGAGCGATGTTCGCAGGAAAGCCGGCCGAACCCTCGATGCTGGTGAATGTACCGAGACTTGTAACGGCCTATTACACGGAGATTCCTGACCCTTCCGTGCCGGAACAGCGGGTTGCCTTCGGCACCTCGGGGCATCGTGGTTCCGCATTCGACAAAGCCTTCAATGAATGGCATATCCTCGCCATCAGTCAGGCCATTTGCCTGTATCGAGCGCAACAAAAAGTCGATGGTCCGTTGTTTCTTGGGATGGACACACATGCGCTCTCCGTGCCAGCACACGCTAGCGCGCTTGAGGTGCTGGCAGCCAACGGGGTGGAGGTCATGATCGCGGAGGCCGATGAATACACCCCGACCCCGGCTATTTCTCACGCGATTCTCACTTACAACCGGGGACGCACGACAAGACTCGCTGACGGTATTGTGATTACGCCCTCCCACAATCCGCCTCATGACGGTGGCTTCAAATACAACCCCGTCAACGGCGGGCCGGCCGAATTCGCCGTCACCAGCTGGATCGAGGCGAAGGCTAACGAATTTCTCGAGACTGGCCTTCGGGGCGTGAACAGGTTTCCCCTGGAGAAAGCTCTTCGTGCTTCTACGACACACCGGCATAACTACCTCGATGCTTACACCAGTGACCTCGGGAGTGTGATCGACATGGAAGTGATTCGCGACGCGAAGATCAGCATGGGAGTCGATCCTCTCGGCGGTGCAGGGGTCCACTACTGGGGCCCGATTGCCGAGCGCTACGGATTGAATCTGACGGTCGTAAATGATGCCGTCGATCCGACGTTCCGCTTTATGACAGTCGATTGGGATGGCCAGATCCGAATGGACCCATCCTCGCCCTACGCGATGCAGCGGCTGATAGGCCTGAAAGATCGCTTCGAGATCGCCTTCGCGTGCGACACGGACCATGATCGGCACGGAATTGTCACCAGAAGCGCGGGGCTAATGCCCCCTAACCACTACCTTGCGGTCGCAATCGACTACCTCTTCCAGCGCCGCCCAAATTGGCGCAAGGCGGCGGCGGTGGGCAAAACCGTGGTGAGCAGCCAGATGATTGACCGGGTCACCGCGAAGCTTGGCCGCAAACTCTACGAAGTTCCGGTTGGATTCAAGTGGTTCGTTGATGGCTTGTTCGATGGCTCGCTGGGTTTTGGCGGCGAGGAGAGCGCGGGCGCGTCTTTCGTTCGTCTCGATGGCAGCGTGTGGACGACGGACAAGGATGGCATCACCCCGGCTTTGCTGGCGGCGGAAATCACGGCGCGAATGGGCCGTGATCCCGGCGAAATCTACAGCGAACTCACCAGCCAGTTCGGTGAGCCTGTATATGACCGGGTTGAGGCGCCTGCCACCCCGGAGCAAAAAGCCGTACTGGCGAAACTATCGCCACAACAGGTCCGATCCACGGATCTGGCCGGCGAGAAGATCCAGACCGTCCTTACTTGCGCGCCGGGCAACGGGGCTCCCATCGGCGGCTTGAAGGTGATTGCGCCGAGCGGGTGGTTCGCAGCGCGTCCGTCAGGAACTGAAAATATCTACAAGATTTATGCGGAAAGCTTCCGTGGCGCCGATCATCTGCGCCTCATTTTGGAGGAAGCGCAGGCGATTGTTAACGATACTTTGACGGCCGCAGCAAAACCAAAGGAGAAACCATGAGCGAAAAGACTCCTGTCAGCCACCCGTTGTACAATCTTCTACCCACGGAAATCGAGGGGTTCGAATCCCTTGCAGAGCTTGCCCTGAATTTGCGCTGGTCGTGGAATCACGCCACCGACGAAGTGTGGCGGCAGCTTGATCCCAAACTCTGGGAGATCACACATAACCCCTGGGTGGTCCTGCAAACGGTCTCCCGCGACCGGATCGAGCGTGTGTTGGCCGACCCCGCTTTTCGCAAAAACCTCGAGGCTTGGGTGCAGGCCAGGCGGAACGCGCTGTCGGCGCCGGCGTGGTTTCAGGAGAATCATGCGCAGAGTTCCCTGACCTGCGTCGCATATTTCAGCTTGGAATTCATGGTGAGCGAAGCCTTGCCCATCTACTCGGGCGGGCTCGGTAATGTGGCCGGCGATCAGCTTAAAGCCGCCAGCGATATGGGTGTGCCGGTTGTCGGAGTGGGCCTGCTCTACCAGCAGGGTTATTTTCGCCAGGAGATCGACAAGGACGGAGCGCAACAGGCCCTCTATCCCTATAACGATCCAGGACAGCTGCCGATCACACCGTTGCGACAACCCAACGGGGAGTGGTTACGGCTGGAGATCGCGTTGCCGGGATACTCGGTCTGGCTGCGCGCCTGGCAGGTCCAGGTGGGAAGGATGAAGCTTTACCTTTTGGACAGCAATGACGCGGCGAACCTCCCCGTTGACCGGGGGATTACTAGCGAGCTGTACGGGGGCGGGCAGGATTTGCGCCTCGAACAGGAGTTGCTCCTCGGGATCGGCGGATGGCGGCTGCTCCGCGCTCTCGGCATCAAACCGGAGGTCTGCCACCTGAATGAAGGGCACGCGGCGTTCGCCGTTCTGGAACGTGCCCGCAACTTCATGGAAGAGACCGGTCAGCCCTTCGAAGTGGCGCTGGCGGTTACCCGGGCGGGTAATCTCTTCACCACCCACACAGCCATGGCCGTCGGCTTTGACCGTTTCGATCCTTCGCTCATCGAGCAACACTTGAGGGGGTATGCCGAAAAGGAGCTCGGCATTGCGTTTTACGATTTGCTGGCACTGGGCCGCCAGAACCCGGCCGACTCGTCAGAGCCTTTTAACATGGCGCATTTGGCCATCCGCGGGAGTGGCGCGGTGAATGGCGTAAGCCGCTTGCACGGGGAGGTCAGCCGGCGCCTCTTTCAGCCGCTGTTTCCGCGCTGGCCGGCGGACGAAGTCCCCATCGGACACGTGACCAACGGAGTCCACGTGCCCACCTGGGACTCGGCCCTTGCCGATGATCTTTGGACTGCAGCCTGTGGAAAGGAACGCTGGCTGGGGACGGCGAAGGACCTGGAAAAGGACATTCGACAGATTTCTGATGCCACGCTCTGGCAATTTCGGACTGCCGCCACCAAGTCATTTGTGGACTACGTCCGAGATCGATTGACGCTGGATATGGAGATAAGACACGCTCCGTCCGAGGAGGTCGAAGCGGCGAAGCATCTTTTTGATCCCAATGCCCTGACGCTGGGCTTTGCACGCCGCTTTGCAACCTACAAGCGACCGAACTTACTGCTGCACGATCCGGCACGGCTGCTCCGCCTCTTGACCGATCCGCAGCGGCCGGTGCAACTCATCATCGCTGGCAAGGCACATCCTGCGGACCAGGCTGGACAGGACATGATTCGGGAATGGATGCATTTCATTTGGCAGCCCGAGGCCCGTCCCCATGTGATCTTCCTCAGCGACTATGACATGCTCTTGACCGAGCAACTGGTACAGGGCGTGGACGTCTGGATCAACACGCCGCGGCGGCCTTGGGAAGCGTGCGGTACGAGCGGCATGAAGGTGCTGGTCAATGGCGGCATCAATCTCTCGGAGTTGGATGGCTGGTGGGCGGAGGCCTACACGCCCGAAGTTGGCTGGGCGTTGGGAGACGGCCGGGAGCATGGTGACGATCCAGCCTGGGACAGAGCCGAAGCCGAAGGACTCTATGACCTGCTCGAACGAGAAGTGATTCCCGAGTTTTATGCCCGCGACGCGCAAGGTATCCCTGCAGCCTGGGTAGCGCGGATGCGGAATAGCATGGCGAGCTTGACGCCGCGCTTTTCCGCAAATCGCGCTGTGGGCGAATACACCGAGCAACACTACCTCCCGGCTGCAGCCGCGTACCGCAAGCGCGCTGCCGGCAAAGGCATAGCCGGCAAGAACATCGCCGATTGGGAACATGCTCTGAAAGAGAAATGGGCCACTCTTCGCTTTGGCGATGTGAAGGTACAGACCAATGGGGTCCAGCACATTTTTGAGGCCGAAGTGTTTCTCAATGGCCTCGACCCGAATGCTGTGCGTGTCGAGTTGTATGCCAACGCGATCAACGGCGGTAGCCCGATCCGAGAGGAGATGACGCGCGTCCGCCAATTGACAGGTGCTGACAGCGGCTATGCTTATATCGCCCAGGTGCCCGCGACACGTCCGGTTTCTGACTATACAGCGCGAGTGATACCGCGCTGCGATGGTGTTGCAATCCCACTGGAAGGCGCACGAATTCTGTGGCAGCGATGATCCGCTGACGGAAAGGAAAGGCGGGTCCGGGTCCGCATTGTTCGCGCCGACAAAGAGTGCGTGATCGCCAAGACAGTTTCGAGCGACCTCGGCCTCGGCGAAAAAGGAGAATTGAAACATCGAGAACGCACTGAGCCGCGCCGCAGAACTGGACGGCGAGCACATCAATGACGAAGTCAGCGGCAACAAAGTGACTCTAAAAAGGCAACGTCAGCTCCTGGGCGGAGCGCGATGAGGCTGAGAGAGCGGCCTGGTCTGCCCCGGGCGTGTGGAGTGTCGACGACCAACTCGTGATCGCGGCCTAAGCGGGAAGTGCGACCAGTACCTCGGGGTTGTTCTTCATTCGGGAGGGATACGCGTCGCCGGCAGACCATACTGTGTCATCTCAAGTACCTGTCTGCTCGGCTGTAATTAGCCAAACGCCAAACATCAGCGTTCGGTAGCGCGGTCCCTCCCTTGGCCGAGAGCTTAGCGAAAGGACGAGAGAAGATATGCCGGAAGCGACGTGGGAACCTCACGAAAAGCACGGGCGGCTGACGATGCAAAGCGACTTACCCGACACTGTCTTCGCCTTTTCGAGACAGCGTAAAGAACCACTAACCGATGCACAGCATGTGAGTACGGGCTCATGAACAAGGAAGAGGCCCGTACTAACGCTGTGGGTGCAGTTTACGACACCGATTCGGTTAGCAGAGGACGCCATAAAGGAGCCTGAGAAGGCAGACTGCGATGGGAAGAGGCTATCGATTACGGCGAAAGACTTTCTCTCCGGCGAGCAGGTTGAGGGTTACTGCGACTCGAAAGAGCGCGGGAGGTATTGGAGCGGGTTGCGCGCCTTCTTCGGTGGATAGTTGGGCTTGTCGGTCAGCGCAACATTCCTTTGGGGTGCCTGGCGTAGGGCCGCTGTTCTGTGTGGCTACCCGTTGGTAGGATGGATCATCACCGGTCGGGAAGGAGCAGTGGTGGCCGCCGGATTGAGTGCCATCGGCACCGGTTTCTGCAAACATGTAGGAGAGGCACAGAAGCGTGCGGTGAACTCTGTGGGAAACAGTGTGGTCAATAAGGAATCGCAGGCGATCATATCCGGAAACAGCGAGAGTTTCCAGCCCTACTTAGGATTCAAGCAAGTATCGATATCCTTTGGCTCGAACGTGGTACTCGACCGTGTGAGCTTTACCGCCATGAGTGGGGAGACCCTATGCATTATGGGACGCAGCGGGGTCGGTAAATCGGTATGTCTGCGAATCCTTATGGGATTTCTGAAGCCAGACTCCGGAAGGGTAATCGTCGCAGGCGAGGACATCACTGACTTTTCCGAAGAGCAGCTCGATCGCATTCGCAAGAAGGTCACAATGGTATTTCAAAGCGGCGCACTTTTTGACTCGCTCTCGGTTGGCGAAAATGTTGCATTCGCGTTGCGCGAACGCGGTGAGCTCAGTGAGATGCAGATTAACGAAAGGGTGGCTTCTCTTTTGGGGATGGTTGGGATAGGCGAGATCCGGAATCAGTTTCCTGCGGATATTTCAACCGGGATGAGACGATCGGTCGCGATTGCCAGAGCGCTCGCGGAGAACCCGAAGGCAGTGCTCTACGATGAACCCACCACGATGGTAGATCCGCTGATGACACGGCGGTTGGGCAACCTGATTGCGCGCTTCAAGGCTCAATTGAAGTTGACCAGCATCGTAGTCACCCACGACACGCGACTTGCGGAAAGACTTGCCGATCAGGTTCTCTTTCTGGACCAAGGCAAGATTCTGTTCTTCGGCACAGCCGGGGAAATGGAGCGATCCTCTGAGCCTCTTGTCAAAGAGTTCCTGAAAGACGATCAGCTGGGGCTTCACCTTTTCAATGAATGAACGAAGTGCATCCATCATTCAGAAACGCAATGAATGCAATCGGCTCATCGCATCGTTGATTGCGAGCAATAACTGAGGAGAATTCGATCAGGGAGCTGCCGCTCAAGGAATCAAAGTCATTGACTTTACTGGCGTGCAGGCTGGACCAGCCTGTATGCGGTTGTCGGCTTGGCTCAAAGGGACGTCAAATGCCTATGCTGGGAAGCCCACTGTTATGCGCTTCTCTCCGGTAATGCCAGGGATCGCTGATAAGAAGTCTCTGAATGAAGCGCTCTGTTTGCACTTTCTTTGCCTCAGACGAAAGTCGAACAAGCATGACGGGGATGAAGCGGCAGCGGCATAGCCGCCCGGCTCGCCGGTAGCCGGTTCTCACATCGACGGATTGAATGGAGCGAAAGCAACTTGTTCGATTGATTCAATGGTTCCGAACGGAACTATAATGAAACTGTCCCAAGACAGCACGGGGACGAAGCACAGACGACTCCATTCCGGACGCCCAGCGGCCTCTCCCCGGCAGAGGTGCTTCGATGCCTACACACACTCACGAATCTGATTTGGGAGTTGCTAGACTTTGCACTCCCGACGGTTTTACTCCTGAAACAGTCAAGAATCTTTCCAGCGTTCTGAACGCGTTGCTGGCTGATGTTTTTGCCCTTTATCTGAAGACCAAGAATTTTCACTGGCATATGAGCGGTCCACACTTCCGTGATCATCACCTGTTGTTGGATGAGCAGGCTGCCCAGATATTCGAGATGAGCGACGTGATCGCCGAGCGCGTGCGTAAGATTGGCGGCACTACGATCCGCTCAATTGGACACATTGCCCGGCTGCAACGGCTGGCTGATAATGATCAGGAATACGTTGGCCCAAAGGAAATGCTTCTCGAACTTCAAGCGGATAACAAAGCTTTGGTTACGAGCTTACGCGCCGCGCATGAAGTGACTGATAAAGCCAATGACTATGCCAGCACGAGCCTTATCGAAGTTTGGATCGACGAGGCCGAACGGCGAGCGTGGTTCCTTTTTGAAGCTACACGCTGAGCCGGTTTGACTGGACTTGTTGGTGAAGGTGCGCCAGTTTCTAGCCCACAGGGGAGTCTCTTGTCCATCTAGATTCCGTCAATCCTTCACAGAAACACGCCATGCCGACGGTAGCGGCACTCAGCACAATTGGCGAACGTAATGCAGTGAATTGCTGCTTCGCCTTCTTGCGGGATCGATACGACCTGCGAATGGCCGGGCAAGTCAAAGCTGAAAAAGTCCCGGCACGCATAAAACCAAAACAGACCACTGGCTTACGTTTAAGCCGCGAGGTGGTTCCTTGTTGCCGGAAGATCTTTTCCTTGACTTTCCAGAGTTCCTCTTCAATGGCGAGGACAGCGTTCCTACATCCTATAATATTCGAATATGCTAATATTCAATCATGCCGGACTCACTCCGCCGCTTCAAAGCTGACATCTTCCAGGCCCTCGGCCATCCAACCCGCATCGCCATTCTGGAACTCTTGAGCGAGGGCGAGCTCTCCGCCGGGACTCTCATCGAAAAGCTCGGTATGGAGCAGGCCAACGTCTCGCAGCACCTCGGCGTCCTTCGCACCAAGCAGATCCTCGTGAACCGCCGCGCGGGTAACCAGGTCTTCTATTCCGTCCGTGACCGCACCATCGTCGAGGTCTTGAATCTGATGCGCGCCTACTTCCATTCCCATCTCAAAGAATCTCAGGGAATGTTGGAAGAAATGGAAAAACCCCTCGAAACCCCTCATTGAACCTCTCTGAAAGGCGGCTTCTTCCTTGAATCCTTCTTTTAAGCGGCTTCCCCGCTCGCTTCAGTGTCTGCAAGGTTATACAGGAACGCAGCTTTCGCACGACCTCGTTGCCGGCGTAACAGTAGGTCTGGTCGCGTTGCCTTTGGCCATGGCCTTCGCCATTGCCTCCGGCGTCTCTCCGCAGGCCGGCCTCTACACCGCTGTCGTCGCCGGATTCCTCATCTCCGCGCTCGGTGGCTCGCGCACCCAGATCGGTGGCCCCACAGGTGCCTTTGTGGTCATCGTCGCCGGCATTGTCGCAAAGTTCGGCGTCTCGGGCCTCGCGCTCGTCAGCCTCATGGCCGGTCTACTCCTGCTCATCATGGGCTTCACCGGCCTCGGCGCGGCCGTTAAATATATTCCCCGACCCGTCACCATCGGCTTCACCAACGGCATCGCGCTCCTCATCGCTTCCACCCAGATCAAGGACTTCCTCGGGCTAACCACGCCGCCCGTTCCCAGCGAATTCCTCCCCCGTATCGAGATGCTCGTCCGCTACGCCGGAACCCTCCACTGGCGAACTGTCGCTGCCGCCGCTGCGTCGCTCGCCATCATTCTCTTCTGGCCGCGCGTCACTCGCCGCGTTCCCGGCTCCATCGTTGCGCTTGTGATCACAACCGCTGCTGCGGCTCTCTTCCATTTACCTGTCGAAACCATCGGCAGCCGCTTCGGCGGCATTCCGCAAGGTCTTCCGCACTTCGCATTCCCCGCGTTTCACTCCGAGCACATCCTTCCCCTGCTCCCCTCCGCTTTCACGGTGGCGCTGCTGGCGGCCGTTGAAAGCCTGCTGTCCGCCGTCGTTGCTGATGGCATGAGCGGCGACCGCCACGATTCCAACGTCGAGCTCGTTGCCCAGGGCGTCGCCAACATCGCGTCGCCCCTCTTCGGCGGAATCCCTGCCACGGGCGCCATTGCCCGCACCGCCACCAACATTCGTTCCGGCGCACTCACCCCCATCGCCGGAATGACACACGCGCTTACGTTGCTCACGATTCTCATCGTCGCCGCGCCTCTGGCTCGCTTCGTGCCCCTCGCCACCTTGGCTGCGGTTCTGTTCGTCGTTTCCTACAACATGGGTGAGTGGCGCGAAATCGGCTCCATTCTCCGTCTCTCAGCCACCGACATCGCTGTCTGGCTCGCGACGTTTGCTCTCACCGTCCTCGCCGATCTCACCGTCGCCGTCGGCGTGGGCATGGCGCTCGCCGCGCTGCTCTACATCTACCGCATCGCTGAAACCACTACGGTCGCTCCGGTAACGCGCGACTACCTCCGCGACGGGCAGGCCCACATCCTTCAGGACAAGGACATCCCCCCCAATGTCACCATCCTCCGCATCCACGGGCCCTTCCTTTTCGGAACCACAGAAAAGCTTGCCGAAGCTACCCGCCACCTCGGCCAGTTTGGTGACGTCGTCATTCTTCGCCTCCGCAACATGACGGCGCTCGACGCCACCGGCATCCACGCTCTGGAAGGCTTCTCTGAGCGTCTGCACAAGGCCGGCAAAGTGCTCCTCATGTGTGGTGCACGCGATCAACCTTCTCAGCTCCTCGCCCGATCCGACTTTCTCGAGCGCGTTGGCCCTGAAAATGTTCTGCCCAACGTGCAGGTAGCCCTCGCCCGCGCCCGCGAAATCCAGCAGGACTTCTCCGGCATCGGCCACGAGCTCGCCCTCGACCTCGAGCACCACCCGCTCTAGTGTCCGAAGTTTCTTGAAGAAACATTTGTCATCCCGAGGGCGGGTGGCCCAGGTGGACTAAAAGAAGACAGGAAATAGCTGATTTGGAGCAACTGAAACAGAAATACGCTGGGGTGATCTCGACCATCGAAGGGTTTGCGGATCTCGGCGCCGCCGTCGAACAGGTTGATCTGGATGGAGAAAAGATCCATTTGAAGGCAACTGTGCCTTCGACGTGAGTGGCCTGGCTCGACAAATGCTCCACCGTGGCCCATATTTGTTTCTAATGGCCACAAAAATTAAGCGCATCGGCATTCTCACGGCTGGCGGCGACAGCCCCGGCCTGAACGCAGCCATCCGCGGCGTCGGCAAAGCCGCGCTTGGATACTACGGCTGGGAGATCGTAGGTTTTCGCGACGGTTTTCGCGGTTTGGTCGAGAACCAACGGATCAACCTGAATCGATCCGCTCTTTCCGGCATTCTCACCATCGGTGGCACGATTCTCGGCACCAGCCGCGACAAGCCACATCGCATGGTGATTAACGGACAAACGAAGGACATGACTGGCGTTATCCGGGACAATCTCAAGAAGTGGGGAATCGATTGCGTCGTATGCCTTGGCGGAGGCGGCACAGCGAAAAGCGCCCTGCGCCTGCACCGGGCCGGCATCAATATCATTACGTTGCCCAAGACCATTGACAACGACGTGGTCATGACCGACGCCACTTTTGGCTACGCCACCGCTTTGGACATTGCTACCGAGGCGATTGATCGTCTGCACAGTACCGCTCACAGCCACCACCGCATCATCGTGGCTGAGATCATGGGTCATCGCGCCGGCTGGCTTACGCTCGGCGCCGGACTGGCGGGGGGCGCTGACGTGATCCTCATTCCCGAAATCCCTTACGACGCGGAGAAGATCGCCGATGCTATTCGCCAACGGAGCAAGCGGGGGAGCAACTTCAGCATTGTGGCCGTAGCCGAGGGCGCGATGAGCCGCGACGACGCGCGCATCTATGACAGCGCCGAGAAGAAACTGGAACGCGCGAAAACCTTAAACGATAAGATCGAGGCCAAGCGCAAGATCGCCGCGCTTGATGTTCGGCATCAGGGCAACACGATGCGCCTCGCCGGGCAGCTCGAGGAGCTCACGCACCTCGAATCCCGTGTGACGATCCTTGGCCATGTCCAGCGCGGCGGCACGCCGTGTGCGGCGGATCGCATGCTCGCCACGCGCCTCGGCACCGCCTGCGCCGATTTGATCAACGAGGGGAGGTTTGGCGTGATGGTGGCCGCCCGCGGCGACAACACGGAGCCGGTGCCGCTGGATGAAGTGGCAGGCAAACGAAAGTCCGTTCCGCCCAACCATTCATGGGTGGAGTCAGCCCGCCGGGTGGGAACGTGCCTTGGGGATTGAGATGACTAAACTGTGCTGGCGGCGGCCCGGCAAGGAAGCCCAAGAACAAGACCCCGCCTAGAGCACAGGATTTCTGCGTACTCTCCTCGGGATTTAACTGTTCGCGGTTCAGCAATCGGTATGCCGAATCTTCGCCTGTCGCCCGGAATCTCCACCCTACTTCGGCCCAGTTTTTCGGGGCGGGTCAAATACCGGGAAACTCCAGTTATCAATGGTTGAGAAATCGGGGGCAGGTCAGAATCGGTCGGATCCTCAGCATTGATGTCTTCGGCGATTTGCAATGTCATTCAATTCGAGGATCATCACCGATCACTGCCAGCGAGACTCGCTTCGCACACCGTGCCCCCGCACAGCGCGCCGGTAATGCCCTTGGCTTCAGTAATGGTGTAAATCCGATCCACGGCAGGAATCCGTATCTTCTCCATTGCGCCGGAGGGCCAGTGAATCTCTACCGCGTCGACGTTGGCTGCATCTGCCAGACCGAAGTGGACGCGCATGTCGTTGGAGGAGAGATAGCTGCCGCCGCTCAGTACGTCTCCGCGCTGGCGGATTCCGCCGGCGGTGAGGTAGACCGTCGCTCCTACCGCATCGCGAGGGCTTTTGGGCCCGCCGATCAGTTTTAGCTCGACCCAGTGGTGGCGGTCTGGATTCACATTGCGCAGCAGCACTGGGACTCCGTCCATGTTGTTGATGATCACGTCGATCTTGCCGTCGTTGAAGAGATCGCCGAAGGCGGCGCCGCGGCCCACCATCACCTTGGCGAGCCCGGTCCCTTCCACCGCTGGGACCAGTTCGAATTTTCCGTTCTTCATGTTGTGGTAGAGCAGCGGGCGTTGAGCATAGCTTTGCCCCCACTCCGGGTGCTGGTCCACTTGGGGATAGACGTGGCCATTGATAATGAGCAGATCCTTCCACCCGTCGTTGTCGAAATCGAGAAATCCGTCGGCGAAACCGACAAACGGTATGGAAGACTCGGCGATCCCGGCAAGATAACTGACGTCAGTGAATAATCCGGTCCCGTCGTTTTGGAATAGCACATTGTAATCGTCGGCAAAATCGGTATTCACGACCGAAAGGTGTCCATTGTTCTCATAGTCTCCAACCGCGATGCCCATATTGGACACTTCCCGGCCGTCCGCATTGACAGCATAACCGCTCATGTAACTGTCGTCCTCGAACGTGCCATCGCCCTTGTTGATGTAGAGGTAGTTGGGCGTGGAGTCGTTGGCTACGAGCAGGTCGGGCTTGCCGTCGTTGTTGACGTCGGCAAACAGAGCGCCGAGGCCGTAGTATCCGTTGGGATCGTCCACACCGAGTTTCTTGCTCGCGTCGGTGAAAGTGCCGTCGCCGTTGTTGTGAAAGAGATGGTCATGCTCGCCTTCAAGGCCACGCGGTCCGCACATGACAGGGACGCCGCGAAATTGGCAGAAGGTGTAACCGGCTGCTTTGGTGCCGGAAAGCGGGGGATTGGCAAGATCGATCTGGACGTACCCGGCGACGAAGAGGTCCAGGCGCCCATCGCCGTCATAGTCACCGAAGGCGGCGCCTGTTGACCATGTGCCGACTGCAACGCCGGCCTTCTCTGCACCATCGGAAAATGTGCCGTCGTGATTGTTATGGTAGAGGCGGTTTTTGCCGTAGTTGGTGACGTAAAGATCCGGCCAACCGTCATTATCGTAATCGCCGACTGCGCAGCCGTAGCCCCAGCGGTCGTTGGCTATGCCAGCCGATCGCGTCACGTCAGTGAAGGTACCGTCGTGATTGTTGTGAAAGAGGGCCGCGTGCGGCGGCGTGGCTTTGCCGTCGAGAGCGTCATAGGTAGAGCCGTTCACGAGATAAATGTCGAGCCAACCGTCGTTGTCGTAGTCAAGCAGGCACACGCCCGGCCCCTTGACCTCGAGAATCAGGCGCTTTGCGGGCGTGCCTGCCTGGTGATGCCAGGCGGTAAGCCCGGCAGCCGCAGCAATATCGTGAAACACGATGGGGCCTGTCTTGACGAAACCGCCGGCAGTGATTGGCCGGTGCTGGCTGTCGAATTCGGCTGCTTCAGGGCCGGCATTCGCCATCCCACCTGAGGAGCGCTGCATCTGGTTCTGCGGGAGCGCAGCGCTCGATTGCGAGGACGCATTCCCCGTGACTGGCGGCTCTTGCGCACATAATCCGGATGCCGCCGTCAAGACCAGAACAAAAAAAAGAACAATCATACAGAATGATACTTTTTCTTGCACATATGGCCAGCCATCGGAGGTAAATGCCAGGCGATTGATGCCCAGAGTGGGCGTTCCATTGTTGTTGCCGTCGTAGTAGTGGTAGACGATCGTGGGCAGGGACTTGGAGCCATCGCTGCCTGTGTCTGTAAAGACACTGGCTCCCCCGGGCCCATACACGTTGCTGTGCGAGCTGAGCAGAATGGTGCCTCCACCAGAGGTCAGCGCTATGCCGCCGCGGTCGACAAAAGGTCCAACCGGCGCGGTGGAGCGGCCGACAATTTCGCGATAGGTGCTGGCGGTTCCCGCGCAGCACACGTTGATGGGCGCAAAATAGTAGTAGTACTGCGTGCCATTGACGACCCAGGGATAGATGTAGGGACCCTCTTCGCCGACCGAACGATAAGCGACCTTGGTCCAGGTGCTGGTGTTGCTGGAGACTGGAAAGCCGATGGTCGCATTGGAAGTTGCGGTTGACGGTGTCTGAAGCTGCAGCACGCGAATGCCGTCAGACCAGGAGCCGAAGACGAGCCACCAGTTGCCGCCCGCATCCACGAAGGAAGCCGGGTCGATGGCGTTCCAGGTGGTGCTTGCGCTGAAGCCCCAGGGGTTGGGTGACGGGACGGAACTGGTGGCTGCAGTCCATGAAGTTACAACGTAGCCGTTATCGGTCCAAGGGCCATTGGGAGAATTGCTTGCGGCCAGGCCGATCACCGCTTCGGCTCCGGTGGAGGGCTCGTAAGGAATTGCGTAGTACTGGTAATACGTGCCGTTCGCGAAGAGCAAGCTGGGCGCCCAAACGTCAATATTTTTACCGTTATTGTCAGAGGGCGGGGTTTGCAGGCCGGTCCAGGAAGAGAAGTCAGGGCCGATGATGGGGCAATGATTGTCGTCGGTCAGCCAGTAGGTTCCTTCGGCCTGAGTGCAGGCCCCGTAGGCGGTGGAAAGGGTGGTGTAGGTGAAGGTGCTGAGGTCGGTTGAATAGGCCAACGTCTGGTGCGTGCCATAGAGCCAGTAGATGTGTGTCGATGGATCCTGCAGCATGAAAGGATCGTGCACGTAGATCCCGGTTCCGGAGACCGGCATGGGCGCAGGGTAGGCCGCTGTGCCGGTCGAGGTCAGCTTCCATTCCTGACAAGTGCAACCGGTTCCGGTTGTGGCCCGCATGCCCTGGTCGATGGTGGCCGGATCCGATGTGCCGGAGTTGGCATCTTCAAGGTAATAGCCGCTGTTGACGTTCTTGATGAGATAGTTGCCATCGCCGAGCAAATAGAACTCCCACAAGTGGTCGTTGGTGCCATTGTCGGCCCATTGCAGAACCTGCGCGCCTGCGGAGGCAGACGCATTGCTCACGCCCAGTACTTGATGGGTGAGCATGTTCTCCACGTTGTACTCGTCGTTGTTCATGGGCATGAAGTGCCAGTCGATGTCGGCCGTAGTCGTGCTGGCGGACTCCTGCACAACATACGTGCCAGCGGTCTGGTTTTGCCCGGAGATGCCCAGCACCATACCGCTGGCGTCATTGGTCAGCGTGTACTGGTTGGTGTCGCTCACCGCAGTCAGCGTGCCCATGTCGGGCGTTGTTGTGTTTCCCCCACCACCGCCGCCGGAATTTGATCCGCCGCCTCCACAGCCGCTGAACCCGACTCCTGCCGCGAGCGCAAATCCCAGCCAGGCACGGCCACGCAGTGCCGTCACCCGCTCAAGAGTGCGACGCGGCCGGTTGATGTTACACATCATCTGGATTCCCCTGTGGTTCCGAGCGCCGCATGTGGCCAGCCGTTCTGCCAGGTCAGAGTTGAGATTTGTAGTGCCGGCTTGCCGGTGACGGCGTCGTAGGCGTGGAAAACGATAACATCTCCTTCGGGCCGCTGCAGGATCGACTCTCCACCGGGACCGAGCCACCGGCTGTTGGCCATCAGCAGTTGCGTGCCGCCCCCTTCGAGCATGGGCTTTCCGTCGGCATCCACATAAGGTCCAGTGACCTGGTGCGACCGTCCGACCATGGTTCGATAGCTGCTTTTCGTGCCGCGGCAACACAGATCGAAGGACACGAATAGATAGTAGAAGTCCCCATGGTGCACGACAAACGGCGCCTCGATGGCCTGCCAGTCAGCCGGCAGACCGGGCTTGGGCGGGTCGGGCACCGCAGGCATGGCGCGGGCCGCGAGAGAGTAAAGCTTGGGATCGGCGTCTGACGGCTTGCCGGTCACAGGATCGATCCGGCGCATCTTGATGCCCCCCCAGAAGCTGCCGAAACTCAGCCAGGGCTGGCCTTTCTTGTCGAAAACGATATTGGGATCGATAGCGTTGAAGTTGTCATCGCGGGTCGACTTGAGGACCAGGCCTTCGTCCTGCCAGCGGTATTTCGGGCTCTGGGGGTCCAGCGTCTCATTGGTTGCCAAAGCAATGCCGGAGGTATTTACACCGAAGGCCGAGTAGGCGTAGTACAGGTGATATTTTCCCTGAAAGTAGGAAATGTCGGGCGCCCACAGCTCCCTTGTGGCGGGGCTCGCCTCATGGATCCAGGCAGGAATGCTTGGGAATACATAGCCGCACCGCTTCCACTCCAGCAGATCGTGAGAGCAGCGTATGGGCATCTGGCCTTCGGCCGCGTTCGAGGTTGTGGCGAAAACGTAGTAAGTATTGCCCTCGTGAGCTATGGAGGGATCGTGAGTGATGGGATAGTCTCCGCGAAGAGGCAGCGCGTGGGGCTCCTGGCAATTGAGCTGCGACGCGAGGATCGTGGTAAGCGCGGCGAGTAGCAGGAAGGTAGAACGCACGACAACTCTCCTCTATGGTGAAGGGGACTTATGCCCCGGATCGATGAATTTGGTGCGATGGACCGGAAAGGCGCGGCGCCCGAAATGCTGCCGGAAGCCGCGCCATATCAAATAGGTCTTCGGACGATAAAAGCGCGCCCGAAGAGCCGAAGTTAATAAGTGACCCTCAACTCGAACTGCACATTTCTCGGCCCGAGTTGCAAACCGCCGATCTGGCCGACGTTGTTCGTGCCGGAGTTGAGATTGGAGACTGGCCGGGTGAAGATATGGCGGTTGAAGGCATCGAACATCTGGCCGCGGAAATCCACTTTAATTCGCTCGTTGATGGGAAACAGCTTTGAGATGCCGAAGTCTTCGTCGTTGTAGCCGGACCATCGGATGTCGGCCGAATTGCGAGGCATGGTGCCGAATTGCCACGGATTGCCTTCGCCCGAGGCCCCGACTCCGCTGGGATCGCGGTTGGTGAACAGGTTGGGATCGTAGAACGCAGCGCAGTTGAAGTAGCCCGTCGCGCAGGCCGTAGCGTTGGAGGTTGAGTTGAAGTTCAGCGGGTTGGTGTAGTTCTTGTTCTTCACCGGCTGCCCCGCGACGCGATCGAAGCGAACGCTGGAGTTCTTGCCGGGAATGCCGGTGGCGCCGAAGATGCTGATGGGCTGGCCGCCCTGGTAGTGCTGAATGCCGCTTACGCTCCAGTGCGAAATCAATGCACTCGCAACGCCGTGTGTGTCGCCGAGGAAGTGCTTGCCACTGCCGACAGGTAGCTCATAGATGTAGCTGACGACGAAGTTATTGGGAACGTCCTCACTGCTGACGGCTTTTTCAGCTCGGAGGTTTTCAGGATCCTGCACGGCACCACCGTTCTGCAGCGTGCTCCAGTAAGGCTGGATCACGTCAGCATCGGTGAGCGTCTTGGAGAAGGTGTACGAGGCCAGAATGTTCAGGCCGTTGTGGAAGCGCCGCTCCACCTTAGCTTCGAGCGCCTCGTAGGTGGACTGACCCAGGTTCTGCAGGTAGCTGTCCATGTTGATGTATTGAATCTGCGGGAACGGGCGCAGGGCTTGCGATATTGGTTCGTTGATAGGCCATGTGCAGCCCGCGGCGCAACTGAAGTTGGCGTAGGGCTCAACGGAGTTGACGCCGAATCCGCCTTCTGCGTTGGGCGGGTAATAAGCCCACCAGTTGAGCCAATCGCCCAGAGCCATGTCCTTGTCCGGCATGTCATTCATGAAGTTGAGCATTGCGTGCAGGTGGGTGGCGTGCATGCCTAGATAGCCCAGCGTGACAAAGAGATTGGGGTCGATTTGATATTGGGTTTCAAGCGCCCAGTTCTCGACCATTCCGGGACGTCCGTTGCTTTTGGCCACGTAATCGGCACTGATGGTGGTGCCATCCAGTTGATTGGGGTTGAGGTCGGGGGTCGTGGCCAATGCTGCCAGGCCACTGTCGAGCGGAACACCGTCCAACGGATCGGCCGTGAACAGGTTTCCCTGGACGGTGAATCCCTGCACTGTTCCCTGACCGTAGTCGGCATAAACCAGCGGACCGTAGTAGATTCCGCTGCTGCCGCGAATCACCAACTTGCTGGAAAAGATGCCGGGCTCCCAGGCAAAGCCAACACGCGGTTCAAAGTCCTTCTTGTAGACCGTGCCCCAGGTTTCGTTCCGGCTTCCGTTGCGCCCCGAGCCCTTGCCGGCGAAGACGAGCGCGCCCAACGCCTGAGGATATGTGCCGGCCTGGGTCGCCGCGTCAGGCAGTGTGGGATCCCAAACCGCGGTATCGCCGGCCGCTTCACGACGCGGTGTGTCGTAGCTCCAGCGCAAGCCGATATTCGCCGTCAGGTTCGGCTTGATTTTCCACGTGTCTCCAGCAAAGATCGCCCCATAGTGGGTGATCCAGCGTGGGGCATGCAGGTCGTTGAGGTTGCTCGCCGCCCCGGTCTCGCCGATCAGGAAGGCGCCGAAGGCGTTGCCGTCCTGTCCCCAGAAGTCTTCGTCCGAGGCCGTCTGGTTGGGCCAGAATTGCAGGCAGCCGGCGTTGCCTTCGCAGGTGCCACCGATTCTGCTGACCCACGAATACTGGTGATACTGCCCTTCGCCGCCGAACGTGAAGCTGTGCGCGCCGCGCTGCCAGTGCACAATGTCGTTGAGCGCGACTACATTGTCGACGTCGGTCGAGTCTTCCTGTTGCCCCAGCTGGGGGAATGTATTGCTGTAGAACTCGAAGACCGGGAAGTCGTTGCTGAAGCCGTTGACGATGCCCAGCTTCTGATCCCAATCCGTTCCCATTTGCGAGGCTTTGGATTTATTGATGTTATTGGAGCGGTTTCCGCCCACAGTCAGCGAATTGACCAACGTCGGGGTGATAATCCAGTCCCAGCCCCCGCGGGAGAGTTTCCCTAACTGATTGATCGTCCCGCAGCAGGTCTGAATCGGCACCGGCATATTGGAGTTGCCGCCCGAGTCTGTATTTTCGCGCGAATTGAAGAATGCCCAGATCTTGTGCTTGACGCCGAAATTCTGGTCGAGGCGGATACTGTATGCGGTGTTGGCGATGGTGCCTATGCTGCGATAGGCATAGTTGTAGGAGCTGCTTCCCGATACCTCCTGCGTCGCCAGCGGCATCAGATATGTGCTCACGATGTTCTTGGCGACCGAGCTGGCGCGGCTGATGGGAATCTTGTTGGTAGGGGCGCCTGAGACCACATAGCTTCCTGGGCTGCCGGTCACGGTTTGCCCAAACCCGGCGTAACGGCAGGGAACGGTTGTGTTGTCATACTGCGGGTCCATGATTTCGCCCGGATACACGGTTTCCCCGCAAGGGGAGGTCCCGAGCGGGGTTGTTCCCAGCAGAGCCGAGAAGTCGAAATCCTTGCCGTCGGCTCCCAGCTCGGCTGGAGTCGGCAACTGGCTGGTGATCGTGCCGCCGTAGGTTTGGCGCCACTGCTCCCAGTTGAAGAAGAAGAAGCTCTTTTTCCTGCCGTTATAAAGGCCCGGAATGCGAATGGGACCGCCGAGGTTGCCGCCGTAGTCGTTCCTGGTGTCGGCCGGACGCTTATATTGTTGTCGTGCGGCTTTTGTGTTTCCCTGCTGGGCGATAAAGCCGTTGTTGAACCAACTGTTGGCGTCGAATCCAGCATTCTTGTAGAACTCGTAAACCGTGCCGTGGTAGTCGTTGGTGCCGCCCTTGGTGTTGAAGTTAGCCAGGCCGCCGGTGGTCCTGCCTTCATCAATGGGCAGGCTGGCGATGCTCACTTGGAATTCATTCACCGCATCCACAGACGGCGACAGAATGCCGAAGCTGCCCGAGCCGTTCTCCTGGCGGTTGGTGGTAATGCCGTCGACCAGGAAGTCGGTTCCCATCTCCTGACCGCCATCAATCTTGATCGGATCAGTGCCGGAGGTGGCAACGCCCACGGACACAATGCCCGGCACCAGGGTTTCCAGGGTTTCCAGCGAACGCCAACCGGCCACCGTCAAGGGGAGCTGATTCACCTGCTCGGGCTGAATGGAATCATCGATAGTCGACGTATCTGCTTCGAGGGTTTGGGCGTCGGCCGCCACGCTCACAGTTTCAGATGCCGCACCGATTGCGAGGGTGATGTCCTGCGCGGTGTTGGCGCCGACCGAGACCACAACTCCGTGGCGAACTGCCGTCTTGAACCCTGCCGCGGCTACCGAAAGATCGTACCTTCCGGTGTGAACGGAGGGGAAGGTGTAATAGCCAGTGGATGAGCTGAGCGTCGAGTAGGCGGTTCCCGTATCTACGCCGCTTATGCTCACCCTTGCCCCCGCAACCACCCTGCCGGCTGGATCGAGGATGGTTCCGGCGATGGCGCCCGTATCGAGCTGGGCCAGGGCGGGAGCGGTGAATCCAAGAAGCATGACAAGGCCCGCCAGCCATGCTCCCAACGACGCGGATCCGCGCTTCACTGTCCAAGGGTACTCCGCTGTAATGCGCATCGAAGTTGTCGTCATTTCTGCCTCCTTAGCAAACGGTTTCTTGTTTCCCGCGTTTCTTGAACATGCCTCACTTCATGGCCGCTCTTTTGCCGCCCGCCAACGGAGCGGCTTGAACCCGGCGCAGGCGGCTGCCGCACCTGGCAATTGATTCATTGGGTCCCCGGTTCATCAGACATCGCAATCTTTTCCGGGTCCGGCACCGGGAGCTCTGTTCGCTTGCGGACAACCTGTGCATCGTAGCGGTCCTGCTGCGCCTTACTCTGGGCTTTCATGCGCAGGAAGTTCTGCATCGCAGCTTGCGCATTCGGCGTGTCATGCAGCTTGCGATAGAGCTGCGCCAACTTGTAATAGGCGCTCATGGCGCGGTTGTTGGCGGGATCGGCGGCAATCGCCAGTTCGAATTCGTGAATCGCATCCGGATCCTGGCCCAGACTCATCAATCCGCTGGCGAGGTAATAATGCGCGTCGCTCAGTGAAGGGTCGGCCCGCAGTGCGCCGCGCAGAAGCTTGACGCCCTCCTCGGGGTTCTGGTTGAGGACCAGCAAACTGCCCAGTTTGTACATGGAGGAATCGGCATACGGGTCGATCCGCAGCTCCTCCCGGTAGCTGTCGGCGGCCTTGTCGAGTTGCCCCATGACCCAGTACTGATCGGCCAGTTCTTCATGCAGTCCCGGCTGATGGGGCGCCATCTTCACCGCAACTCCGAACTCGAAAATCGCCTCCTGGTTGCGATAGGCTTGCGCATAAGCTTCGGCCAGAACCTGATGCACGCGCACGGAATCGTAATTGAGCTTGAACATGGCGGCGTAAGAGGCGTTGGCTACCAGAAAATAGGCGCGCCCGCGATGATAGAGAATGTCCGCATCGGAAGGATCCAGCGCGTAGGCTTTATCGAGTGGAGCGATCGCGCCTTGCGCATCGTCCTGAGCCAGGCGGCAAAGACCCAGCCACATGAAAGCCTTGGCGCTGCGCGGATCCAGACGCGTTTCACGCAGCAGATCGTCACTGGCTTCCTTGAAACGATTCTCGCGATAGGCGATGATGCCTAGAAACAGGTTGGCGCCGCGCAGGTCGGGCTTGAGACGCAGCGCCTTTTCGAGCGCGGCTCGTGCGTCGTCCAACTGGCCCGCCTGGTGCAGAGCCAAACCAAGATTGAAGTACCCCTCGGCAAAAGCAGGCATTTCCCGCGTGACCGCTGTGTACTCCGATATCGCGGCGCTGAAGTTGCCCGAGGTCATTGCTTCGGCCCCCTGCCGCATCTCTTCCCGTACTGTCGCGGTTGTCGCGGGCGTTTGCGCCTGTGCCTGCAGCCCACCCAGAATGAGAGAACATAGCCCACACCAGACCATCCGGCCCCAGAGACAAGCTCGAAAAGCGCTTTGCGCCGCGCGTAGCCGGGCCAACTGCCGAGTCTGGGCTCTTGGAGAATCCATGTTTTCGTCCAGCATCTAGGCTGGTAAACGTTTGCTCAACGGGTGACCGAGGCTCAACGTGATTCGGAACGGGCAACCTGGAGAGCCGCTATATCCAACCAAGCGTCGCCCGGTTGAAGAGCGTGCCCATTCCAGCACCGGAACGGTGGAAGTGGAATGCTATTAACGGTTAGCTGGGACGTTTGTTGCATATAAGGGGTTATTTTACATAACTTTATACTGAGAGACTGTCAGGCTCTTTACCCCTCCGAGGAGCGGTTCGATGTGGTGGTATAGTGATGTACCAAAGGGAAACTGAGTGTGTCATGCCCACAACCGATTCTTCCTGCGATCCGGAAGTGCTCAGTTCAGAGCAAATCGGTTTGGTTCGCCACCATCTCAAGGAAGTCATAGCAAGCCGTGCATTCGCGGGAAGTAAGCGGACCCAGGATTTTCTCCACCTTATCGTTGAGCACGCTCTGAAAGGCGACGTCGATGGCCTGCGAGAGCGGATGATCGGGGCTGAGATGTTCGGGCGCCCGATCGGCTACGACACGGGAAATGACTCCGTGGTACGCGTCAAAGCCACTGAGCTCCGCAAGAAGCTGGCAGAGTACTACCTTGAGACGGACAAAAAGTCGGCTGTGCGCTTCGAACTTCCGCGCGGATCCTACGTGCCAAGGTTCATCTTCGAGCCGTCGGAGACCACGGCTCAGCAGCAAACCAAAGCCGACTCACTGCCCCCTGTGGTGCAGACCGCTGCCCAAGGCAAAAAGCTGTCCACTGAGAGTGCTGCGGCGCGAGCAGCCGAGCCCCCTCGATCCTCGCGGAAATTGCGCCGATTGGCTCGCGTTCTGGCCGGCGTTGGACTTGGATTAGCTCTCATCGCGGCGATCGGCTACCTCGGCTTCAAGAGGTGGTATGGCGATTCAAATGCGCAGGCGGAGATTCGCTCCGTGGCCATCCTTCCGCTCAAAAACCTCTCTGCGGATCCCGAGCAGGAATATTTCGCCGACGGAATGACGGAAGAGTTGATCAACGACTTGGGCCAGGTTTCTACGCTGCGCGTCATTTCTCTCACCTCGGCCATGAGCTACAAAGGCACAACGAAGAATCTGCCCGAAATTGCTCATGAATTGTCGGTGGACGGTGTGGTCGAGGGGGGAGTGCTGCGCGACGGTAACGAAGTGCGCATCAGCGTGCAGCTAATCGATGCCAGGAAGGATCGTCCCATCTGGGCACACACCTATGTCCGGGACCTTACCAGCGTTCTTGCGTGGCAAGGAGAGGTCGCACAGGCGATCGCGGACCAGATCAGCATCAACGTGACACCCCAGGAGCAGGCGCGCCTCGCACGTAGCCGGCCCATCGACCCCGTAGCCCAGGACTTGTACCTGCGAGGCATTCTGCAATTGGATGCCGACGATTGCAAGATTGCGGTCGATTATTTCCAGAAGGCGGTCGACAAGAACCCAAACTATGCGCAGGCGCATGCGGCATTGGCGAATTGTTACGGCCGCATGGGCGAATCGGGCCGCATGGCATACAAGGAGGCGTTTTCCAAGCAGCGGGCTGAGGCAACCAGAGCCATCGAACTGGATGACTCGCTGCCCGAAGGCCATGCCGAACTCGCCAATACCGCGATGACTTTGGATTGGGATTGGGCAACCGCAGCGACGGAATTTCACCGGGCTCTTGAACTCAATCCGAATTCCGCATCCATTCATGAGAAATACGCGTTTTACCTCGTGCGGACCGGCCGGCAGCCTGAGGCCCTTGCTGAAGTACAGCGAGGCGTCGACCTCGATCCTGTTTCCTGGCATTCGTTCCACGCCGAGGGGTTCATCTATTACTTCTCCCACCAATACGACCAGGCACTTTCGCTAATCCTCAGAGTCCGCGCGCTCGACATCAATCCCCCTGATTGGAGCTTTCTCTTGGGTGATGTCTACGCTGAAAAGGGCAGATACGGTGAATCGATCGGCGAATTTCTGAAGTCGGGGAACGGGCCGGATTCCCTGGGTCATTTGGGCAACGCCTATGCCCGCGCGGGTCAAGTGGCCGCGGCCCGAAAGACCATTGCGCAATTGCAAGAGCACGTGCAGAAAAATGGCGTGGGGAGGTATGAGATAGCTCTTGTCTATGCCGGATTGGGCAGGAAACAGGAGGCTTTTAAATGGCTTGAAGAGGCTTATGACGCGCATGACGTCGGCCTTTTATATCTGAAGATAGATCCTTGTCTTGACCCATTGCGTTCCGATCAGCGCTTTGACAATCTCATGCGGCGCGTTGGCCTCTCCAAATAGCCTGCTGATCCGGAAAAAGCGAGGAAGATTGCACCCTATTCTGATCAACGGTTGGCAAATCGCCTTCGCATAACAAAGACGCGCAAGGAGGCGGCGGACGAGCCGTGCCCTCGTCTCCGGATCCCAAGCGAGAATTGCCTCGCTGTTCTTCAAAGTCGCAACTCCTGTTTGGTCGCCTATCCTGACCTTACCCCATTTTCGGGTTCTGTCCGGATAGCAGGTCAACCACTCCGAGCTGCCAATTCCGTGGGGAATTACATACTCTTATAGAAGCCGAGTACGTCGGCCACGTGATTGAACAGCCTGATCGCCACACTTCGACTGTGTTCCTTCGGGTTCGAGGAAACCAGCCTCTGTGAGTCCGGGGCTCTTATGACGCTGCTAGGAGCGAAACTCATCCAGCCTTCATTTCGCTGGTCCTTTGGCTGCATCAGTTCCAAATCCATGTCTAAATTCCCCTCGTGCAGCACCCCGTTGTCCGAGATCAGGACGCCGAGGAGAAAGACAGCTTCACCCGGATTACACTTCATCCGATTGCGATCCGCCGAAAACAGCGCGGGGAAAGCCTTGATTGCCGCAGCGTGTTCTCTGAAATTCTGCAGGGATTCTTCGTCAGCCCTCAGTGGGCTCAGTTCTGGCCGAAGACTAACATTTACCGTGGTTCAAAATACCCGGGGCCGATCACACTCATCGCTCATGGCTTGATGCCGTGGGTACTCCGTGGCAGTCCAGCAAAAGATGATGCGCCATGCGGACATCAGAGCCACGAAGAACATTTACGGGGATGTTGTAATGGATGAGATGATTACTGCGGGAATCAAAGTTGCGAGGCTTACTTTTCAGGGAGGCGGAGCGCAAGCAGGGCGCAGCGAGAGCTAAGTTATAGATAATTTGGCTCCTCAGGTAGGACTCGAACCTACAACCCTTCGGTTAACAGCCGTTCGATCTATTCTCGCTCCTGCTGCTACCGGTTGCTATAAGCTCCTATCCTTTGTGCACTTTACCCGCTCCCTCCTCCCACCTAATTGCTATCCATATCGCTTCGATTATGCCTCATTTTGAAGGAGGGTGGGCACAAAAATGGGCACAGTGCCACTAGACCATTTGAAGAGGACAGGGAGGACCAAGACGGATTCCAACCCGCGACCTCTGTCGTGACAGCCCATGACCGAATTCAGGCTCGCGCCATTCTCCAGTGACACCGTTCGACTGCAGGTGCGTAGACGGATCTTCCGACATGGAGAACTTCACCACCTCATCCCTTTCAAGCTGTAGACGGAAGCTTCTTTGCTCTGGTCGAGTGGCCGCCCTGAAACGAACTCTCACAGAGAGTTGCATGTACCTTAAGCCCCAGAATCTTTTCATCTTACCATCGCACTATGCAAATATGGAGAGACTCTCTTTAATTGCATACATGATAGCGCGCTGCCTCAGGCCAAAACTGACCTTGACCCAAAACCCAAAAACCAAGCCGTTTTTGAAGTTGAGGGATTGCGACCTTTCGTGGTCCCCTGAAGAGGGGGAGGAGACTCGGAAACGAACGAAGTTCCTCCACCTGGTTGCCGCGATAACATTCCCGGTCAGCACTGCCCGTTAATAAGTCATTCGCGCGATACATCGCCAACTTCTTACAGCTTTACATCCGGCTTCATTACGAAATGTCCACTCTTGTTTCTTCGTTCAGCCAAGCCAGAGACTGGCGTGAGGAATTTGTCAGACCGCTCAACGGAATGGTGGTAGCAAAGGCAGCGGCACAGACCCCAACGACGAGTGCAACGACCGGTGCCCCCACGATTCCCCAAGACAAACCGCAAAGCCGCTGCAGAGCTCACGGCACTAAGGCGCTCGAATGGCCACAACGGCGGCCCGCATCTTGCGGTGCCGCTCAATGGCGGCATCATTTTAGTGGCTTAGTACTGCAAGAGGAGATTTCAGATTGAGCTGAGATGCGCAATCATCCGGGTGGGCCTTTTCGACAATTCTCGATATTGAGCAAAATAGTACAGACGATTGTGTCCGTCCAGGCGCACGAATGGCATCATTAACGACGGTCGCATGGCTTGGCGAAGAGGTAGCTCAGATGACAACCAACTCGAATACGCCAATCCCTTCAGGACGACGGTCGCTCTGGTTTCGAATTGGAAAGTTCCTGTTTGTTGTTGTCTTGGCAGTCGCCGTTTTTCTGCTTGGCCTAAGCATGGCGCATCACCGCTTCTTTCGAGGCGGCTATATCAACCAGCACGGAGTCCTCAAACCATAGAGGGCACTGCAGAGAGCATTGGTCGCGGTTCCGAATGATACCAAGTTGCGGATTCCCTGGCGTGAAGATCTCATCCGAAAGGCTCAATCACAAAGTGCTATGCTGCGCCGTCTCCCGCTACTGTGAGCCGATGCGGTCGATGCCATAGGCATCCAGCACATCCGGCAACGTTACGACGCCTTCCAGTTTGTGAATATCCGCCCGGTGGACGACCGGCAAGACATCGAGATGGTACTTGCTCATGCGTTCGAGAGCCAGATGCAGGGCTTGATCCGTGTGGAGGTGCGGAACTTGGAGGGTTTCCACAAGGTCTTTCAGCGGCAGTTCTTTTCTCCCATCGACAAAGGCGCACCCCAGGGTCTCTCTGGTCAGCATTCCCAGAAAGTAATCCTTCTCGGCCACAGGCCAGGTACGGAGTTTACTGGCACGAGTTTGTTCGATCACATCCTGGACACGCATCTCAGCGGGGAGAATCTCGGGAGTCTTCCGCATGATCTGAAGCACAGTTCGCCTGTTGGGCTCGTTGCGAGTGCTGTGGCTGGGCAAATGAATGCCATCCTGATGGGCCAATGCATCGTAGATGGGCTGCTTCTGAAATCGGGGAGAGATGAAGAAGCTGGTCAGGTTTGCGATCATCAGCGGCACGATGACAGCGTAATCCCGCGTCATTTCAAAGATCATGAGCACCGATGTCATAGGAGCCCGTATGATGCCTGCGAAGAGCGCACCCATGCCAACCAACGCGTATGCGCCAGGAGTTGCGGTGTATGCCGGCAACAAGTGATGGGCCACCGTCCCGATGGCGCCTCCCAGCATTGCACCGAGAAATAGGCTAGGGCCGAAGATTCCGCCAGCGTTTCCAGAGGCATAGCTGACAGTGATGCCAATCAGCTTGAGCACCACAAGCAGCAGCATCAATTTGAGCGCCATGGTGCCATCCAGGGCACTGCCAACGTAGCTATATCCAACGCCCAAGACCTGGGGCACACACCATCCCATCAGGCCAACCGTCACGCCGCCCACGACGGGATGCCACCAGCGCGTACTCTTGGGCAGGTGCAGAAAGAACTTCCGCATTTCCAACAAAAGCCGGGTGAAGGCCACGGACAGAAAGCCGCCAGCGATGCCTAGCAGGGCGTAAATGGCCAGTTCCAGCGGATGGACCAAAGTGTATTGCGGCACTTTAAATAGAGGATTATTGCCAAGCAGGAGGCGCAAAACTGCCCAGGAGGTGGCGGAGGCAAGCACAACCGAACCCAGAATCGGCGCATGCATATCGCCCATCACCTCTTCGAGTGAAAACAACACAGCCGCCATCGGGGTATTGAAGGCCGCAGCAATGGCGGCGGCGGCTCCCACAGGAATCAGGGCCTTTACCCTTTCAGGGCGCAGTCCGAGCCAGCGGCCGAGAACGGAGCCGATTCCGGCGCCTACCTGAACGGATGGTCCCTCGCGGCCCAGCGGAATCCCGCTCGCCAGCGTAGTTGCTGTGCAGAAAAACTTGCCCAGGACGGTGCGCAAGGAAATGAACCCATCTCGTGCAAAGAGGGCGGCCTTTGTCTGTGGCACGCCGCTACCCCTGGCGTAGGGAAAATAGCGGTAGAGCAGGACGCCCATGGCCAGCGATCCTGCCACGGGTATCAGTACGCGCCTCCACGCGGCGCTGCCCACCGGATAGAGGCGCATCCCCAACCGCTCCGTGACCACGATAAAGGCGACAACGGCGAGCCCGGTAAGCGCTCCTATCAGCAGCGAAAGAACAAGAAATACCTGCTCCTCGCGCTGTTGAAGATAAGCTATCAAACGCTCCCGGAGGGCCGTGATCCAACTCATTTTGGACTGGTTCACAGCGGAGGGAGCAGAGGACATAAGTCCAGTTTACGCGAACGTTGTTTCATGTATGCTCCAGGAAGACCAATCGCTTGAAGAGCATCCTGATGTAGTAGATGGGGAATGCGGCGACAGGACAAGCGCGGCGACCTGAGTCTCTCGGAACCCACATCTGTTCGACTATTCGCCGGCGACTCCTAGTCCGCTGGCGAGCAGAAACCACCAGGCCAAATAGAAATCAGCAACGCTTCAATTGGACCCCGCTTCGCAAAACGCCAATCGTTGAAGGTTTGATATTCTGAGAGAGGCAAATCTTTGACCGATCTTCCGGCGTTCGCTGAAAATGTTTGGATCGTCGATGGCCCCAACGTCCGCGACATGGGTGTCATGTTTACGACCCGGATGGCCGTCGTGAAGCTCTCCGACGGTTCGTTGTGGGTGAATTCGCCTGTGTCTTTGCCGTTCGATACGCTCGAACGCATCGCCGAATGTGGGCCTGTCAAATACATTCTTGCAGCGACGCCGAGGCACGTCTGGCGGCTGGCAGCGTGGCACACTCTATTTCCGGAAGCGCAGCTATGGGCGCCGCGAACCACGCCATTTACATTGAAAAATGGTCACCTGCCATTCACCGGCACTCTGGGAGACGTGCCACCTCAGGGATGGGCGAACGACTTTGATCAACTCACCTTCAAAGGCAACCCTCTCATCGAGGAAGTCATGTTCTTTCATAAACAGTCGCGCACAGTCATCCTGGATGATTTGATCCAGATTCATCCGATCGTGAAGGGCAAGCCTCTTCGCAATTCCCTGTTCATACTTGCAGGCGTTGCATCGCCGCTCGGCGGTGTTCCGCTCGATATCAGGCTTTCCTTCACGAATCGAGAACTCGCGCGGCGATCGCTCGAAAAGCTGCTCTCATGGGACTTCGACAAGCTGGTCATCGCTCATGGCGTGTGCGTCGGGAAAGACGCAAAGCCCTTCGTGGAGCGGGCATTCCGATGGCTCGTGCGCTGATATCAGCTGCTGCCTCCCTAAAGCAGCGATTTCCCATGCAGAGATGCGTACGATAGGTCAGCTGTTTCGAATCTAAATCTGGGAGCAAGACGATGCCGAAGAAGGCAATTCTTTTCGCTCCTTGCGCATTCAATCTCGCGGAGACCAGCCGCATGGTTGAGATCGCTAAAGGCATCGAGAACCATCCGACAGCCCGTCAGAGATTTGACGTTCACTTCATCTCCGACGGCGGCGACTTCGAGTCCATGATCGAGAAGCACGGCTTTGCCCTGACGCGTATGGAACCGCGTCTGACGCCAGAGAAAATTGAACTTATCGCCAAGGTGGATCGCGGCGAAAAGTTCACGCCCGCCTTTACCGACGCAGAAATGATCCAGCGTGTCGAGAACGAAGCCGCCGTTCTCCGGCGGCTTAACCCGGTCGCAGTGGTTACAGGGTCGTATCCGTCGATTCCGGTCACCTGTAGGGTGCTCAACATTCCCCTCGTATGGGTCGTACAGTCCACCTGGCTTCCGGAATTCTTTGAGCATGGCGCGGGCATGACAGACCGCATCCACCCCGCTCCGGTGAAGAAGATCGCCGACGTAGTTGTCTTTGCGTTTATTAACTTTTGGATCAGGTACGGGTTCCTTAACACAATTAACCGGACGGCGAAACATTTTGGCGTGTCGGGCTTTAGTTCGATTTTCGAGTATTGGTCCGGTGACATCACTCTCGTGGCAGAGCCTCCTGAATTCACCGGGGTCAAACTGCCGCCTAAACACTATTTCATCGGTCCATTAATTCCGCGAGACGAATTTCCGCTCCCAAAGGAACTCACAGAAATTCCGATGGACGAGCCCTTGATCTACTTCGCCATGGGAAGCTCGGGTACTCCCGAAATCGTTGCCAGGGTCGTCGAAAGCTTCGTAGGGAAGCCTTACCAAGTGATTGCTCCCGTGAAGTTCCAATTAGCGCAGGTCCGGGGAGTTAGGGTCCCGAGCAACGTACTGGTTACGGACTGGGTCCCGGCGCTTCAAGTCAACAAAATGGCAGACCTCAGCGTCATCCACGGGGGCATAGGTACGGTTATGACGGCTGCTCTGGCGGGTAAACCTGTAGTGGGTGTCGGCATGCAGATGGAGCAGGTCGCGAATCTGGCCTCGCTCGAACGGTTGGGGTTCGCGATACGGGTTCCCAAATCGCGGAATCCGTCCGCCAAAATCCAAGTTGCGATTGAAAAGTTGTTGCACAATGACGCGGCAAAAGGGAAAGCGGCCGCATTTGCCCGAATCGCTGCACATTGGGATGGACCAAGAATAGCAGCGGAGAAGCTACTTGAACGCTACGGAGTTGGGGAAAGAGATATCGATTCAGTGAGCTGAAATTGTAGGCTCAGATCTTGCCTTCTTGCTGGCTCCGATACGTTGGCCATACAGAGATAGCATCGCTGCGGTCGCGACGTGCATCACTATAGCTTCTTTCGGAGGTATTCAAAAACAACATATCCAATCAGCGAGGAGATCGCGGCAATAAGAAAATTCGTACCCGTAAAGATATCGTTCAAGGCGAACGCCAAACTCTTCCCATGGCCATTCGTGACAGTGAATTCTCCCATCAAAAGATTGGAATAGAAAAGAAAGACGATGAACGCAACTTCAATTACTGCTCTCCAGAGCTTGTTGAGCCGGCGGTCTTTTCGGTCCTCACGCACGGATGAATGATACCAAGCGCTCCGGAAAAGACCGTATTACACGCAATTTTCCTTCACCTAGAATCCGATTTACACCGATGCGCTGCGCGCTCGGGTGTTCGGGATGGAACGAGGGACTCCGAAATCGAGTTACTAAACTATACGCCTGGCAGCCATGATGCAACTGTTCGACATTGACGGAAGATTTCCTTGGTCGCGGCCAGAAGAGCCAAGTTCTTCTCACAGAGTCCGCGGTACACGCGCCATCAGTTCGCGCTTCGCGCCCGTCTGCTCGAACTCAAGACATCACTTCTTATTCTTAATTCGCTTTTCCGCGCAAGCAGAATTTAAGGAGATTTAGTGCCGATGGTGAAACAGGTGGTGGGATAGGAGGGTCGTAAACGCAAGGTAGAGCAGGGCGCCCAAGGCCATGATGCCGAGGAATACAGCAGTTCCGAGAGTATTCTTCATATGCCATTTCGCCAACTGCGAGCGTGATGGTTGCCACCAAGAGGTTTCGGTTTTTCGTTTAGATTCGTCCATTGCTTTCGGTTCTCCCTTTGATTCTATGCGTAGACTGGACGGAACGCTCCAATAAGCAGGACCTTTGGAGTATATGGTTCCGTGGTGGATACCCCTGAACAGCGCGAGTTCGTGTACGCAAGAACCTGCGGCACGGACGTTGTTGCGCGCCGCATCGAGCACGATGCCTAGAGCACCCAATCCTGCGCAGATCTCTGCACGGGAGGCGATGTCGTTTTCTCCGATGCCGCCGGTGAAAACCGGCATGTCCAGCCCGCCTAACTCGGCCACATAACTGCCGATCCACTTGGCAATGGTCCACGTGAACTTGTCCACGGCGAGCCGCGCCTTAGCATTGCCTTGCGCGATGGCGTCGCGCAGGTCGCGCGTGAGCAAAATTGCACAGCGTCCGCACTTGCGAAAGTTAATACTTTCTGCAAGCGCCAGCCTTGGATGCATGGACGATATGCCGCGTGAAATGTGCCCACTTTTTGGGAATTCAAAGGCCTCCAATGAGCCTTCATCTTCAATGCCTGTTCAACGATCTTCCAAGCCTTCCCGGGACTGGCACCCGGTGGAGGGAACCAAAACAGGAGCACAACGATCGTGACATCCAATCCAGGTAAACCCGACTTGAAGCCTGAATCGAAGCCGACGCCCAATGCAGATAAAGCGGAGTCCAAGCCCGCGCCCAAGGATGATCTGAAGTCCCTTCCCATGCCTGAGCTTATGAAAAAGCTGGGCGCAACTGCAGACGGACTCACTCAAGCCGAAGCCCAAAAGCGACAAGCGCAGTATGGACCGAACGAGATCACCGAAAAGAAGACGAATGAGTTCCTGAAGTTCCTCACCTACTTCTGGGGTCCCATTCCGTGGATGATTGAAGCCGCCGTGATTTTGTCTGCGCTGGTCCAGCACTGGCTGGATTTCTTCATCATCCTCCTTCTACTTTTCTCCAACGCGTTCGTTGGATTCTGGGAAGAACACCAGGCGGGGAACGCCATCGCCGCGCTCAAGGCCAGGCTGGCGATCAAGGCCAAAGTCAAGCGCGATGGCAAGTGGGAGGATCCCAAGGCGAGTGAACTGGTGCCCGGCGACGTCGTCCGTCTCCGCCTCGGCGACATCGTTCCCGCCGATGCACGATTGCTCGATGGCGATTCGATCGAGGTAGACCAGTCCGCTTTGACGGGCGAGTCGTTGCCCGTCACCGCCAAGCCAGGCGGTGCGGTCTATTCCGGCTCCATCATCCGTCAGGGCGAAATCGACGCCATGGTGTATGCCACCGGCACGAACACCTACTTCGGCAAAACCGCGCAACTGGTGCAGGAAGCTCATACCGTCAGTCACTTCCAGAAGGCGGTGATGAAGATTGGCGACTACCTGATCATCCTCGCGGTAGCGCTGGTCGTTGTGATCCTGATCGTCGCGCTCTTGCGCGGCGACAAAGTCCTCACCACGCTGGAATTCTGCCTCGTTCTTCTGGTGGCCGCGATCCCTGTGGCGATGCCGACGGTGCTGTCAGTGACGATGGCCGTGGGCGCTCGTCTGCTGGCGAAGAAGGAAGCGATTGTAACGCGCTTGCCTGCCATCGAGGAACTTGCGGGCGTAGACGTTCTGTGCTCGGACAAGACTGGGACGCTGACTCAGAACAAACTCACGCTGGGCGATCCGTTCAGCGTGGACGGTATTGAGTCCGACAAGGTCATTCTGTGGGCCGCACTCGCTTCGCGCGCTGAGGACAAAGACACCATCGACCTTGCGGTGATCGGTGGAGTGAAGGACGACAAGGAGCTGAAGAGCTTCCAGGTACTTCACTTTCAGCCCTTCGACCCGGTGCATAAGCGCACGGAAGCTACCATAAAGGGACCCGACGGGAAGCAATTCTTTGTGGCCAAAGGGGCCCCGCAGGTAGTTCTGCAGATGGCAACCAACGTCGGCGAGGTCAAGCCTGCCGTCGAGAAGGCTATCAATGAGTTTGCGGGACGCGGCTTCCGTTCCCTTGGCGTAGCCAGGGCAGATGAGCAAGGCAAATGGAAGTTTGTCGGCATGTTGCCCCTGTTCGACCCACCCCGCGAGCAAGCCAAAGCGACCATCGCGAGCGCCCGACAGATGGGCGTGGACGTCAAGATGGTTACGGGCGATCAAATTGCCATCGCACGGGAAACCTCGAAAGAACTCGGACTGGGCACAAACATCCTAGATGCTGGTGCGCTAGGTGACACGAAGAAGCAAGAGTCTTCTCAGATGGCGGAGGCCACCGAAAAGGCGGACGGATTCGCCCAGGTATTCCCCGAGCACAAATTCCACATTGTCGATGTTCTTCAACAGCGCGGCCATATCGTCGGGATGACTGGCGACGGTGTGAATGATGCACCCGCGCTCAAGAAAGCCGACTGCGGCATCGCCGTTTCCGGCGCCACAGACGCGGCCCGCGCGGCGGCATCTATCGTGCTGCTGGCATCGGGCCTTTCGGTCATCATCGATGCAATCAAGGAAAGCCGTCGCATCTTTCAGCGGATGAACAGCTACGCCATTTACCGCATCGCGGAGACACTGCGGGTGTTGTTCTTCATGACGCTGGCGATCCTGGTCTTCAACTTCTATCCCCTCACCGCGGTGATGATCGTGATGCTGGCGTTGCTCAACGATGGAGCTATCCTGTCCATCGCTTACGACAACGTCCTCTACAAGAACAAACCCGAGTCCTGGAATATGCGGCTTGTACTGTCGATCTCCACGGTGTTGGGCGTCATCGGGGTTGCGGCTGCGTTTCTTCTGTTCTATCTCGGCGAACGCGTCTTCCACATGGACCGCTTGCACATCCAGACACTGATGTACCTGAAGCTTTCCGTGGCCGGGCATTTAACGATCTTCCTCACGCGCACGCGCGGTCCATTCTGGTCGATACGTCCCGCTCGGATTCTATGGATTGCAGTGCTGGGCACGCAAACTATAGCAACATTGCTCGCGGTCTATGGGGTGTTTATGACGCCCCTCGGCTGGAAGTGGGCAGGGTTCGTTTGGGGCTACGCTCTGGTCTGGGCCCTTGTCAATGATCGCGTGAAACTGCTTGCATACAAGATTTTTGATCCGGTCAAGGCAGAGCCGAAGCCCGATGCCAAGGGCGAGCCGAAATCTGAAGCCAAAGCAGAGCCGAAGCCTGAAGCCAAGGCTGACGCACCTACGCCTGAAGCCAAAGGTGAGCCGAAGCCCGAAGCCAAAACAGCGTCCGATTTGACGCCACAGATCGCTAAGCGGGCCTACGAACTCTATGGGGAGCGAGCCGGCAACGACGGTACAGCAGGTCAGGACTGGAAGAAGGCGGAGCAGGAGATTCGGAATGATGAAGCCAAAGATGAGCCGAAGCCTGAGGCCAAAACTGATGAACCGAAACCTGAAACCAAGGCTGAGCCTGGGCCCTTGGCCAAGGCTGACGCACCTACGCCTGAAGCCAAAGCTGACGTGCCCACGCCTGAGGCCAAAGCTGACGCACTTGCGCCCCAAGCCAAAGCGGAGCCAGAGCCTAAGGCGAAGGCTGACGAGCCGAAGCCTGAAGCAAAAGCTGCGCCGACGCCAGAAGCCAAAGCACACGCACCGAAGCCTGAGGCGACAGACAAGACTCATCCTGATGTGTCGCCACAGCTCGTCAAGCGGGTCCATGAACTCTACGAGCAGCTAGGGCGAGAGGAGGTTCAATCAGTTCAGGATTGGGAGAAGGCGGATCCGGAACTTGAGGAACATGAAGCCCACAAATAAGCAGACACGAATAACGAGGCTGGCATAACCGAAAAACCGAACTCAAGAATCAACTCAAAGGACTTCCGCGTGCCGCCAGACAAAAAGGAGCAGGCGGGACATTCGAAGGCTGTGTGAACGTCCAAAGTGACCGGCTGCGGTTCGCGGTTGAAAGATCAAGGCCTTGGCTTGCAAGAAAACCTTGGGGCTGAGGCCGAGTCATCCAGGCGACCTGAGAGGAAAGAATATGCTGTGCGAACTGAAAGCCTTAATCGGATCTCCCGTCATAGCGACCGACGGCGAAACGGGAAGCGTTCGCAATTTTCTATTCGACGACCAGTCCTGGAAGGTTCGCTACATGGTGGTGGACGTAGGGAACTGGCTGAAACGGCGCGATGTGGTTCTTCCGATTACCGCGCTCGAAAAGCCCGACTGGACAAACAGAACCTGTTGCGCTCATTTGACTAAGGAGCAAGTCCGCAACAGTCCCGACGTTGATACGGAAAAGCCGGTCTCACGTCAGCAGGAAATTGCCATGCGGGATTACTTTGGTCCGCTCGCATGCTGGGTTGACAGCGAGTTCGGCATGTCGTCAATGCCGACTGGAAAGAAATACCCGGTACATACCGCCGAGATCCTCCATCTGCGCAGCACCTCACATATGTTGGGTTATCACGTGTGGGCAACGGATGGCGACTTTGGAGTCCTCAAGGGCTTTGTCATGGATGAGGCCAGCTGGCACCTCGGCTACCTCGATGTCAGAGGCGGAGACTAGCTTCACAATCGATCGGTACTCATCCCCACTCGATGGGTACAGTCTGTTTCCTGGGCCGAATGCCGTATCCATTTGCATCACACGAAGGCAGCGACATAGGGCAAACACCAACTTTATTCGATCAAGCGTTACCAGTCGCGCAGAAATTGAAAGGAACGTTCAAAATGGCTACCAAGGAACTCTCCATCTACGCCGATCAGGACGGCATCCCTGAATCATTCAGCAAGAACTTCGATCAGACTGGCAACTCCTCCGGGTTCATCTTCGATGTGTCTCTATCAACCGCGATTGCGGCGAACGGCAAAGTTGAAGCACAAGCTCCGGTACCCAAAGGGCCACCTTCGCCGGAGATGCTCGACAAGATGAATCGCTACTGGCGGGCGGCAAACTATCTGTGCATAGGACAGATCTACCTCTTTGAAAACCCCTTGTTGCGGGAACCACTCAAGGCGGAGCAGATCAAACCGAGGCTGCTTGGACACTGGGGGACCTCGCCGGGACAGAACCTCATTTACATTCATCTGAACCGCCTCATCAAAGAACATGATGCCGACATTATCTATATCTCCGGCCCTGGGCACGGAGGTCCGTCACTCAATGCTTGCTCTTATCTGGAAGGCACATACACCGAAGTTCACCCAGAGATCACACACGATGAAGACGGCTTGCGGCTCATGTTCCGCAAGTTCTCTACGCCCGGCGGCGTGCCCAGCCATTGCGGTCCGCACGTGCCGAACTCCATGCACGAGGGCGGGGAACTCGGCTACTCGCTTGTGCATGCATTCGGCGCAGCTTTTGACAATCCAGATCTGATCGTCGCCTGTGTGATCGGTGACGGCGAGTCCGAGACTTGTCCACTTGAAGGAAGCTGGAAGTCAGTCAATTTTCTCAACCCTGTGCGAGACGGCGCAGTCCTTCCGATTCTGCACCTCAACGGCTACAAAATCTCCGGGCCAACCGCTCAGGGACGCACCAGCGACGAAGACCTGCGGGCCCTGTATGTCGGGCGCGGTTACAAGCCCCACTTTGTCGAAGGCGACCGTCCTGAAGCCGTACACCAACTTCTGGCGGGCACGCTTGATGATTGCTACGCCGAGATTCGCACGATTCAAAAGGAGGCGCGCGGCACTGGGTTCAAGAAGCAGCCCCAATGGCCCATGATCATCCTGCGCACACCCAAAGGGTGGACTTGCCCCAAAGAAGTGGATGGAATTCCGGTCGAAGGCACCTTTCGCGCCCACCAAGTTCCGCTCGCATCGGTCCGCGATAACCCCGAACATCTCAAGATTCTTGAAGTCTGGATGAAAAGTTACAAGCCAGAAGAACTCTTTGACAAGAACGGCAAGTTCCTTGAAGAACTGGCGACTCTTGGCCCTGTGGGTAATCGACGCATGGGCGGAAATCCCCATGTGAATGGCGGGCGAACGCTCATCAGTCTCGCTCTACCGGATTTCACCGATTATGCACTCGAGATCCCGGGACCCGGTCAAGTTCTCGCCGAGGCTCCGCGCAAGCTTGGAGATTTCTTCCGCGACATCTTCAAAATGAATCCGAAGAATTTTCGCATGTTCTGCCCCGATGAATCGAACTCAAATCGCCTGAACTCCATTTTCGAGGCCACAAAGCGGTGCTCGATGGCCGAAATTGTCTCGATCGACGATGAACTGGGCCCGGATGGCCGCGTGATGGAGGTATTGAGCGAACACCTCTGCCAGGGATGGCTCGAAGGCTACCTGCTTACAGGCCGCCATGGCATATGGTCCTCTTACGAAGCGTTCGCACAGGTCGTTGATTCCATGACGACTCAACATGCCAAATGGCTTGAGCAATGCGAGGCGTTTCCATGGCGTAAATCGCTTGCATCCCTCAATGTCCTGCTCACAAGCCATGTTTGGCGCAACGATCACAATGGATTCAGCCACCAGGCAACCGGCTATGTAGACAATGCATTAGCACGCAGAAGTGAGACCATCCGCGTGTACTATCCGCCGGACGGGAATTGTCTACTCAGTGTCTTCGACCATTGCCTGCGCAGCCGTAATTACGTCAACATCGTTACGTGCGGAAAGCAGCCGCAGCTCCAGTGGCTGAACATGGATGAGGCTCTGGAGCATTGCTCCCGGGGCGCTTCAACATGGAAGTTCGCTACCAACGACGAAGGTGGAGAGCCGGATGTTGTGCTGGCCTGCGCCGGCGACGTGCCAACCATTGAAATCTGTGCAACGTCATGGCTCCTGCAGAAGCATGTGCCCAGCATAAAGGTGCGCGTTGTCAATGTAGTTGACTTGATGACTCTGATGTTTCCAGACAAACATCCGCACGGAATGGATGAGATGTCCTTCAATGCGCTCTTCACCCAGAGTGCGCCTGTGATCTTCGCTTTCCACAACAATCGCTGGCTGATTCATACCCTGGTTCATGGACGCTCCAATGAAGGCCGCTTCCATGTACACGGCTATATGGATCATGGCACGACCACAACTCCGTTCGACATGGTCGTGCTGAACGAGATGAGCCGTTTTCACCTTGCGCTTGACGCGCTTAAACACATCCCCCGGCTCCGTTCGCAGGCCGCGGATACAGTCGCGCTCTTCGGCAAGAAGCTGAATGAACATCACGACTATATTCGCCGGCACCTGGAGGACATGCCCGAGATCAGGAACTGGCAATGGAGGGCGGATTTCAGCGATGCGAATGCACCGGCTCCTATGGCCAAGGGACACCCGAGCAAGGCAATGTTCACCGACAGTTAAGCGGCAAACGAAGAAGGAATTCCTGCGGCTAAAAGAAAAGATTCCGATAGCTTGAGTCAGTAGCAACGGAAAAGGAAGCAGATCTGAATGAATTCGCAAATGCTCAGGGACACCGCAAAAGCTCTCTTCGCCGATGACAAGGGCCTGCTTGCAATGGATGAAAGCAACCCAACGTGTAACAAGCGTTTTGCTCAGTTGGGAATTCCGCAGACTGTCGAAGCTCGGCAAGCTTATCGCGAATTGATCGTGACCACACCCCGGCTCGGTGAGTGTATCGGTGGCGCGATCCTCTTCGACGAGACGATCCGTCAGCAAAAGAGAGATGGCACTCCCTTCATCAAAGTCCTAATTGAGGCGGGAATTATTCCTGGCATCAAGGTTGACGAAAGTGCCAAGGATCTGGCCGGACATCCCGGTGAAAAAGTGACTGAAGGTCTGGATGGATTGCGCGGCCGTCTTGCCGAATACTCAAAAATGGGAGCCCGCTTTGCCAAGTGGCGAGCGGTGATTGCGATTGGCGAAGGAATTCCAAGCTGGGGATCGATCGACGCCAACGCGCATGCCCTGGCTCGCTATGCGGCCCTGTGCCAGGAAGCTGGATTGGTTCCAATCGCTGAGCCAGAGGTTCTGATGGACGGCGATCACACATTGGAGCGGTGCTTCGAGGTTACGGACGAAGTGCTGCGAACGGTGTTCAGCCAGCTGTTTGCGCAACGAGTCATGCTTGAAGGAATGATTCTGAAGCCGAACATGGTGCTCCCCGGATTGGCCTGCACTACGCAGAAGACTGTGGATGAAGTGGCCGATTCTACTGTGAGCTGCTTCCTGCGCGCTGTCCCCGCTGCTGTTCCTGCGATCGCGTTCTTGTCGGGCGGCCAATCCGCAGAGCTGGCTTCGGCGCGCTTGAATGCAATGAACCTGAGATTCAAGTCACGAGTTCCATGGGCATTGGCATTCTCGTTTGCCCGCGCCATCCAGCAGCCGGCATTGGAAATCTGGAAGGGCCAGGAGGCCAACGTACCGGCGGCACAGCAAGCGTTGTATCACCGGGCAGGCTGCAATCAGGCGGCGCGCCGCGGAGAATACATCCCAGCAATGGAGAAGAGATGACGGGAAACAGACACAACCATGAAGGCAACAGTGGCGACAGCGCCGAACCCGAACCCGGCCCTTACTGGAAGCGTATGCATCGTGACTGGCGCTTCTGGATAGGAGCGGTTCTCATGGCAGCGGCCTTGTCCGTCTACGTGCTTGGCGGCGACCTAGCATGGGTCCCACACGGACACCCACAACAAGCGCTGCCCGCGACCGGTCCGTGATCGTAGCGCCAAATCAACCCGGTGAATCAGCGGCTCGCTGGCACGAGCTATCGCAGGGGCCGCTTTTGACACCGATCAGGTGCCAACTACCGATCCTATGAATCGAGTGGAACGAGATGAGCACTGTTTCTTTGTATCCCCTGCGTTTCGAGCCGATCTATCAGTATCGGTTGTGGGGTGGCAGGCGCTTGTCTGGCCTGCTCTCCGCACCACTACCCGGTGACGGTCCAATTGGCGAGGCCTGGGTGCTCAGCGATCGAGACGATCATCAAAGCCTGGTTGCCAATGGTCCGCTCAAGGGCCAGACTATCGGTCGATTGATGGAACAATGTCGGTCACAACTGATGGGAAAGCTGGCTCCGCGCTTCCGCCGCTTTCCGCTGCTCCTCAAGTTTCTCGACGCACGCGAAATGCTTTCAGTGCAGGTGCATCCCAGCGACGCCTACCCAGACTTGATTCCAGCGGGCGAAAGCGGAAAGACTGAAGCGTGGATCGTGATCGAGGCGGAGAAGGAAAGCCACATCTACGCGGGCTTGAAACCTGGCACGAATGCCGACGATCTACGGCGCTCCCTCGCCAACGGAACCATCGCGGATCGCCTGGTGGGCATTGTCCCCAAACCAGGCGATGCTGTATTCATCCCTGCGGGAACGATTCACACTTTGGGCGGTGATGTTGTTGTCTTCGAGATTCAGCAAAACAGCGACGTGACATTCCGCCTTTACGATTGGGGACATGTCGACCCGAAGACCGGAAAGCCACGGCCGCTTCAGGTCGATCAGGCATTTGCCTGCATAGATTTTGAAGGGAGCGTCAGTGGCCTGGTCGCGCCCCGCGTAGAGACAAACATGCCCGTTGAGCGCGAGAGACTCTTTGATTGCGAACCATTCCGGGTATGGCGATTGCTCGGTCAAGCGCCGTTTCCAGTTGGCGCCACGGCAGAGCCACGTGTGCTGGTTTGCATCGGGGGCTCAGGGCAGGTTGAGCACGGCAACATCCCTTATGCCGTAGGCAAAGGAGACGTATGGCTCTTGCCTGCGGAGGCCGGGGTGTGTGCATTTCAGCCCAGCCAGGAAGTAACCCTGCTGGAAATTGCAATCCATGGATCGTAGGAATTGGGGAAAGTGCGGAATTAAAGACAGTGCGATGGTGCAAGCGCGGAAGCTCGAGTTGATTTCGCAAAGCCCGTAGGTGGGGTTGAATGAAAAAGCTCATTGTGTTCGATCTGGACGGGACCCTGGCGCCGAGTAAGTCGTCCCTGGCTCCCCAAACGGCGACGTTACTTCATGACCTTTTAGGCATCATCAAAGTGGCAGTAATTTCTGGTGGCGCCTGGACGCAGTTTGAAAAGCAGCTTCTTACCGATCTTCCCAAAGGCAGTCTCCTCGCGAATTTGTCCCTGCTTCCAACTTGCGGGACAAAATTTTTCCAATACAAAGGGAGGTGGACGGAACTTTATTCAGAGGATCTGACAGCGGACCAAAGAAAGAAGATCATCGACTCTCTGAACAAAGCTGCCGGTGAATCGGGCTTCCACGCAGAGAAGGTTTGGGGAAAGGTGATTGAGGACCGGGGAAGCCAGGTCACATTCTCCGCATTGGGTCAGCAAGCTCCCTTGGCGAAAAAGGAAAAATGGGATCCCGATTTCGCCAAACGAAAGAAAATCACAGCGATCCTGAAGACGCTTATCCCGGAGTTCTCAGTCCGCATGGGAGGTGCAACCTCGATCGACGTGACCAAGCCCGGCATCGACAAGGCCTACGGGATAGGAAAGCTGAAGGATACTCTCCACGTTCCATTGAATGAGATGGTCTACATCGGGGATGCCTTGTTCCCAGGCGGGAACGATTATCCGGCGGAACAGGCGGGTGTTGTGTCGATCCCTGTTAAAGGACCAGACGATACCAATCTGGTCATCGAGACGATCATCGCTTGCTTAGGCGATAAGTAAGTGTGCGCTCGCGAGGAGATTCGATGAGTGGATTCAAGTTGCAACGCCTGGGGATGTTGATGGAGCCGGAGCCAGGCAATCCCAATGAAGTGGAAGGCGTCCTGAATCCGGCCGCCGCTCGTGGACCGGATGGGGAGTTATACCTGTTCCCCCGGTTGGTCGCGAAAGGGAATTACTCGCGCATAGGCATTGCGCGAGTAGTCTTCAGTGAAGCTGGTGATCCAACCGGCGTCGAAAGACTTGGCATCGCACTGGAGCCGGAGGCCGACTATGAGCGCCGGCCCGACGGAAGCGGTGGCTGTGAAGATCCCCGCGTAACCTATGTGGAACCGCTCCATCGCTACATCATGTCCTATACTGCGTTTTCGCCGGAAGGACCACGGATCGCCTTCGCCCAATCGGAAGACCTTTTCCATTGGAATCGTCTCGGGCTTGCAAACTACGCTCATTGGCGTGGCTTCGAGTTGGCCCACGTGGACGACAAAGACGCCAGCCTCTTCCCTGTCGCAATTCCTGATTCCTCCGGGAAACTGGAGCTGGGGATGCTCCATCGGCCGCTATTTCCCGGCACTCGTCCGGAGGAAACCGTCCGCTGGTCAGCGAAGCGTCTTATGGATCTTGAAAAGGAGAGCATCTGGATCTCGTACTGCAGCGGAGCGTTGAAAGATTTCGAAACTTTTCGCCTGCGCCAGTTCACCTCTCATCACCGGTTGGCAACGCCGGTCTCGCCCTGGGAGCGGCTCAAGATCGGTTGCGGCACTCCGCCCATCCTGACCAGGCACGGCTGGCTCATCATTTACCACGGAGTGAGCGAAGCGTTGGCTGCCAGCGGCGATGGACATCATCTGTGTTATTCGGCAGGGGTGATGGTGCTCTCAAAAAAGCATCCCCGCGTGATCCGCTATCGATCAGTGGAGCCCGTGTTGACTCCGGAGGTTCCACAAGAGCGCAACGGGATCATCGCCAACGTCGTGTTTCCTACCGGCATCGACCGGCGCGACGATCTTGGTACACCGGATCGATTCGACGTGTACTACGGCATGGCCGACAATCGGATTGGTTCAGCGCGTCTCGACTTACCAGATCGCTTGCCGGTCGGAGCCGACGCTGACCCGCCTGAAGCTAATGTGTAGGGCGCTGATGACCCAGGGCGGGACTCTTCCGTTCAAAAGCCAGACAAAACCGATCGCGCGGCGAGTTCATGCTAGCCGATGAGACGCCGGGGGCTGCAGCATCTTGCGAGGCGTGTGAGGCAACCATATCAACTGCAATTACTTCAAGTGCCAATCGTGGGATTGATCCCGCCCTTAGGACAGCACCAAAAACCTAATCTGTATGACTTGGGATTTGAAAAAGTAGTGACAGGGCAGCGCTCTAACCAACTGAGCTACGTCCCCTCT
>Ga0187876_1000211_pt1 | contig 60095 bp, 62 predicted proteins | sample June2016WEW_17_4_FD_133000 | JGI IMG/M metagenome (GOLD analysis project Ga0187876, IMG submission 133000) | Peatland microbial communities from SPRUCE experiment site at the Marcell Experimental Forest, Minnesota, USA - June2016WEW_17_40 | ecosystem: Environmental > Terrestrial > Soil >... | reverse complement strand
CTTCGTCTTGAGGCGTTTTCCAAGCCGGGCGCATCCCTTGCAGCCAAAGATATATACGTAAATTCGGCATATCTCCGCGTCGGGGCCGCTATCGGTATTTTCGAGAACGGATTCTTGAGAGAGGCGCCGTACCTCATCAAAGAGCTGCCCTCCTACCCGAGAATTAGTTGTCAAATCGCCGGTTGCCTCTGGTATGAAACCCAACGCTCTCACGAGATCAATTGCTGCTGAGACTGCAGCTACGACCGCTTCCTTTATGACAGTTTCTTGGTCCACGTTTAGGCCTCAGTTGTTTTGGGGTAGATTTATTTCTCCTCCGCCTATGTCATTGTTGATTGAAATTTTACGCGGATGCTTTGTATTAGGCTTTAGACGACGCAGTTGATGCCATGAGCCAAGGCGAATTGGGGATGCCTTTCTGTCTCAAGTAGGTTCACGTTATTTTGGCGTCAGCATTTTGCAGCAAGAGGCATCGGTCTTCGCGGTTTAAAAGGTCCGCCAACAGCGGCATTGCGCCCGAGTCGGCCGTTCGCGACTCCCGTCCAACACTCGTGAAAAGGACATATAGAAGGCTGGCCGAACCTTATGGCCTTTGCCTTTGTGACACGCCGCGGATGAATGCTCACGCTTCCATCGCCTGCGGTATAGCCGAAGTTCTAAGAGCCTGTGCGATCCTCGGCCGTCGGGTCTAAGGGACGGTTGGCCGACGCCGCACGAGATAAGACAAGATTGCGTGCGTAAAGGCGTGTAGCCTTCCCTGTCTCAGTCGGGAAATCGTAGCCAAGTCCTACGTCGGCGGCGACGCCTAGAGTTTAACCCGGAGAGACGCCATTCGCCCGCTCATATTCGGCCTGATCTATCTCCTGATCGTGACCTTCCTCTGGCCGCTGCAGCTACCGTTTTCGGCAAAGATCGTGGTCGCCTTCTTCGTTCTCGTTGCATTGCAATATCACCAATTGTGCCGGCTCTCGTCGGGCTCGGTCTTCTCACCCGAGTTTCCCCGTTCCCTGGTCATCCTTTTCAATTGGGCGCTCGGCGCGATCGTCCTTCTGGCGCTGCTGCAGATCCTGCTAGGTGGCGGCCTGCTGGTCTCGATGCTAGTCCACGGCGGCGCCGTGAGCGTGTCCGACGGCATTCGATACGCAATGGCTGCGATGGCCGCCATCGCGGCAGCGATTGGCGTCCAGCAGGCCACGCGGGTTCCGCCACTGAAGGACATTGAAGTCGGCATCCGCGGACTTCCGCAGTCGTTCGACGGCTACACGATCCTGCAACTGACCGATCTTCACATCAGCCGGCTGTTTCCCGCCTCGTGGGCGCGCGACGTCGTCGAGCGCTCGAACAAGCTCGGCGTTGACCTGATCGCGATAACCGGAGATCTGGTCGACGGCACCATCGATGCGCGGCGCGCGGACGTAGCGCCTCTGGGCGACCTGCGTGCTATAGACGGCGTTCACGTGGTCTCCGGCAATCACGAGAACATCTTCGGCTACTATGAGTGGATGGCGCATTATGCCGCGCTGGGATTGTCCGTGATCGAGAACAAGAACGTCGTTCTCGATCGCGACGGCGGCAAGCTGACGCTCGTCGGCATCAGCGATCAATCAGTTCGTCGTCGAAATCGCATCCCGGACCTCCATGCGACGATCAAGGACGCCCCGCAAGGCATTCCAATCATCCTGCTGAACCATCAGCCGGGCGAGGCGCGACAAGCAGCGGCACTCGGCGTGGCCCTGCAGCTGTCCGGACATACGCACGGCGGGCTGATCCTAGGTGTCGACCGGTTGGCCGCACGTGCCAACTCAGGATACGTCTCTGGTCGCTACGATGTCGGCGGTATGACGCTCTACGTCAACAACGGTACGGCGCTGTGGCCCGGCTTTGCGATACGGCTCGGCCGCCCGTCCGAGTTGACGAGGATCACCTTACGTCGAACAGACCCCACCTGACCTAGAAAGGCTTAACGCAGCTTCAGCCGCTCTGCGCCCATTGTCGCCATTCAGACTGCCGCTTGCAAATCCGAGAAGCAGCCATTCGTCATATCGTGAAGGCAGCAGATATGCGTTGATCCGGCTCCGATAACAATAACGGTTGGTTGTCTTTTCCGGTACCGTGCCGACAAGAACCATCCCGCAGAGTTAGGCGAAGGCTGGTCGGCAGAGGGAATGTACGTTGAAGGTCAGCAAATTATCGATCACGAATTTTCGCGGGATCAAATCGGCCACGCTGATCTTCCCGGGCCACGCAGTGCTAATCGGTGACAACAACACTGGCAAATCCACCGTGCTCGAAGCGATGGATCTTGTGCTGGGGCCGGATCGGCTTAACCGCCGACCGCCAGTCGATGAACACGATTTCCACCTTGGCAGACATCTCTCCCCCAAGCCTTCTGTTGGCAACGGTGCCGATGCTGCCGGGAAGGCCGAGACGGTCGCTCCCGCGCCAGCTCCTGAACAGACCGAGGTTGAGGTAGCCGGTGCCGAAGACGATGGCGGTGAAGAGCGTACCGCAGCGCCCGAGAAGCCGCGCATCGTAATCGAGGTCCTGATCAGCGATCTTTCGATCGAGCAGCAGGCGCGGTTTGGCGACCATATCGAATGGCTCGATACGCAAATGAATCAGCTCTACACTGAGGCGGATCCCGCCGGAGTGGATGCCAACGCTATCACCGCCGCCATGCGCTGCTCCTTCATCGGCGAATATGACGAGGAAGAGGACGATTTCGTCGGAGCGACCTATTTCTCGCAGACCCTGGCGGATGGCGACGTAGCGGTGAGCTTTTCGAAGAAGGACAAGCAGAGTTGCGGGTTTCTCTATCTTCGGTCGCTGCGCACCGGATCGCGCGCCCTCAGCCTTGAGCATGGCAGCCTTCTCGACATCATCCTTCGCCTAAAAGAAATCCGCCCGCAGATGTGGGAAGATACGATCGCTAGCTTGGCCGGCTTCAATGTTGCCAGCGACCCTAAGCTCGGCATCTCGGGCGTGCTCGAAAGTATCAATGCGTCGCTCAAGAAATATGTGCCGCGCGAATGGGGTGTGAAGCCCCATCTCAAGGTCTCGACCCTGACCCGTGAGCATCTGCGCAAGGTCGTGACCGCCTTCATCGCCACCGGCGACGGCGACCATGCCGCGCCGTTCTTTCGCCAGGGAACCGGCACGATTAACATGCTCGTGCTCGCGATGCTGTCCCAGATCGCCGAGGACAAGCAGAACGTCATCTTCGCGATGGAGGAGGTGGAGACGGCAATCCCGCCCTACGCGCAGAAACGCATCGTCCACGAACTGCGCAAGCTGTCGGCGCAGTCGATTTTCACGTCGCATTCGCCCTATGTGCTCGAAGAATTCGGCCTTCATGAGACAATGATCCTTGCCCGATCTCCCGCTGGGGATCTCACTCATGCGACGGTTTCGCTTCCCGCCAGCGTGAAACACAAGCGCTACCGGCAGGAATTCCGGACACGCTTCTGCGAGGGCCTCCTGTCCCGGCGAATCCTGATGGTCGAGGGCGCTACCGAAGCGTCAAGCCTGCCCGTATCCGCGCGCCGGCTCGCCGAGCTCAATCCCGCGACCTATTGTTCGCTCGAAGCGCTTGGTATCTGCACCATCGATGCCGGGACCGAGTCGCAAATCGCCGATCTCGGAAGACTTTACACCGGACTCGGCAAGCGCGTCTTCGGCGCTTGCGACAAGCAGACCCCGGAGAGCAAGGCCGCGATCGAGGCCGAGATCGAACATCTCTTCATGCACGAGGAAAATGGCTTCGAAGCCATGGTCCTCAAAGGCACAACCAAGGCGGCTATGGACCGGTTCGCCGATGCCCTCGACTGGCCGCCGCACCTGATAGCGAAATATCCTGATCCGAAGGCCGATGTGGAAAGCGCGCTCAGTGAGTATTTTGGCTGGTCGAAAGGAAATTGGGGGACAGCAGATTTTCTCGCTCAATGCACGGAGGAGGAGTTTCCGCTGTGGATACGCGACGCCTGCAAGACGGTGAAGGACCTGTGCGACCCACCTGTGGCCGACGCCCTAGCGGGGGTGCCGGACGGCTTCGACGCGCTACTGGGCTGACCGCATGATCCTGTCCGATGGTCAAAAGGAAGTCTTGACCCATGCCGGACATCAGCTCGTCATTGGCGGCCCCGGTTCTGGCAAAACCACCATATCGATCCTGAAGGCGGCGCAAGTCGCCCGAACCGCGCTCGCGCCCGAACAGCGGATCCTCTTCTTGAGCTTCGCCCGCGCCACGGTCTCGCGCGTGCTGGAAGCGATCGACGAGGAGGAGGACGTCTCGAAAGCGGAAAAGCGCGTGATCGAAGTCGATACATATCATTCCTTCTTCTGGCGCATCCTCAAGGCGCATGGCTATCTCGTCGGATTGCCGCGGGTGCTGTCGATCCTGACACCGCCAGCCGAAGCCATAGCACTCTCAGCGATCCGAAACGGCTATCCGGCCGCGTTCAAGCTGACCGACGAGCAGCGCGCGGAAAAGCTGGAGCGGGAAGAACAGGAGCGCAGCCGCCTCGCGATCGACGAGGGTCAGGTCTGCTTCGACCTGTTTGCGAAACTCGTGACACAGCTGCTCGAAGGATCCGATCGCCTGCGCAAGCTGGTATCGACCCGATATCCTTATATCATCCTCGACGAATTTCAGGACACCAGTGCGGAGCAATGGGCGGTCGTCAAGGCCCTGGGAAGCCATAGCACCTTGCTCGCGCTTGCCGATCCGGAACAAAGGATCTTCGATTTCATCGGCGCGGATCCCGAACGTCTCAACCACTTCAAGGCGCACTTCGCGCCAGCCGAAATCGACCTGCGCACGGACAATCACCGCAGCAAAGGCTCGGATATTGCCTTGTTCGGAAACGACATTCTCACCGGCAAGTTCACTCAGCAAAATTATGCCGGCGTGGCGCTGTGCGGTTACCAGTCCAATGCCAACCAAGCTTACACGACCCTGATCACCCAGACCGTGCAGGCGCGCGCCAGGCTCCTAAAACTGAAGATCAAGGACTGGTCGCTCGCGGTACTCGTTCCGACCAAGACAATGACGCGTACCGTCTCGGATGCGTTTCGGATATCCTATGGCAATATTCCGCCGATCGGCCATTCAGCATCGGTCGATATGGAAGGGCCGATCCTCGCCGCCGAGATCGTCGCATATCTGCTCGAGCAAAATGAGGCTGAGCGACACTTCGACATGTTCATCGATCTGTTGTGCAATTTCTACCAGGGCCGTGGCGGCAATACGCCGGGTAAGGGCCATATGACCGAAGCCGCCCGGCTGCGGACAGCTGCCGAAAAATGGAAACTATGCCTCCTGGCTGGCAAGGCCCCCCCTAAGAACAGCATCGTTAGTGCCGCGTCCGAGGTCGGTATCGCGACCCGCTCGCTGGTGTTGACGGGCGATCCGGACAAGGATTGGGTCGCTGTGCGCGCGGTCGTTGAGGCCAGTCATTGCCCGCGCATGCGGGCGGTGGCGGACGAAGTTCGCAATGTCAGGCTGTTGGAGCGCGGCACCCAGCTGCGTCACGGCCTCGCCCAAGACTGGCGGGACCATGGCGCCTATCGCAGCGCACTGGCCATTGTCCGTCAGTCGTTCGTCCGCGAGCACTTCTCCAGCGCATCGAAGGTCGAGTCCGGCGTCATCGTCATGAATATGCACAAGGCCAAAGGGAAGCAGTTCGATGAGGTCATCATCTTCGAGGGATGGCCCCTGCGCCAGAAGGGACAAATCGTCGCCAACCCGAACCGCATCGTGCGGAGCAACCTAGTCGAAGGAAATGCCAGCCAGGCGCGCCAGAATCTAAGGGTAAGCGTTACGCGCGCCAAGCTCCGCACAACAATCGTCACGCCTGCCGATGATGTCTGCGTTCTACTCACGCCCGCTGGGTAGCGGCGCGGCAGCGCGCCCCAATGTCGGCCGCCGGCTTGCCTGAACGAAAGGCGCTTTTCAAAGACGATTTCGACGGCCATATCTCTTCGAGATTGAGGCACCATCGGCAGCCCACCGCTCGAATTCGCGAGCGGCAGCTACCGGTATTATTGCTCCCCAAAGCCGCCGCGCCGTTTGCGGCCCCGCAGCCGTAATGCGGCCGGACGCAGGGCGCCTGTAACCGTAACTGCCGGAGTTCTCCGCGCTTCCTGAAAGCGGTCTTTAGATGCGAGGCTGATCACAGCGCGCTCAAGAGTGGAGACCATCGCGCGGCTTGCCACGATAGCGCAGCCACAACATCGCGACAGGACGCGCAACGGGCCGAGGACCGCGAGCTGGCCCGCGATCGTTCGAAAAACTCGTCCGCGGTATCACGCGGATGGCGACCGGCCACGAGCCTTTCGGGGAGGGCGCGACGACCTTCCGCGACGCTGTCCCGGCGCCGCCGTAATTGCCGCCAGGCAGGTTAAGGGCAGAGGTCGCCTACCAATCCATGTTGGCGGCATTCATCCATTCGTTGCCGAGATGGTCGAGCAAAATTTCCATCTCATCTTCGGAAGTGAGCGCCTTCGCGTACGTTCCATTTTGCGCCAGCGTCAGGATCGTCGGCAGATCGCCGTCCTGAATATATCTCCGGGCGGTCTCGCGAGGCCCTGACCAAAGATAAGCGATGAAATCTTCGATCGTCTTGAGTGCCTGGCCGTCGTCGAATGACAGGCCCTCTGTCAGCGAATATTTCGCCTTGCCCCCGTCAGCCTCATAGTAGACCGGCACTGCCCCGGCGCTCGAGTGAAAATGCAGCGCCTCGCCTTCCTTGCCGAAAGCGCCGTGAGCGACAAAGTTCCGTAGACGGCGTTTCAGCACCACCAACTCGTCGTAGTGCCGACGCATGATGGAATCATCGGCAATGTCGAGGGCCAGTTTGAACTTCGCGTTCCATTCGCCGACGACACCTTTCGAGAATTCGTCTCCCGTCGTGATGCGGCTGTTCAGGATGGCCAGGTGGATCAACATATGCTCGGTCCAACTGAAGAAAGCGTCGATCGCCGCCATCGCGAGCCAGCGTGTTTTTCGACCCAACTCGTAGGATGGAAAAGTGTGAAGAGTTCCGTTCTCGCCTATCGGGGTGACGACCCTCTCGTCCTTGCGCCGTTCAGCCTCGGCCGCCGTCTCCTCGTAGAGGCTCGTCAGATAGGTGAAGCGCTCGAACAGGTGCCCGCTGTTGTTTGTGACATTGAAATGCGAGGCAGCGACCGCCTGCTCGGCCTTCCACTCGAAATAGGGGCGGGCGGCGCGGACCGCTTGACTGACAAGATCCGCGATGCGGTTTGCGCCGGCAACCTCTTCTACAGTTGTGTCCTGCGTGAAGACCCCGACGCCAAATTTACGATGCTCAATGGCATAGGCGTGTCCGTCTAGGTCGACCGGTATCGACCAGGCAAGCTTTTCCCAACGGCCGAGATCAGTATAGCCGAGCAGCTCGACCATGAGGAAGTATATCAAGTACGGCCGGGGCAGTTGGCTGGCATCGACCGTTCTATGCGCGGTGAGCAGAAAGTCTTTCTTGGTCCTTGTCTGGTTGTCGGCCGGCTTCAACGGCGTGAGCAACCGGCGGCATTTTTCTTCGAGGGGCGCAAAATGCGCCCTTACGGTCGCTAGCTGCTTTTCCCTCTCCGCTTTCCGCGCCTTCTGCTCCTCGATGAGATCCAGGACTTTTGAGGCATCTTCATCAGTTGGATTTGTCATGCTGGCCGGCGTCCTCGATGATAACGCGCGCGACCTCGTCGGACCTCATTTCGTGTCGACGCCGGTCGTAAAGCTGCGTGATGCGCGGTGCTGGCATGGTTGGCCATTTGGCGGCTTTTTCAAGCACACCACCGCTTTTGAGACAGCGTTATTCCTGTCGCCTGGAACGAATGATTGCCGACCTTGGGACGATCCCGGCCGCCGCGCGACCATGCGATAGGCATCGGCCTCGGGGAGGGGCAGACGGCTCATCGACCTGGAGAACCGACGTCTTCCCCGTCGCACCGACTGACGCGCCCCGCGCACGGAGTTCACCGGGTTATCTTCGATAAGGCCGATCGGGATGTCCTCTTCTCGATCGCGGACCTTTCGACCCTTCTTGGTGAAGTGCGGCAAACCGTTTCGGAATGGATCGATGATGCGCTGACGTGCGGCGCTTGCAGAGGAGAGGTTCACGAGCTCAAGTTTTTGCGGCGGGACGGTCGGTTCATGAAGAGGCCGTACTACTCAGTCGATGTCGTGAGGATCGCCCTGCTACGAGCTAAGTCGCCACACTATCACGCGTTCGTTGGGGCCGTTGATATCATAGGCGCCAGAATGTCAGCGCCGCGGCTGTCCTACAAGCCGGTTTTAGCCAAGATTTAGTGGGTGTCGTACGACGGTCGTCGTAAGCATTAAATACCCCCTCAGCCTGCCGGTATAACCGGCAGGCTGAGGGGGTATTTAATTGGACAAGGAATATCAACGGCTTACCCGTAAGTGCCGTTTGGATATAAACCTTTTCTCCGAGGCCAATTGCGGGCGGCGCAACGGTCGCCGCTTGCGTTCGGATCCTACAAGCCGGTCGTAGTGCTCTTGGAAGCGCCGAAATAACAGGGTTCGACCGTATTCTCTGAATATCGTTAATAGGCCCTCAACGTCGGACATACGTCTGTCCGACGTTGAGGGCCTATTATTTAACAAGACATTTCAGTCTGTTAAAGAACGCCGATTCTTCGACATCAATCTCTCGGCTTGATGTCGCTGCGCATAGCGCTCGATTCCAACCCCTGGTCGGTTCATGACGAGGCCGTACTACTCCGTCGATATCGTGCGGATTGTCTTGCTGAGGGCCAGGTCCCCGCACTACCGAGCGTTTGTCGCGGCCGTCGACCTCGTAGGCGCCAGAAGGATGGCGCCACGGCTGTCTTACAAGCCGATTTTAGCCAAGATTTAATTGGCATCGCACGACGTCTGTCGCAGGGCGTCAAATGCCCCCTCAGCCTGGCGGTACCACCGCCAGGCTGAGGGGGCATTTAATTGGACAAAGAATATCAACGGCTTACCCGTCGGTTCGGTTTGGATATAAACCTTTTCTCCGAGGCCAATTGCGGGCGGCGCAACGGTCGCCGCTTGCGTTCGGGTCCTACAAGCCGGTCCTAGTGCTCTTGGAAGCGCCGAAATAAGCAGGTTCGGCCGTATTCTCTGAATATCGTTAATAGGCCCTCAGCCTCGGACAGACGTCTGTCCGAGGCTGAGGGCCTATTATTTAACAAGACATTTCAGTCGGTTAAAGAACGACGATTCTTCGACATCAATCTCTCAGCTTGATCTCGACGGGCGTAGCCCCCGATTCCAACCCCCGCAGCCGGTCCGTGAGGGCCGGAGCGACCCCGCCAGGGGACGCGCGGGGGTTGGAATCGTCGGGCTTGTCCCCTGGACAGCCAGATTGCCGGTCGCCGCAGGTGCCGGGATACACGATCCGATAGGTGATTCCGAACGTTGTATGCGGGCTGAAGGCCTGCGTACACGTTTGGGGTATCGTGCCCTCTAATTCCTTCCCCATTTCCACCCCAGCCCAGTACCGTGAACTTGGCTGCTCGTATCCGATAGCTTATTGATTCCGTTAAAGGAAATCGGATACGTGGGAAGGGCCCCTTAGGGCTCCGAGAATCGGCGGTTTCGCGCCAGATCGACGGAAACGGGGTCAGATTCACACTACGTTCTCTTCAAACTGCCGATTTCGAGCGGGTTGGAGAGCCGACGGTGGAACCGGTCGGAAATGATGGGTTTTTGACGTTTCCAGACCCATCATCAGGCGCTGAACCCGTGATCGCGGGTTTCGGTGCCGTTCTTCGCTCGTGGGCGACGGGATACACCGTCGATCGACAAGCGTCGCCTTGGGGCTTGCCATCGGTGTATGACGATGCCAAGCCACTGGATAACAACGGTATTCAGTGAACTTCGTTGTGAAACCCATCGTCGTGGGTTTCATACAGGGAACAGGGAAGATTCGACCGGTTCCGCTGGACCGTGCTCGGACGGACCGTGGAACGGCCGGACGGGGATGGACACGGGCTTAAGACGGACGGTTTTGCGCGCCTTGAGCCCGGATTGGACGCCATGATCACGATGATGGGTTAATCGTGATCACAGCCACGATCGTCGTAAAAACCCACGATTGGCGGTTTCGACGGTGTCCATGGGGATTCTCGTTCGCCGAGCGCCGACGGCCCTCCGAGCGAACCCACTTTGCGTAGAAATCCCGCTTAGACGGGTTTCAAAAGCCAAAGTCACGCGATTTCACCCACGAAACGTCCGTGGACCTGGTTTGCGGGTGACTTGGCGGCCCAGGGCTTCGGTGTTTGGATGCGGACCCACGGGTTTTCGCAGCCGATTCGCGGTCGTCTTCGTCGCCGATCGCCGATTGGTCTGTGGCCGTACCGTCCTGTTTGCGCCCCTCGGCGCCCTCGCCTCGAAAGGTTTGGCTGCGCACGGCGAAGCGGATAGACATAGATGAACTTCCCATCGACGCGCCGACCGTCGTTCCGGAATGGGGTAGCCGTAAACTGCAGGACGGTGCGTTGTGAGAAATGGAGCTTTAGCTCCCGCCAAGTCCTGGCGCCAATATGGTGAGCCTCATCGACGAACAGGTGTGTCATCAGCTCGGCAAGGCGTGCCCGAAGCTCCTCTGGCATGTTCGATAGCACTGCCATCGTAGCGACGATGACATTGCTCTCAGCAACCAGTGCGTCCAGTTCATCGACCGTCTTCGGTCCTCGGGAAAGCAACGCAACCGTCGGGTGAGCTGCCTCTATCGACAGACAGCCGAAGGTCTTGAGCACACCCAGCTGCATGAATTTCTCGGCAATCTGCCGGCGTAGCGGATCGGTCGGAACAATGACTAGGAGACGCCGGATGCGCTCAGACACGAGAAGCGACACCATGGTGTCGGTCTTTCCCGCGCCGGTTGGGAGCACCAAGGTCGCAGGAAGGTTTGAAACGCTCCAATGCGCTTTGGTGGCGTAGATCGCTCCCATCTGCGGCGGCCGAAGTCCCTTTCGCAGCTGGCGATCGCCATCGAAGTCTTCAGCAATCAGCTGGAACTGATCTTTCCATCCGGCCGCAATCGAATTCGTGGCTGCCGCGATAGCGTCCAGGTTCCCCGTTCCGGGCTTTCGTGGCTTTGGGAGAATCCAGCGCCCTCCACCAGCATCGAGCTGATCGCGTACGACTTCGATGGAGAAGATATCCTCCACTTTAAGAACGGCGGAGCAGCCCTGCAGGGAGGACGTATCTCGATCTACAATCGCGAACGTGAAGCCGTCAGCGGCCGTGCAGCGGAGACTTCGTCCGTGCGCCGACGTCTGCTCAGAAGCTAAGACCTCGAGTACGCGCTCAGGTTCGGCTATGCGCTTTAGGAGGTTGCCCGCGAGGCGACCGAACACGGCGACACGCTCTGGCAGTTTCACTACCGCTTTTTGCGAGAAAAGATCGAGCATAGAGAGCAACCGAATCGACGGGGCACAATTATAGCCTGCTATTCCGTTTACTTTACTCAAACGCTCCCCAAGCGCGGGTTGCCGTCAGCTGAGCGCCAGATGCGGCCCTTCAGACCGCTCCAGATGCAAGATGTCCGCGTCGCCAAGGTGATTGGGATCAGCGGAGAGATCGCTCTATCTCGGAAGTGCTGTCGGTGCACTGGAAAGCCGACCTTGCGATCCTCCGGAGGCGAGGATTCGCTTCAAGTCATTGATGGCGCGGACGAAGGCTTCGCAGGCTTCAGGCCGGCTGAACAGGAAGGACTCGCGCAGTCCGCCGGTGGATCGGAGGTTCAAGTCTCCGTAGAGCATGACGGGCAGCTCTCGATTGTCCTTGAATCGGCGATCGCGGGTACCGTTCTTATTCGACTTCGCCCAAACTTTCCTCACCATCTTGGCGTCGCTGGGGACAGAGTCGGTCTCGGTGAATTGGGTCAGGGCAAAGCCAACATCGAGTTCCTTGAGATCGACGAGCGCGAAGTCCGAGCGAGTGGCGTTCACCACCAACATGAAACCCGGATAGAAATAGGCGGTCGATCGACCATTCTGGATCGAAAGCGCCATGGGCAGGTCATTGGTATCGACCAACGCATCGGTGCGCCTGGCGAGGTGGGTGGAGCGACGCGCCACCACCGTACCCGACATGCTTCGCGCCTTAACCCGATCGATCTGCTGAGAGGTCTGCAGCGCCCACGATCCCCTTGAGCCGGACAACTGATCAAAGGCTTCCATCATCCGCCGGTGCGGGTCTGTGACCTCTGTCTCCATATCGAAGCTGATAGATATCCGCGAAGCGACGAGGTTGCTCCGGAGGGTAGTGATTTCCGATCGCCGCAGAACAACGGCCTGGTCGGCCTTCGCGCGCACGGTCTTGGAGACCACAGACGCGAGCGTTGTCCAGGCCAGCGCGCGCGCAGTCCACGAGAGCGCGTACTGCCAGCGAGCGTGGCGGACGTCGGTGCGAATTTCACGCTCTCGAATCTGGGTCGCAAGGAGAAGGTCCTTGAACTGGCTGAGGCCGCTCGACGTCATAGCGGCGACGCTGCCACCTCCAACCCGCGTGCCGGGGATGAGATAGCGGTCAGTCGCCAACGGGCCAGATCGGCTGGGATCGCCGACGGTTCGAAAGCTCGCCACCGACAACGCCCGATCCGCGCCGTGGGACGCCCAATCGATGGTTGTCTCCAGCCCCCTGCGGCGCACCGCGATGCGCACTGGCGGAATTGTCGTAAGTTCGCCCCGAAACCGAGATGCCATCTGTCGCCCACCCTCGATGGAGACGATACACCTCTGGCGAGAGCGAGCTAGAGCCGCCCTTGGGTGGCGGCTGTAAGGCCTTACAAACATGTCGCGAGGAGTGCGGAGCGGTCGAACCATCCGAAACTGTTCTGCCCAGAAGGGATCTGCCCAGAGGGGGCTCTGGGGTGGTCCGGAAACACGACACTCCACTCGCCGATCAGGCGGAAAAGGGGGTTTAACTACTCCGGCTGGGCGGAAGTCGGACTCGCGTCCAGAGGCTGACTCTCCCATATTCCGCTACAATGCAACCGACGACTTCCCTTGCGCCGGCACCGCCGCCAGGGCGATGGCCGGCCCTTGTCCCCGGCGACTACTGCGCGGGCGTGGTTCGCTTGGTCACGCTCGTGCGCGATCGGGTAAGTCATCTACTGTTCGCCTCGGTCGAGCTGTTGCCAACCGAAATGCCGGTCCCGCCCGACCCTCCTGGCGGCGGGTGGTGGGACAACTTCGGTGATGATCGGCTTTGTGTGAGCCGTACCGCGCTGTCGTTGGCTGATGCGCTCGACTGGTACGAGACGTTGAAGCAGGGTCAGGCCACCGTGCCGGGCCAGGCCTTCGTGATCACCACTTCGGCTTTAGGGCCCGAGCCCGACTATGACGGGTTTGTCGTCCACGAGGACCCGCCGCCCTTCTCACCGTCCTGGCACGGCCGGCCGCGGCTGCACCGATTGGTGCCGATGACGGCGCTCGCCGAGCCGGTCCAGACGCTGCGCGACGGTGTGGTCGACATCGATGCTCACGGCCGGGCCCGACAATGGCTCCGTGACCACGTCCATTTCGACCTGCTGGCCTACGACGACTGGCTGGGCGCAGGCGTGCTGATCGCGCCCAATCCGCTGCTGCGCGGCTTTGGCGCGCGCATCGTCAATCGGAATGTGACGCCCGAGACCCTGGAGCTCGGCGGAACCCCGCGGCGGGGTGCCGACGTCACCTCGTTGCGCATGGCCGTTGAGGAAGTCCGCGCGGGCGCGCCGGCATGGCGCGCCGAGGGCTCGCCCAACGCGCTGGGCCGGTTCCGCGCCCCGGCGCGCTCCCAGGTCGCCATGGTGCGTGAGGAGTTGTTCTGTCCCGTGCGTGGCGTCTTGGACCGCGAGCCGCCGGCCTTCTTCTTCCGCAATGTCTCGGTCACCTCATCGGCAGTGGCCGATGCCCGGGTTCGGCACGTCGACCCGCCGGCCCGGGCACCGGATGCGGGTACGCGGACGGTCTATGTCCGGCCCGTTCCGGTACGGCAGTCTGAGCCCCCTATGACGCCCTTGCGGGCGCTCGAACGCCTTCAGGACGCGCGGACCGAGCGGCAGGGCTCGCTTCGACCGGCGGAGGCTCCTCAAGTGCCGCTTGGCGTTCGCTTGTTCGAGCACAATCGAGAGGAGACGGTGGACTGGATATGCGGGCTGATCGCCCGTGCGCGCTCTCACGTCCTGTTCGTGGACCCCTATTTGGACGCCGACGACCTGCAGCAGTTCGCGACTGCCACGCAGTACCAGGGCGTCGCGATCCGTGGTCTGATCAACTCTCGTCCGCGCCGCCATCGGCGTGTCGATCCCAATGGCGAACGCTTCGGCGATCTCATGCTGAATAAGATCGAGGCGTTCCGCGACCCGGCCCAGGAATTCGGCGAGATCGATATTCGGGTGTCGCGAGGCCGCCGGCTGCACGACCGCTTCCTGCAGATCGACGACGTCATCTGGCACGCCGGCCACTCATTCAACATGGTGGGCCGCGGCGAGGTCAGTCTGATGACGCGCGTCGCCCAGTCGGCTGAACTGGCCCAGGCGCTGGCGGAGACCTTCGCGGAAGCCGAGCCGTTCGAAAGCTGGTGGGCCAATCGGCCGCCCGCGACCTGGTCGCTGCGACAGGAAGCCGGCCATCAGCTGCGCCACCTAGCCAAGTGGATTGAGCGCCCACGCGCGGGTCAGCCGCGAGGAGGCGCCGATGACTGACGGCCTGACCCTTGCGGCGCCGGCGGACGGCGCTATGGCCTTAGCCGCCACCTTGGCGTGGATCGGCGCGTCGGAGGGCTCGGATGAACCCTTCTCACAGGGTTTGAAGCCGCTCGACGCCTCGGGCGCACCGGAAAGCTTGGCCGAACACCTGGCGGCGGCCGGTCTGCCCGCGTGGCGCGACGTCATCGTCGCGACGGCCAGTCCCGGCCAGCCCCAACACCTTGACCCATCCCTGACGTGGCTGATGGCGCACGCTGCCCTTGAGGTCGCCGTGACGGCGACCCGGACTGGGCTGTTCTACGCCGTAGACGAACTGCAAATGCTCGGCGAGATCAGTAACGCTGATCTGGCGGCGGCGATCTGCGCCCGAGTCGCGGAACAGGAGGACACCCACCCGCTCCTGACGCGATTGCAGGCCCGCCTGCAGGGGCTGTGGAACTCCCGGTTCAACGACCGCCTGCGGGATTACGCCGAACGGACGGCCGGGGCGCCACTGACGACGCGCAGCCTATGGCCCCGCCACGACGGCATGCCCATGGGCGATGGCTGGGCGCACCAAGCAGCTGCCACCCTCTGGCCCGAGCGTTACATGGCGATGCTGACGGGCCTGCCCTCGCTGTTTCAATCGGGGTTCGCCGAGCCGCTTCAGCCGCTCGGCGTCGGCCGGGTCGCGGCCTTGATTGGCGCTTGCCCAGCGATTTTCTCGGACGACGGCGCGCCCTTGGGCCCGGTCGTTCCGTTCGTGCTGCTTGAGGCGATCGAGGGGAGCCTCCCCGCCGTGGCCGTGGACGACCTGCCGGGCGCCGAGGCAGGCATCGCCCGCCTCTTGGAGGCGGTGCTGTCGCGACCTGACGGGCACTGGCTGGGGCGAGCCTGGCTGCAGCAAATCATCTGGCGCAACACCCCCCGTCGGGCCGGCCGCGCGCAGGTCGATGTCGACGCCCAACGCGCGGTCCGCGACCGGCTCCTCGTCGGCCTGTCCTCCAACATCGCGCCGCTCGGTGCGGCGGCATTCACGTGGATCCGCGCGGAAGAGCCGCTTTGGGTGGTGCATCGGATCTTGGCCGAGGCCTCGATCCTGGAGGCGCATGGCGATCCGGTTGCGGCGGCCGAGGTTCTGGCCAGCGGGGTCCGGCAGGGGCTGGTGACGGCGACGGGCCGCGCCGACGGCATGACCACGCGCTCGCCGGAGTCCGACGTGGTCGCTTGCATCCTCTCACGCATCCCGGACCTCACCCTGTGGTTCGAAACCTTGTGGCGGGACACCTACGAAGTGCGCGAGGCGCTCAGCTATCCGGTCCAGCGCAACCTCGACAACCCGGCCTACCCGGTCCTCTCGTGGGGCTTGAACGGCTTGAACGCCTCGCAGCATGCCTCAATCGACCAGGCCGGGCTCTGGCGGGCGATCGCTGGCGCCGTGTTTGAAACCCAGCGCATTGACCCAAACGCTTGGTTGTTCAATGGCGCAATGCCGCCCATTACCCGGGTAACCGTGCAGCTGGGCGCCGCCCTCGCCGAACGGGGCATCGTGTCGGTCGATGATCTGGCCGGGTTTTTGCGCGACCAGCTCGACCCGACGGCAGAGCACGTCCGGCTTTGGCAGATCGCACGGGCGGAAGCTTCCGATGCGCTGACGCTGGAGGCCGGTCGCAAGGTTGGTGCCGCCTTGGTGCGCGAGGCGATCGAGGCCGCCTTTAGCGAGCCGCGGCCCAGCTGGGACGTCGCGTTGGACGCCGCCGCCAAGGCGGATCTGGCGGACTTCGCGCAGCGCCTCTGACCTTCGTTAGGACTGGCTGGCGGAATCCCGTTCGGTCTTTAGGACAATAGCGCCACGGCGCCAGATAGCGCTGATGACCGAAGCGGTCGAAGGGAGCAGCTCCATGAGCCGACGTTCGGACCGTTCCGGGAAGGTGACGTGCGGATGGCAGGAGGCACATGCAAGCCGAGTTGGCCCTCAAAGAGATGAGTCCTCAGCACCACGCACCACCTGCGAATGGATCAAAAGCTAGAGAATTCTCCGTCAATCAGGAGACCGATCTGATCGGACGCAATTATCATCATCACGGGTGGATAGCCTTTCACCCGCATCTCGGTAGTTAGGTGAACATACAACGCCAGATCGTCACCAGTCGGGCTGGCGCTTGCCCCATCGGGATGAGAATGCCACCCTGCACGAACTGTTCGCGCGCATGGTGTTCAACGTGCTGGTCGGCAACACTGACGACCATGCGCGCAACCACGCGGCCTACTGGGATGGCGAATGGCTAGCCCTGACGCCGGCCTATGACATCTGCCCGCAGGCGCGCACGGGGAGAGAAGCCAACCAGGCGATGTCGATCGACGGAGATGACCGGCGCAGCCGGCTGGAGGCATGCCGAAACGCGGCGGCGCGGTTCCTGCTCAGCGACGCCAACGATCCTGGGCCTCTCGGCGCGAACGGTCGAAAAGTTTCGGGTGCAGGGCGGCTGTCCGGCATATCGGAAGTTCAGCGGCAGAGTGCTCGATGCCGCCGTGGCCGAAAGTTAGAGAGCGACCAGATCAGCGAGCTTGGTCGCGACATCGGCCATGCTGTCTTCCGCTGTGCTAAGGCCGTTGCGCGATGCGAGCATGGGGCTGACTTCGCGCAACGCCTCGAAGTCCGTGCCGTGCATGATGGGAACGATTTGGCCCTGCTGCAAGAGAACCGAAAGCTCCTTATCGGCGATACTTTCGCCTCGGATGTGCTTCAGGAAGTTGGGCGTCACCAGCACGATCCCAATCCGCGACTTCGCCAACCCTCTGTCGATCTCGCGGAGGAACGGCACGCCAAGCCGGATATCTTCTTCGCTAAACCAGACTTTGACGCCCTGCGCCTTTAGTAGGTCGTACAGGTCCTTCGCGGCACCCTGCCGGTCGTCCCACGCATGGCAGAGGAAGATGTCCCGTAGGTCAAGGGATGCTTGTTTCTCGACGGTTGCACGGACAGGTTCAAGCTCCTGCACCTCGGCAGGCGTATACCAGACGGCCGAACTTGCTCGCGCCCACCTAGGCTTCGAAGTGCGGCTACCGCGTCCGCTACTGCGGCCACCCCCACTGCTCGACGACGAGGAGTAAGACGGCGGCGAATAGGACGGCGTTGAGTAGGAGGGTTGGGAGAACGAGCTGTAGCCTCCGCCCCACCTGCCGTACCGGCCACTACACGCAGGACAGTCCGCTCCGCCACCCCGTATGTGGCCTCGAACCGGCGCTGTGCATCTAGCCATCTTCGCGACCCTGCAGTTTGATACGGTTCAACAAGCGGCGAATCGTTCGCCATTCGTTCATATCACGCCGTATGAATTTTGGCACTCCCCATGCCCAAGTGCTAAGCGCCCTGATAGGCCGCTCGATCACCCTTCGCCCGGGTCCGATAAATTGCGTTCCTGTGCCAGGAACTGTCATTGTAGCGGACCAATTTCCGGACATTCTCGATGGCTTGAGGAGTCGATGGGCGCGTGGGAAATGATCGGACTCTTGGTCAACCAGTTCTTGGGCTCCTAGGCAAAGGATTCGCCGCACAGGCTACCGCAGCATTCTGAACGGGATGTCAGACACGTGAACCTTATTAACCAGGGCCATCTTGCCGCATTCCCTCAATAGCCGTTGAGCGGTCATCTTTAGGATCGGGCTCGCCCGGCTGGGTCCAAGGATGATGCGGTCTATTAGCGTCTCTAGCGCCGGATCGTCGGTCACGTCGGGTTGGGCCTGGAGTCTGAGCTTAAGCTTGGGTTCCAACCCGCGCGGGCCATTGAAGTAGCTGAGCTGATCGTTCAGCAGGCCCCTCACGTCGCGATCAGGTATGTAGACGACACGCCATTCCGCCTCTTCCTTGAAGCCGTTGACAGCTTGGAGAAGATGGACGCGAGCTTGACCCGAAGGAACAGCAGCCGGCCGGCATCGTGATATTGGTTCGGCTGAAGCGGGTGCTGCTTCAGGTACGCGGTCGAGTGGTCGAACACGTCGTCGAGCCACGCGATGCGATCCGCCTCTTCTAGATAATGAACCTTGTCGAAGATGAGCGGGCTGAACTGCGTCGAGGTCAGCTTGCTTGGGTCGATCACCATGGCAACGCCGTGGCCTTCGGCACCGTAGCCGCGCCACATAGACAGCCGGCCGTTTAGATCGGTCCTGTTGTGCTCAGAGAACGAAAAGATGTAGGTGTCGGCGGTATCAAGGACGCCGAAATCCGATATACTGTGTTCGAAACCGTCAAGGAAGGCGATGTAATCGTCAGACGTAGAAAAGCCCCCAGGCAACACGGGATGATTGAAGATATGCTCCTGGGCTAGTTTGATGCCACTGACGACTTCGGCGTGGTCGTTCATGAACGATGGATGCGAGAACCATAGTTGGTCGTTCTTCACAATCTGTTCGAACGCGTCGAGCGACGTGTAATGTGCCAATAGAGGCATCCGTCGCTAGATCGGGATTCACCAGATCACGTTCAAGAACAGTTTTTAGACCTTCGAGAACCGCGTCCATTATCACCTTCAGATTCCTAGCATCGACTTAAGCCGCCCGTAGGCTCGCGCAAACGCTCTCCTAATCCTGGCGGCCCACGAGAGCTTCTTCTCATCGTGCACGGCGTGGCGAGCGATCTGGTGGCGCATGACTGACGCCGCCATCTCGTCCGAGAAAGCCGGCATCCATTCGACATGGCCGGCAGTGATGAAGTAGTGCGACTTGCAGGCCGCATCGCATACAGAGATCGACGGCGTCACCGTGGCCCAGCCGCCTTCTGAGGTAACCTGGTGACTGTCAGGCACCAAGAGGCTGACCCGATGGCCGCAGCCGCAGGCGCACAGTAAGGCGCCAACCTCGAACTCCTCGCTGTGGTAGACGACGCCCTCGCTGAGCGGCTTGGGCATGCGCTCGACGGCTTGGTATGCGTATCTCATCAGGTCGGCCTCGCTCAGTCGATTTCAAACGTCGCTGTGTCGAAGATCAACGAGGTCGCCTCGTCCTCGCGATCAAGTAGCCCGAAATATTGCTTGAAGCGAATGACGGCCATGGTCGCGTTCAAGGCGTTCAACTCGGTGATCTGAGCCTGTTTGCGATATTCATCCTCCTTGGCGTTCTCGACGGGCAACCGAACCGTGCCGACATTGTCATCGAACGCCCTCCGATCGCCTCCCGTCACGCGCACGAACCCGCTGAGGCCGACGGCCGAACGATTCAGGCCCATCCCGCAGTCGACGTAAGGCACGCCATTCGCGCTCAGCCAGTCGATGATCAGTCGTCGCGCGGGCCCATCATCCACAGAGACGAAGACGAAGTCGAAGTGCTTCAGGCGCTCGACAGTCTCTGCCGTGATGCGTTCAGCAACGCCCTCGATCCCGCTGTGCCACTGATCATAGTGCTGCGCGAGAACCTCGACCTTCAGCCTGCCAATGGCGTTCGGGATGAAGCTCGGGAACCTGAAGATCGTGTGCACATGAACTTTGTCGTCGTCGAACAAGGTGATCTGCGCCAGGTGCGTCCGCGCCACGAAATCGAGGATGTAGGAGCCGGTCCCACCAAGGCCGATGATCGCCACCTTTTTGCCGCGCAACAGGGCGGACAGGTCGTTGATGTGATAGCGGGATGACATTGTATCTGGATACCGAAGCGGTGAGCCTTGCGCCGCAGCTTTGACCGCAATGGCGCGCAGCGGCGTGGCCTGCGGATAGGCCGCCAGCGCCGGCGCCGTGATCGTGTCGAGATAGGTCTGCACCTTCTCATCGAATGACCGGTAGGCGCGCATCGCTCCGTTCTCGTCGAGCAGCTTGTAGGAGAACGAGAAGTCGGTGACGAGATCATCGCTGACCGTCACCTTGTCGGCGCCTCCCCCGAGCTTGAGCTGACGACGTTGCTGGTCATGCGGCCGGCTACCACGCCACCAAGCCTGGTGATTCGACGGTGGATCGATAACCTGGCCATTGAGGTCAACGGGGCTAACCCAGTCACCATGCTGGAGGTTTCCGTCCTGGTCGAGATAGGGCAGGCCGAAGAAGACGAGATAGCCGCCTATGAAATCGATCAGATATCCCGTCTCCTCGTAGTCCTTGATGAAGGCGTTACGACTCGCCAGTTCCGGCAATCCGAAAGCGCATGCCATCTTTCACCCTCACCTTTTGACCGGGGGCCAGGGTTCCGCTCGGATTTTCCGCGGGCCCATGGGAGTATTTCACAAGGTATTCGTTCGACGGCTTGCCGCCGCTGCCCAGGTAGAGCTCGACCACGCGGTCGTAGGTGATTTCCTTGGTGTCGATCTCGTGGTCGTCGCCGTTGACGAGGATCTCGAAGACCTTCTGGCTGTAGAAGTGCTCATCCGCCGTCAGATGAACGACGGTCTCGTCACGCGGAATCATCTCGTCCTCCGCGTGACCCTCCACTTCCCGATAGAGTTTTTCGTGCTTCGGGATGTCTGCCAGGGCGTAGAGCGCTTCGCCCGTGGTGGGGTTGGGCGACTCGTAAGCCACCCGGTCGATATGGATACGCACCAGGTGCGCCGCGACATTGACTGACATTCTACTTCTTTCCCCGCTTTCGCGGTGCTTGCGTTTCATCCTGCCGGGTGGCACCTTGGTGTCCGGCCAGACAACATCTGGGGTCTAAAAAACGCCCTGTCCGGCAGAGAGCCAATTCAGGGCGCGTTGTCTATCTGGACAACAGAATGAGGGAAGCAGTGACCATTGTCAAGGAGGGCGGATGCCGGAGTCTGCGTTAGGGGTTTGGCTGAAGGCGCTTCGCGGGGAGCGAAGCCTTCGGGTAGTCGCGGAGCAGAGCGATGTTGACCACGCCTATATCTATCGCCTCGAAACCGGCGCGAAGGAGTCGCCTTCGGCGGAGGTCCTAGACAAGCTCATTGCCGGTTTGATGCCCTCAGAGCGCAACGCCGAAATACTGCGCTTTCTGTCGAGCCACCCCAACATAGACCCAGGTCTTGTCGAGTTCGCGCAGGCCAACGACGACGTCACGCCCGAGGAATTCCATATGCTCACCACCGTCGTGAACCGCGGTGCCCGCCCCGACTACGCCACTTCGCTCGCCCGCATTCGCAGGTTCATGAGTGAGGACGACGATGGATGAACTCGCCGTCGTGATGAAGGCGCGCGACTTCATCTCGAAGTGCAGTCCACTCGCCCTCCCGGTATTGGTCGACGCTTATGCAGCACAAATCGGCGGCGTGGTGAAGGCCGATACGCTTCAGGAGAACGAAGACGCCTGGTCCTTCCGCGACAAGAACGGCAAGTATCGGATTTGCGTGAATTGCCTCCATGATGGCCGGCGCCAGCGGTTCAGTGTCTGCCATGAAGTGGCCCATGAAGCGCTCGGTATCGCCGCCGACCATACTGCCCCGAGTTGGAGCTTTGCTCGACGGCCTGAGGGTGAAATCGCCTGCGATATTTTCGCGGCAGAGCTCCTCCTTCCCCACAAGCTGTTCAAGCCGCGCGTCGATGCGGCAGACATGGGCTTCGCCGCGATTAGCGACTTGGCCGAGGAGTTCGACGCGTCACTGATGTCGACGGCGTCGCGCTTCGCAACATTCTCTCGTGAGCTGTGCGCCTACGTCCTGTCGGAAAACGGCAAAGTCCGGTATAGCGCGCGCTCGACGTCACTTCGCGACGCCAAGGCCTGGATCAGGCCGGGCATGAACTTGCCCAGCGACTCCTACAGCGCCCGCGTTCAAGCCGGCGCGGCGCCAACGGGCCCCGAGGAAGCCGAGCCTGACCAGTGGTTTGAAGATTGGGACCGCGACGGTGCTCTCCATGAGGACGTTCGCCACCTAGGCCAGTGGGATCAAACACTGACGCTGCTTTGGTTCGACGATGAAGACCTTCCGCCACCGCCTGCCGAGCGCAAGCGATGGGAGGAAGACACCTACGGCCTTCGCGAACTCGATGGCAATCTTCCTTGGCCGGGGAAATCTAAGCGCCGGAGATAAGCGATGAGCTGGGTTCAGCGTGCTGCCCAAAATCTCTTGCCCCTCAGCCGCGAGAAATCAGACCTTGCGGTGGCGTTGCGCGAGTGGCGCTACGAGGGCGGCTTCCATGATCTCGAAGCGCCAGATGAGGACTGCGAGCTCTGCGATCATCCCGATATTCGCTACCAGTTCGAGATCAGGAACAGGTTTACCGATGCCCGCCTTCGGATCGGGTCCGAATGCATCAACCGGTTCGGCATCAGCGCCACCGGCGATCATGGCGAAGATCTCGACGCAGCAGGCACGCTGAAGAGGGTCAGCCGCGATCGCCGCACGCTTATTGAGGAGGCCCGAAAAAAACGTGTAATCACAGCGCTTGTGGCGCTCTCTCAGGCCGACCCCGAATTCCACATCCTGTCGTTCATCGACTACCTGCAAGATCGCGGCGCGTTCACACCCAAGCAGCTCGTCACGCTTCTCTGGCGCTTTGAAAAGGTACGGGTCCCAGTCGATGTTCGCGATTTCAAACTGACCATCCGCCGGGACCGCGAGAAGGTGCAGCTTTTGGAAATGGCCGATTGGCAGATCGGACGCTTAGTGCCGGCCATGTCACCGTCCCAGCGGCAATTTTTGGCGGAGGCCAGGAATTCCTACGAATAGGCGATCAGGTCCCTCAGCGGCCACATGAGCACCGCCCATTGCGATGCATCCTCTCTGACATGCCTTGAAGCAGCCCTTTCGAAGGTCCGCCTACTCGAGCGCCTATATTTAGCGTTGGCACCCCGCCTGCGCGTGTCAGTTGCAACCGTGTTGCAACCAAGTGGAAGTAACTCGGAGCGGCTTCTGGAGAATAGCAGCGTAATTCCGCACCCCTTTCCAGATCGCACGTTCAATCGATCAAACGCCAGCGTATTCTAGCGTTGCCGATCGAACCCCAGAGAGCCGCGGCGGGGTCGCCCTCCGAAGGTGGAGGCCACACGTTCGAATCGTGTCGGGTGCGCCATTTCAGAACAGAACTCTGAACACCGGCTACGCCGGGTTTTCCGCCCGAGGCGGCAACCAGCGTGCGCAGCAGTTCTGATTTCGCCCCCATGATGCGGACCTCGGTGTCGGCGACCTCGACGCGTTGGGCCAGCGCGCGAAGGTGATCGCGGCGGTAGCCGCCGCTGTCCAGCCGGATGCGCTGGCGGGCCGCACGGGCGAAGGTTCTGACCATATCGGGGCTGACGGCCTGATTGCCGACATGGTCGAGCGCGGCCTGGGCGCGCTCGGCGTCAGCGCTGGCCTGTTCCCGAATCGCTTTGAGGCCAGCGATGCGCTCCTTCAGGCCGGGAGCGTCGAGATCGGCGACGCCGGACTCGATGGCGTCGAAGAGCCGGTTGAGACGCTGGTCGGTCTCGGCGATGCGCTTGTGCAGTTCGGCCAGGTGTTCGCGACGGCGCTCGGTGCGTTCCTGGCGGCGGTCGAGAACGCTGGCGAGGATGGTTTCCAGCCGCTCGGGTCGAAGCAGGCGATCCTCCAGGTGGCCTGCGACGAGTTGATCGAGCCGGTCCATTGGGATCGAGCGGCCTTCGCAACCCGTTTTCCCCTGCCGGGCCTTGGTCGAGCAGGTGTAATAACGATAGACGCCGCCCGCGCTGCCCTTGCCAGTCCGAAGCGTCATCGCGCCTCCGCATTTGGCGCAGAAGCAGATGCCGGTAAGGAGGGTAGGGCCGCTGGTGACTCGGGCAGGTGTCATCCGGGGATCACGGGCCTTGAGCCGGGCCTGCACGGTGTCGAAGGTCTCGCGGTCGATCAGTGGCGGACAGACCATGACCGCCACCTCGCTCTCGGGCTTCTTCTCCCGGTCCTTGTGCGAGCGTTTGTTGAACCTGTGCTCGCCGTTGACAGCCAGCCCCCAGCGCCCGCCATCGCGGGTGAAGATGCGGCGTTCGTTGAGGTAACAGGTGATGGCTTTGACGCCCATCGGCCCCTTCACGCCGTCGCCTTCGAGGAACAGGCGGTAGATCAGCCGCACGGTGTCGGCATGTAGCGGGTCGATCTCCAGCTTCTTCTTGGTCTTCGATGCGCGCTGCTCGGCGGCGACGATGCGATAGCCGATCGGCGGCAACGCGCCGTTCCAGAAGCCCTGCCGGGCGTTTTCGTTCATCGCCCGCAGGACGTGCTTGGCGTTCTCCTTGGACTGATACTCGTCGAACAGCGCCATGATTTGTCGCATCATGACGTGCATGGGATCGTCGCCCATCTCCTGGGTGATGGAGACGAGTTTCACGCCGTTTTTGGCGAGCTTCCTGACGTAGAACTCAAGCTCGAAGTGGTCGCGGAAGAAACGCGAGAAGCTGTGAACCACCACCACATCAAAGGCCGGCGGCTTGGCCGTCCCCGCCTCGATCATGCGCTGGAACTCGGGGCGGCGGTCGTTGGTGGCGGACGCGCCCGCTTCGATGAAGGTTTCGACCAGCTCGTAGCCGCGTGAGGCGCACCAGGCTTCGCCCTGCCGCTTCTGGTCGGGGATGGAGACATCGTGCTCGGCCTGCCGCGCCGTAGAGACGCGCAGATAGAGGGCGGCGCGCAGCGGCACGGTCATGGCGTATGTCTCCTTCTCACCTCATCGGCACGACCCGAACAGCTCATCGAAGAGATCGCCGAACCACGCCTCGAACACGTCCACTTCGGCCTCCGTGACCGGAATATTCTCGGGCCAATCGTCGGTGACGGTCCAGGTCGAAAGGTCGTGTTTCGGCGGTCGGCCCGGAAACGGCCAAGGATAGCCGAGCAACGCTTCAAGCTGCTCGGATGCGGTCGGCGGGCGTTCCTTGCGAAGTCTGGCCATTGGTCCAGAATCGCCGAACGAGGCGCTTGAAAGAATCGCCTTTTTCTGCGCTGGAAGCCTCCGCGCGCCGTGGCGTAAAAATACTTGCGCGCGGCGGCGTGGAGCGGAAGCGCCGTAGGGGCGGCGGCGGCCGTCATGGCGATACCAGGCTCAACGCCGTCGTCACCGGCAGATAGAGAGTGTGCGGCCGCCGGACCAAAGGTGTGAAGCCGAAGGCCGCATAGAAGGCCGCCGCGCTGTCGTCTATGGCGTCGGCGAAGATGGCGTGTGCCCCGATGGGCGCGGTCGCCACGGTCTTGATGGCGTCGAACAGCAAGGCTTCCCCAAGCCCCTGTCCAGCGTAATCGCTATGCCGCCCAAGCCAGCCAATTAGCACGGCCGGGACAGTCGGATAGCGCGGCAGCTTCTTCGCCAGCGGCTCCGGAACCTCGTTCAAGGGCACGTTGCTGGACGACAGCGTATAGAAGCCCGCCACCCGGTCGGTCGCAATCTCCCTGGCGACGAAGCAGGTGGCGTATTTGCGCTTCACGTCCTGCGAGACGGTCTCGCGGAAGTAGGCGTCGATCCGGTCGTTGCCGCAGGTGAAATCCGCCCGCTTGTGCGCCTTCGCCAGCGGCTCGATGGCGAAGCGGACACTCACCGGCGTTCGATCAGCTCGGCATGACGCTTCGCGGCACGGATCAGCCGCTCATTCGGCTTGGGCGGATTGATCAGCGCCTCGGCGAAGCGGATTTGATCCTCGCGCGCGAGGCGCATGATCTCGGCATCCTCGACGACGCGCCTTGCGTCCTCGCCGGCCGTGGCGATCAGATAGCCGGTTAGGGTCAGGCCTCGCAGACGGGCGGCGCGCTGCATCTGGTCATAGACCTGGACCGGGATGCGCGCCTCCAATCGGGCGGTCTCGGCTTCAACTTGGGGCTTGGGCATTGGGGGCCTCCTTTAGCTCAATTATATACGGCAAAATGCCGTATCTTTCAAGTCGCCCCATGCCCCTCCCTGATCGTCTCCTTCGTCGGCATTGGAGTGCTTCCGCACTCCCAATCATCCTTACCTGCATGAGGAGCCGCTGCCGGGCCGGGGACAGCCGGTCAAGGCCGAAGCCGCGCAGCGGTGGCGCGTCAGCGCCAGCCTTGAGGGGTTGGCGCCGGTCTGGCCCAGTCAAGACACGCAGGCAAGGCCGTAAGGTCGCACTCACAATCCCAACCCGATTTGTCGCTTGCGGCTGAAGTCCCATTCGATGCCTCCGTCATCGCGGCGGACCCCGCTAATGTAGTGGTCGAGGCGCTTTTCCAGGACGGGCTGCCAGGGCACGAGCTGAAAGCCGAGACCATCCTCGATCATGGCAAAGCGCCCGCTGGCGAGAGTGGCGACGCCAGCCAGCCTGCCGCTGACATATTCACCAGGGCCGGACGGGGCGTAGGTCAGCCCGCGTTCGGCGGGCCATCTCCTTGCCGACACGCTCGACCTCCTGGCGCTCCAGGACGGCGATAGAGCGGCGCGGGATGCTGATAAAGCCGTCCTTGGCTGTGGCGTGTCCCATCTCCACCAGCCTTTGCGCGCGTCGGTCGAGCGCGATGTTCACCTCCCGGCCGAATCCGGCGTCGGTGATGGGCAGATGGTCCTTCGCGACAAGCTCTCGGTCGAGCCAGGTCGCCCCGTCGCTCCCGACCTGACGGTGCAGGTCCAGGAAGGACAGGGTGCGGATCGAAAAGTCCTTGGGCCGGGTGGGGGCGTCATAGGCCATTCCCCGCTCGGCAATGTCATCGGGGATTTTCCAATGGTCGGCGTCGATGCGCTCGACGTGTCCGGCGCGGCGCAAGGCTTCCAGCCGGCGGACGTGAGAGCGGATGAAGGCGTCCGGGTCGCCGTGGCGCTGCTCGATGATGTCCCGCGTCGCTTCGTCGATCGCCGTGCGGAAGGTCAACGCCGTCACCGGCCCGACGCCGGGGATCGCCATGAAGCGCCGGCACAGCGTGTCGCGCGCCACCAGCCGGACCACCAAATTGTGCAGCTTGAGGTACTGCCGCCACAGCGCCGCGCGTGCCGTCAGCATGCAATCCATCAGCTCGGCGGTCAGCGCATCCTCGGCAGAGGCGTCGCGGACCGCCTGCTCGAAGCCGGCGCGACCGACCTTGTGCAGCTTCACCCCGAAGCTCTTCAGCGAATGCCGGATCGCGTTCTCCAAATCGAGGAATTTGCGCTTCAGGTTGCGCCGATGGGTCAGCAGCAGCTTCAGCCGATAGGCGCCCTCGGTCTTCACATGGGCCTGACGGAACCAGCCGGTGCGCATCAGATGCGCGAGGCCCAGCGCATCGGTGGCGTCGGTCTTGTTGCGTTGCGCCGACATCGCGGCGCGTACCTGGCGGGTCTCCAGGCAGACCGCCGGGACGCCGAGTGCCTTGAGCTCGGGATGCAGCCAGGGCGACAGCGACCCGGCCTCGTGCCCCGCGCGCTTCAGCGTCGCCGCCCACGGCGCGAGCGCCTTGGCGATGGCCGCCGGCTCGGTTGCGACGGAACATTGCATCAGCACCGTCCCCTGGTCATCGACGACGCACACCGCCGTCTCCTCGATCGACACATCCAATCCTGCAAAATGGGCCATCGCCGCTACCCTCCGTCGCTTCGGCGGCCGAGGATCGGCGCCGGTGACGGCCAGTGTGCCGCTTGATGACGGCTTGCGGGTGCGTTTCGGGGGCTCGGGCGCTGTCTCATGCCCGATTACACCGGCAATCATCACTACAGACCGAACCGCTGGTCCCATCGCTTCGCGTCGTGTAGCCTGCGAAAACCTAACGGCCGCAAGGAAACGCGCGGAGGAACCCGGGCCGACGATCTCGCTCGCCGCAAACGACATGAGCGTTGGGCGTCCGGCGACGAGAGGTTGGACGGAACACAGATGGTCGAAGCGCATATTCACTGCCGCGTGGCGGCCCCAGGCGATGCGGCAGGAGTCTTCCGCGTGCTTGCGGAAGTGGCGCCTGAGATCCCGCTCCTGATCGACACCAGGGAGCACCAGGAAGCCGTCTCCAAGATCGTCGACAAGTGCATTGCCGAAGGCGAGTCGTGGCTGGCAACAGGCGGTCGCGGTGTCGTCGCGGGATTCATTTTGGCCGAGCCGGACGAAATGGAGAGGTTTCAGCATGACAATCAGGCGCTCCATCTGCGCTACGCCGGTGTCTCGAAGGCCTGCCGCCGACAAGGCATCTTCCGCGCGTTGATCCAGCAGGTCATGAAGCGAAGCGTACCGCTAACCGCTACAGTCAAAGCAGCGAACCAATGTCAGATGGCGACACTCCTCCAACAGGTCGGCTTCCAACGATGGTCCGGTGATCCGCAGATCGAAGAACATTTCAGATGGCAGCCGACATGATTCTGGCGCGTGCCGAAGTCATCAAAAGCTTGACAACGTAGCCAGCGAACGGAGTGCAGGAAAGTGACCGAGGTAGAGGTTTCGAAGCTTGAGATCGCTAGCGAATATCTCGATGCCGCCATAGAATTATTCCTGGCGGGAACCAACTATTTTTGCGCCATTCATCTGTCGGCGGCGGCAGAGGAATTGTTTGGCGCGCATCTTCCCGAACACCAACGCATCTTTACGTCGGCCTGGAAAGCTGAGAAGGCGCTGATGTCCGAAACGGGACCGATCGTGTCGGATGCGGTAGCACGTAGGAGCGTCAACGAGTGGAAGAATGACGTGAAGCACATGAATGACGGCGCTTCTCCGATAATCAGGATCGATCCTGCATTCGCGGCCGAGCATCACATCGAGCAAGCACTGATCAATTTCTACAAGTTGAACTTGCGGAAGTCGGCTGCGGTATGGAAGTTCGAGGACCACCAGAACCACAAAGTCCGAGCGATGGTCGCGAGCATTTCTTCGTAAGTTCGTTGTCCTTCCTGCAGAGCTCTCCGGAGGCGTAAATGGGGTTGTTTGACAAGCTATTCGGTCGCAGAGCGAGCCCCGAGACTGAGCAAGCCAAAGCCATAATCAGGAAGGCGTGGGAGGATTCTCGAAAACCGCAAGGAGCTTACAAAGCGGCGACGACCGGCGCCGAAATTCGTGACCGATTCTTTGCTCTCATTGAGGAGGTTGAAGCCAAGCTCGGCGGCCCAGCGATTGGCATAGCAAGCGCCGAGGGCGTGCTGATGGTTCACCCAAAATTGGAGGAGGAACTGCGCAAACAGCCTGACGCAGATGTTCTCGAAGTTGCGCTTACACATTGCTTCATAACGACTGACGCGCGGCGAAGATTGAATGAGTCGTGGCCGTCACAGGTTGTGCTGTATCGAGGGAAGGCCAATTCCGACGAAATATTGCGCGAGAAGAGTAGTCTGCTTGCCGCATATGTGGTGAACAATCTCGATGCTGCGGAAATGGCAGAATCTGAGACATCGGACGAGCAAGATTGCATCGTTCGCGTCGAGGAGGTCGCTGTGTGGTACAGAGTCTTAGACGAGCTCGCATTTCGGTTTATTCGTGGGCAACGCGACATATTCATGGATTTCCTACAAGGACGACTTGGCGCTCAATCTGGCCCTGCTGGGAGGTTCGCCAAACCTGATCGACGAGACTATGGCGGCAAGATCGCGGGAGTACGCCGAATATCGCCAGTGGGTGCCTGCGGAAAACGCGGGCGCGAAGGGGACCCTGCTTTGGGAAGCGGCAAAGCATGTTGCCGAGCCGATCGGTCTGAACACGCACCCTGTCTTCCTGCTGCAATTCGGAACTCGGCTTCTTGAGAAACTCAATGACGCGTTGGTGGGCGATCTGCTCGTCGGCAGGGAGACTTCTTGATCTCGGCCGCGTGGGCAGCAAGGCGGGAACCGGCGATTACCCTCCTTCCGGCCCAACGTCCTCTGCCGGTCGAAAACCCATTGCAGCGAGAAAGCGATGCTGAACCAGACCGATCTGCGAGGCCTTTCCCAACGGAGTTAGCTCCATCAGCGCAGTAGGCAGGATCAGCACCCACTGCACGACAACCGGCCCAAGGAAAGGCCAAACAAGCGCCATTAAAGCTATCGGGGTGTCGCCCTGTCGCCATACGCAATAAGCCATCACTGGAGCAGCTATGAACTTTAACAGCACGAAGAGCGGACCTATGCCTGCAAGGCTCGGCGCAACCCAAAACGGGACAATTACTACACGCCATGCAAACGCAAATACGACCACCGCACCGATCACAACGGGCCAAGGATAGAAGTAAAGGAGAACTGGCACAACGGGTTGGCTGAGGAACAGAGGCCAGCCGATCCATTCGACAGCTCGGAGCCACGCCCACCGAACATTCTCGTCATTTGAATGCTCAATCGGATTCCACACCTCAGTCCCCCTGACCACTGCGACCACCCGAAGCATAGCAGGACGAACAATCCTTGGGCTACCCAAGCCGCCCTTCGCCAGCGCGATTCATAGGGCTATAGCGTAAACGTAGTTCTCATCATCGCCAACGGCGGCGCGCCAACCTCATAATCTGCAGATCGCAGGTTCAAATCCTGCCGGGAGCGCCATCGTTTGACGACGGCCTCATATTCCGAAATATCCGCTTGCCCTGGTTGATGCGTGCGCGACATGGTGGCTTCTCCGCGTCTCCAGTTCGCTACGAGCTTTCGCGGTAGCGACTGTGATTCCGCCTTGAGGTGGACTTCCCTACCTGGGCGCAGGTTCAAATCCTGCCCCCGCAACCAACGATTCTTGCGATACAAGCGAAGGCGCTCCGAAAGGGGCGCTTTTCGCGTTTTGGTCTCCATTTCGCCGGGATCGGGTGTTGCGTGTCCCCGCAACCAACGATTCTTGCGAAAGCAAGGCACCCAAAAGCCCCGCATCCGAAAGGATGGCGGGGGTTTTTCTTGTTCGCTGCGAACCGCAGGATCGCGGCCAGGTCGCCGCGCAGCACGATCGCCAGCTCGGCCTCGTTGGGCATGAGCGTTACCTGATCGATCAGCGTCCGGAAAACTTCTGCAGCCTCGGCTTTGCCATCCTCGTTCTGCAGGCTCTCATAGAGCACCCCGATCCGCTGGCGGTAGATCTCCGCCATGTTCGGATGCAGGAGGGGCGGCGGCTCTTCAGCGTTCGCCAGCAGCTCGGTCAGTTCTGCCTTACGGGCTTCAAGACCCCCAATCTTGTCCTTGAGCTGAACGCCGGGCACACCATCCAGAATGGCTTGAATCGCTCGATCCAAGTCCCGCTGGACGCGTTCCAACTCTTTGCGCTGACCGATGATGTCTGCGCTACGCTCAATCCTCAGCCGATTCACCTCGCGGGTGAACTCGTCACAGAATTCCTTGAACAGCTCGGGCTCCATCAGATGCGTCCGGAGGCCGCTGAGCACTGAGGCTTCAAGGGCATCTCGCCTGATATTCAGGCGGTTGTCGCAGGTGCCCTTGTTCCGCGAAGTCGCGCAGCCGAGCAGATCCTTCGAGATCATTGTGTAGCCGCCGCCACAGCAACCGCACTTCACAAGGCCGGCAAACAGGTGCTTTGGACGCCGCCGTTCGTTCAGTGCATTCTCGCCGGGCTCGGACGTCTCATAGGCGAGGGATTGCTGACGTGCCTTCACCGCATCCCAGACTTCCTGGTCAATGATGCGCATCTCCGGCACTTCCTGAATCACCCACTCGGATTCGGGATTGAGGCGTGACACCCGCTTGCCCGTGTCCGGGTCCTTCAGATAGCGGAGGCGGTTCCAGACGAGGCGTCCGACGTAAAGTTCGTTGTTGAGGATGCCGACGCCGCGCTTCGGGTTCCCATGGATCGTCGACGGTCCCCACTCGGCGCCCTGCGGCCCAGGCACGCCTTTCTTGTTCAGCTCAAAGGCGATGGCGCGCGACGACTTGCCGGCAATGTAGTCCGCGAAGATACGGCGGACAGTGGCGGCCTCGGCCTCGTTGATCGTTCGGTCGCCGCGGATCGGTTCACCATTCGATGCGAACTGCTTCACCACGTCATAGCCGAAGCACAGCCCGCCGCCGGACTTGCCGTCCTCGACGCGGCCACGCAGCCCGCGGCGCGTCTTGTCGGCCAGGTCTTTCAGGAAGAGGGCGTTCATCGTGCCCTTGAGGCCGACATGCAGATGCGTCACGTCGCCTTCCGACAGCGTGACGATCCGCACGCCGCCGAAGGCCATGCGCTTGAACAGCCCGGCGATATCCTCCTGGTCGCGGCTCAGGCGATCCATCGCCTCTGCGAGCACGACGACGAATTTGCCGCGCATCGCGTCGCTGATCAGCTCTTGAATGCCGGGGCGTAGCAGCGATGCGCCGGAGATCGCCCGGTCGGTATAGCTGTCGACGACCGTCCAGCCCTGCTTTTCTGCATGCAGGCGACAGACCCGCAACTGATCCTCGATCGAGGCGTCTCGCTGATTGTCCGATGAGTAACGAGCGTAGAGCGCGACCTTCATGAGGCGACCTCCTTACTCCGGGAGGCGGTCTCGCGTCCGGTTGTCTGGTTCGGCTTGAACGAAGTCCCGTGCGGCCTGACGCGCCAGCAGCCGGACCAGGTTGACAAGGCGTGGATCGGGCTTCGACGACGCAGACACGGCCGGTTCGCGGGCCGCGTCGGCGACCACACGAAGCTTGTCGGCTGTTGTACGTCTTGGTCGCGCCACGATCGCGTCCTTGTCCTCGCGCGGAAAACTCCGCTTCGAGACAATGATGCCAAGCGATAGCTCGTTGGCAAGACAAAAACGTATTGTAAATCAATGGCTTGCTTCGCACCTGAGCGGATGCTGGCGGCGGGCAGCGTAGTGGCGGTGCGCGGGTCGATGGCCATCGTAGCAATAATATATTTGTGATCGCCCTCCTTGGAAGAGGGGCGTCTTGTCATGATGGCAACGGCCACCACCCCTAATGCGTGGGGCGGACCGTCTTCATTTGCAGGGACCGATAACAATTCCACCAGCCTTGCACTCCAAAGAAAACACGGCTATATAGCTGGATATAGCACGGAGGCATGCGATGAGCAACAGTGCGCAGAAAAGAGCCCTTGAGAATTATCGGTCCCGTCTGACGGAGCGTGGCATCGCGCGGTTCGAGATTCAGGCTCTCGACGCCGATCGCGATCTACTCCGATCCCTTGCCCGGAAATTGACGGAGGAAGGTCCGGAAGCTGGGCAACTTCGCCGGACCATACAGCAGGCCGTGGCAGGTGAGCCTCCGAAAGCTGGGGGCATTCTCGCGGCGCTGCGTCGCTCACCTCTGGTTGGCGCGGATCTCGACCTCAGCCGGCCGCGAGAAGAGGGGCGTAAGGTCGATCTGTGACACGCTACCTACTCGATACAAATATCATCAGCAACGTCGTCAAACCACAGCCATCAGAATCGCTCCTGGCATGGATGTCGATGCAGCGCGACGAGGATTTGTTCATCGCCTCGCTGACGATAGCGGAAGTCTGCCGCGGGATTTTGGAGAAGCCGCGCGGCAAAAAGCGTGATGCACTCGACAAGTGGTTCTCCGGGCCTGAAGGGCCGCAGGCGCTGTTTGCGGGTCGCATCCTATCCTTCGACGACAAGGCAGGGCTGATCTGGGCGCAGCTGATGGCAGAAGGGAAAGCGGCCGGTCAGCCGCGCAGTGGGCTCGACATGATCATCGCCGCAGTCGCTGGCGCGAACAAGTGCGTGGTGGTGACGGATAACGAAAAGGACTTTGCCGGACTTCAGGTCGTCAATCCGATACGCGGGGCGGTCTGATGCGGAGGGTCAAGGAATACTGGGGAGAACGAGATGGCTGAAACTCAGATTGAGTGGACTGACTCCACCTGGAACCCCGTCGCAGGATGCTCGATCATCACCGCGGGCTGTACCCATTGTTATGCAATGGAAATGGCCAAACGCCTTGAGGCTATGGGCATCGAAAAATATGTGGGATTGACCCGAAAGACGGGCAATCGCACGGTGTGGAACGGCATCGTGCGGGAAGATCACCAGGCCCTTTCCATTCCCTATGGATGGAAGAAGCCGCGGAAGATATTCGTCAACTCGATGAGCGATCTATTTCACGAGGGCGTCAGCGACGAATTCATCCTCCGGGTCTGGAGGGTCATGCGCGAGACCCCGCGCCACAACTATCAAATCCTTACCAAGCGACCCGAACGAATGGCGGCTCTCGTCGCCTCGCAGATGGGCGACATCCTTCCTAATGTCTGGCTTGGCACCAGCATTGAAAACTCGGATGTCGTGAGCCGTGTAGACCATCTCCGTCAGGCGCCTGCGGCCATCCGGTTCATCTCCTTTGAGCCTCTGATTGGACCGGTTGGCACCGTCGACCTCCGCGACATCCATTGGGCGATCGTCGGCGGCGAAAGCGGCAAATCAGCTCGGCCGATCAAAGAAGAATGGATTGACGAGATCCACGGCCAATGCCTGACGGCGAGCACCGCCTTCTTCTTCAAACAATGGGGGACACGGGGCAAGGATAACAAAAAGCGCTCTAAGAAAGCCAACGGACGTGAATATCGCGGCCGCACTTGGGACGAAATGCCAGTCACCCCAACGGATGCGACTGTAGTGTAAAACAATACCTGTTGGGGGCGCGCAAGGTGGTCGAGAAAAGATACGAATGGGCCGACGGCGCAAAGCTTGAGGAGCATTCACGCCGCAAGCACAAAATTCTACGTGAGTATGTCTTCGACTATCTCACCGTCCGCTGCAGGCTCCCTCAGCAGGAGCGATTTCGACTCGCAATCATCGACGGTTTCGCCGGCGGGGGGCGATATCAATGTGGCTCACCCGGATCGCCCCTGATTTTCATTGAAGAATTGAAGCGAGCCGTCGACGCCGTGAACACACAACGCGCCGTCCAAGGACTTGGCGCTGTCGAAGTCGAATGTCTCCTTATATTCAACGATGCCAGTCGCGATGCGATCGAACTTCTGAAGACGCATGTCGCACCGATGCAAGCAGAGGTCAGCCAGAGCTGCCCCAAGCTGCATCTGCGGGTCGAATATCTGAACGAGTTCTTCGAAGCCGCTTATCCGGATATCAAGCGCCTGTTGGGGCAAGGCCGCTATCGGAGCGTCATCTTCAACCTCGATCAATGCGGTCATAGCCATGTCGAGCGGAACACCATCCTAGACATCATGCACTCTTATCCCGCGGCTGAGATTTTCTACACCTTCGTCATCAGTTCGCTGCTCGCATTCCTTCAAAAAGACCAGCCGGAGCGGCTTCGCGCCCAGCTCGATCATCTCGGACTGACGAGCAACGATATCCAGGCGCTCGATGCGCTAATGAGCCAAAAGGACTGGCTCGGCACAGCCGAGAAAATCGTCTTCGACGCTTTCCGATTGTGCGCCCCTTATGTCAGCCCGTTCTCGATCAATAATCCCGGGGGGTGGCGATACTGGCTGATCCACTTTGCGAATGCCTATCGGGCAAGGCAAGTCTACAACAACATTCTTCACGACAACGCCAGCTTACAGGCACACTTCGGTCGATCCGGCCTAAACATGCTCTCCTACGACCCAAAGCATGACGAAGGCATGCTCTACCTCTTCGATATAAGCGGTCGAGCGTCGGCGAAGAACCAGCTTCTCGGGGACATTCCGCGCCTGATCATGGAATCCGGGGATGCCATGCCTGTCATGGACTTCTACGAAAGCATATACAACATTACCCCGGCTCACGCCGACGATGTCCATGCAGCGATCATCGAAAACCCAGACCTTGAGGTGATAACCCCAGCCGGCGGGGAGCGACGGAAGGCCAATACGATTGGCGTTGATGACGTCATCAAAATGAAGAAGCAGATCAGCTTCTTCCCAATGTTCCTGAATGCCGGGACAAGAGGCGGTCCAAAAGAATGATCGCGCATCGACGTCGGGATCCCGAATGGCGCGAATTCGAACGCCTGATCGCGCGGATCGAGGCCGACGCAGGCCCCCGAGGGTTGGTCGTTAAGTCACCGGATCGTCTGCGCTGCAAGCTCACAGGTCGGCTGAGGGAAGTGGATGCCAGCATTCGTGCCCAAGTCGGCACGGCTGAAATGCTCGTCACGATCGAATGTCGACGCAGATCAAAGATTCAGGATGTCACCTGGATCGAGCAGCTAGCCACGAAGAAGTCTTCGATTGGAGCAGATCGCACCATTGCCGTCAGTGCGTCCGGCTTCTCCGCCGCGGCTCAAATCGCAGCATCTCACGCAGGCATTTCACTTCGCAAAATCTCTGATCTAACGGTCGTGGACATTAACCCAATCCTTGGCCTCGACCTGGTTATGTTCTGGCATAAGGCATGTGCCATAACCGGGGCCGGCATTCGCGCGTATCGGGCCGGGGACGATACAGTTCCTGAGCCCGACGACGTGGAGTACATACTTCCGCCTGACACAGACCTGTTTTCCCCGATCTTTCACGACACCGAAGACGGCTCGAGTTGGTCGCTGAATGACGTTTGGCGAAAGGTCCAGGAGACCTTAAACCCCCATGCCGAAATTGCGAAGGGCGGGCCTCCCATCGCGCGGACTGCCCGTATCCCCTACCCCGGAACGGTCTCGGTCGACACCCCGCACGGGCCGTGGAAGCTGGGCCACGTCTTCTTGAGTATGGCGATGTGGATCGAGCCGGAGATGGTCCCGATCGAGGAGGCGCTTAAGGTGTCGTACTCGGATCCTGATGGTAGTTCTGTTCATCGGGTCGAGTTTTCATCTCAGCGGACGCACGACTGGCGCATATCTTTGCAAGCACAGTCCGACGCCCAAGACGTCAGCGAGATTCGAGTTGGCGGGAATTGGCCTAACAACGAAGAATAATTGGAATTGCCGTGACACCCCAAACAGCAATGTTGAACTCTTGTCTGGGAGGCTGATTGCCCTGGTTTTAGTCACTTTAGAACGCTCGATCCGGAGACAGCGGATTTAATTCAAGACAGCCAGTATGGCGGATTGGTCACCGCCATTGGCAATGGGTCAGCCCGGCCCCAGAACCGCGTCGTTGCCCTGACCTAGCGGACGAGGTCGTTCCTTCTGATCCTGAGTGTCTCGCTCGGCCTCCGGGGCCCGGGCACCAGGTCGATATAGTCCGCGGCGGTGTTGTCCCAAAGCGCCGGCGCCATTACGCGAAGGCGCTCGCAGGATGGTCCCTCGCCATGGCGCACGACATTGGCGACGGTGAACATCTCATTGATCTCGGCGCCGAGATCGTCGATCGCCAGATCGAGGCTCGCGTACTGCGCACCGGCAAGCAACTGCTCCTGAAAGCCGCGGAGCTTTGCCAAGTCTGTCAGCCCCGTCGCGGTTGTCCATATGCTAAGCTGCCGTTCGAAGACGCCGGCCAGCGTCAGCACGAAGGATTTGGCAGCTTCGTTTGCGGTGTAGTTGTCGACCTGGGCCGCGGCCCGGTCCAGAAACTCGCTCATTGACGCGGCCTCGCCCTGTTCTAGGACGGGATGGAGCATCAGCGCGTCCATCGTGGGCTGAATGACGCGCACGAACAGTCGGTCGAGGTTCGCCTGAAATATCCGGGGAAGCTGTTCAGCGAGCGCCGTCATCTTCGCCACGTCCTTAGCGGAAACCAGAACCGCTTCCAGCAGTGCGCGGCGAGATCCATGACGGCGATCGACTTGATCTTGAACACGCCCTGGACGTCCGACGCGTGCTGCGCACCGAAGATGGAATTCGAGACGAGCTTGCCCTGATCCTCGGTGCAGAGCAGGTCGTAGCCGTAGGAATAGTGCACGGCGGCGATGTCGAAGTCCGCCCAATCGGCCATGAGCTTCCGCAGCACTGTCAGGAAGACCTTTTGCGTCGCGTGACTACGGGGCTGTGCCGCCTCGGCGCCGATCCCCCGGCGCCAGAGATAGCGATCGAGCGTGATGTTGTTCAGTACCGCCGCCTGCGCGTAATGCTGATTGGACGCGGCGAGAGAGTGGACGGCCGAGAGCTGCTCGCCGAAACTCTGCAGGGCACGCAACGGATATTCGCCGAAATGCCGGATGAAGGCGCTCATGCGGTCCTGCCGGTCGCCAATCGGGTAGCGCGTGTCAGAAGCCCAGTCGGCCGGGCCGAACGTTGGCAGCGCACCATAGCCGATACGCGGGCCATGCATGATCCGGAAGCCGGTCGCGAGCGCCGCCGCGATGATCTCCTGCCGCGTCGGCGGAACGGCCGGCGGCGGCGTTTTCGTGCCGACCGTCAGCAGCAGGTCAACGCGATCGGTGTTCCTGAGGCTCTCGGCGGCGAAGGCCGCTTCGGGAATGCCCGCGAGGATGCGGCCCTTGCTGATGCAGCGCTGGATGTACCACCAGGCGATCCGCCGTTTCTTCGACTCCCAGCGGTCCCTATCTAGCGGCCACCACTTCTCCAGGAGCCGGGCGATCTTCGGATCGGCGATCGTGCTGTATGTGTTGGTATCGAAGGTGACCGCGATCGGCGTTCTCATGCCTGGCCTGGCTTTCCAGCCGCCGGGGCGAGTGCGACCGTCACCGCGCAGGTCAGCCCCCGGTTCACCCGGCGCAAGCCTTTGAGGCCCGAGCTGATCATTTGCGCCGTCTCCTTCGGCGTCGCCGGCAAGGCGAAGCCGTTCACCGAGCTCCATACATCTCTGCCGCAGGTGGCATAGCGGTTCGAAAATATACCATCATCTCTCATTGTCCCAGCGACACCCCGCCTTCCGGTGACCAAAGCAGCACATCGCGTGGGCGGCCGCGAAACGGGTCGCCCAACAACGCTAGACCGTCGCGAAACTGCGCGTAGTCGTAAGAGCGATCACCTTCATCTCGGATGTCTGGCACGGCTCGGTCGTCGTCCACGAATCCGAATCCAACAGGGTCGAAAGTCGGCAACAGAAACGAGGGAGGTATCTGCCGCCGACCGCCGCGGATCACAGCGCTTAACCCGTTCAAGAATTCGGCGCCTCCCTTCTCTTCGATCGCGAACAACGCGAGGCCGGAAGCCTGCCGCTGCGAGGCTGGAAAATCCCTGTGTCGCGCTATTCGCCACCAATAGGGATGATCGAAAAACTCCTCCATCCACCACGGCGGCGCTCCGGTGCGCTGAACCAAAGGCGCCGACGTCAGGTAAGTCCGGCCGGCATATTGGAGACGCAGGAGCGGGACCGGCTCAAGCTCAGGCGCCGCCCCATCGACCGCGCGGAGCCAGTCGATCCAGTCGACGACTTCCGGCACGCCCATCAGCATAAAGTTTGATCGGTGCGTTGCTAGGACGATTGGCGCAGGCGCTCCTTCTGGCCGTCCCTCTTCCGGCGGAGTCGGAGGCGCGGTGCCGGATTTCTTCCCGGGTTTCGAAATCCGCGTTTCCGACACGCTGAGGAAGCTGCCCGCCGCTGTGGGCTTGGAGCCGAAGGTGATGGAGTAGCCATGGATGATCTTGCCGAAAGTCGACGTCGCCGCAATGTAAGGCTTGACCTGCTTTTTATACTTCCGTCTTGCCGCGCTGGTGATCTTCCCAGCAGTCACGTCTTTAGCAAACGAACCGTGCGCCTCGGCCAAGACAACGCCATGACCTACGACATTTCCGCCGTCGTAGATAAAATCCGCATGAGGATCGAGCGATGACGAGAGGCACACCGCGTTGGCCCGCCACTCGTATCCAAGCGCCTCCATATAAAGATGCGTCATGCCGGCACCGACCTTCGCTGCGAACTGCGATCCGGCCGTATCTGCGAGAAACTTAAAGTAAGACTTCAGGGCAAACGTGTTTCCAACTTCGAGCAGTGTCTCCAGCTCGACCAAGGCGCTTTGTTGCAAGCCGTCCAAGAGTTCCTTCGGGGCGTCGTCCCAAGTGGTGGCAGTGCGAGCAATCGCAGCCGCCAGCGCGATTGGCTGAAATGAGAGACTGGTGCAGACAGGAGGCGCGATGAAATTCGGAACGACCGGACTGGGGTCGTGCGGATGCTTCGTGTGTTTGGTCAAGCCGACCAGCTTGCTCGACACTCCTAAGCCTGACGTTGAAATAAGCCCGCTCATTACTTCCCCTATTCTCACCTCAATTCCATATCTTACAAATCGACGGCATCTCCAAGCCGTTGCTTCCGATTGCCATTATAACGCTCCTCACGCCTATCGACCGCCGAGTAGTCACAGCGCTAGAGCGCGACTAACTCGACCGCACCGCCTATCCCCATTATCAAGTCCCTCAAGCGCGGGGCCTGTGTCCGCGGCAGCGCGACCGCCAACAGGCGCTGCGCCCTCGATGCGCCAACATAGATTTTCCGGGCTTCCTCGTTGTCGCCGCCAGCGTCACCAGCCAGAAAATCGACAATGCCCTTCGCGGTGCTAGGCGACATCACCACGCAAATCGCGGGAAACTCCATGCCCTTGACGCTATGAATGGTCCTTGCCGGATGGCCGGACGCGGGCGCGACCGCCAACGCCTTCTTCAGGTCACCATTGCGGCGAAGGCGTTGATTGATGGATTGGCCATCGGCCGGAAGCAGCGGCGCAAGCAGCCGCCGCGCCTCGTCGTGCCATGCGTCGGCCGTGGCGAACCGCTCCGGGCTGAAGCGAAGCGCCTGGGCCAAGGCGAGCGCTTCCGGCCGCCACGCGTCCGGGGCCACGTCAGCGTCTACGAGATGCTGGTGATAGGTCTTTCCGCCCATCTGGCCGCTCAGTTCGAGCATGATCCGGTGAACGGCGACAAGCGCCTCCTTCCGGCCACCAACTTCAAACGAAAAGTGGAAATCGCTCACCGCGGCCGCCAGCCTGTAGCTAAGGTCTCGGACCCCGGAATCTTGGGGGTGACCAAGTGCGTTCGCGCCTGTCCGCCGCGTTGCCGAGACGACGGGGCAATCTCGTGGGGCGAGTCCCATTGCCGCCGCCAGCTCCCGGAATTTCGTGCCGATCGTCGATGGGACGCCCTTGCCCGAATACGAAAGGATCTGAACGGCCGTTGGCTCCTCGCGGTGCTCTCCTAGCGCTTCGTCGATTGCAGCGCGCATGTTGGGCGCTCGCAATGCCACCACGCCCTTCGTGATGTGTCGGCTGGACCGGAAGTTTCCGTTCATGGGCAGTCGCTCGGCGTCGGCGAAGGTCTCTGCAAACAGACCAAGCTCGCGCGTCACGCCACCCCGAAATCCATAGATCGCCTGGTTCGGGTCGGAGATGACTTTGACCGGAATGCCGGCCGCCCGGAACCAGGTGATGATCTCCAGGTCGACAGGATTGCAGTCTTGCGCCTCATCGACGATCAGCTCTAGGAAGCGCGCCGCAAACGCCGGCCCGAGGACCGCGCCGCATGCCGGATCGCGCAACCGAGCCAGCGCCACCGAACGCGCATCGGCGAAGTCGAGTTCGCCGCGCTCCAGAAAGCGCGCGCGTGTTTCGCGCCGCCGTCTCGTGCGCGTTGATCCTCCCACGAAAGCCGTGGCGCTGAATCATGGCCGGAATGGCGTCTCCCGTCACACGATCGAAGCATCCCAGCGGCAGGGCCTGAGCGGCAGCAAACGGCTGTATGGTGCGATCGTCTTTGTCCGGGATCAGTCTCGGCTTGGCGGCGCAGCCTTCGACGCCGAACGGCGCGACGAGGAATTGCCAGAGGAACGCGTCGAACGTCCCGATGAAGTGTGGGAAAACCGGTGTCTCGACCAAACCCTCTCGACGCAGCCGATCCTCCAATTCGAAGACAGCGGCGATCGTGAAGGACAGAAAGGCAATGCCGCGGCCTGTAGGCCCGTCGCTAAGGAGCCTCCTCGCTCGCTCGACCATGACGCGGGTCTTCCCCGCGCCCGGGCACGCCGCGATGAACGCCGAGCCTGTATGCTCGATCACTCGCTGCTGCTCCTCGGTCGGCTCGAACGGCTTGGCAGTCATTTCACCAGGGCCTCAATCGCCGTCTTGAAATAGTCCGGCACAGTGAAGGCCGTGCCCTTGTTAATCTCCTCCGCGACGAGTTGCGCGAAGTCACCTTTGCGTGTCGTCTCGAAGAGCTTTTGGATCGCTACGGCCTGGGCAGCGCCGGCCAGCGCGACCGCCGCGTCCCACTTGTCACCCGAACGCGGGCGAAGCTGAATATAGACCTCCTTGAGGACGGCGGCGTTGCCGGCGCGGACCAACTCGGTTTCCAGGGAATAGTCGTTGATGACGACTTCAAGAAGATCGGCCGCGCCAAGTCCCGCGACGAGGGCCTCCAGATCGCGCTTGCGCCCGGCGCCGGGTATGATCGCCCCTTCCGCCACCTCGCCGCCGTCACCATCCGTCAACACGACGAGTCGGTCCGCAATTCGAACCTCGTTGAACGGCGAAAGCAGCAGCTTGGTGTAGGGTTGAAAATCAACCCCATCGATCGGCACGAATACGGCCGACCGGAACAGGCGGAGCTTGTCGGCGTCGTCCTTGAGTACGATCTTCTTCGCCATGACGGGAAGCAGAAGGGCTTCGGCGATGCCTTCCACAAGGAGTACACGACCTCCGAAAAGGAACGCCGATTTTGTCACGTCGAGATAGCGATCGACCTTGCGTCGTTCGACAGGATCGAGCGCCAGCGCCGCCAGCGGAATGCAGCGCGTTTCGCGTCTCCGCCGACCGACCGGCATGATCGGGTTCGGCTCAATCTCCGGCATGATCTCTGCAGGGACCCCGGCGAGCGGCTGTGCATCATCTTGTGGTCGGTCCGGCGCGCCGCCCGCCGGCGCGGGAAGAAAGGACCGGAAAAAGACCAGCTTCTTGCTTTCTACCCAAGCCGACAAATTCGGCGAATGGGTTGCCACGATCACTTGAATCTCTCCCGCTGGGCCCTGGTGACCAGGTCGCGGTTTGCGCGACTTCTCGGCCTGTTCATCAAGAAAGCTCAGCACTGCGGCCTGAAGCTGCGGGTGCAGATGCGCTTCCGGCTCCTCCACGAGAAAAAGCGTAAGATCGGCGTCGTTGACCTTTTCCAGCTCGACCGCGATCGTCGCCATGTAGAGAAGGTTCGCGTACCCATGCCCCGAATATCGGAGATCTTCGGGTTCGATGCCGTGATCCGCGAGCTTGAAACGTAGGTCGCGCGCGATATCGATCAGTTTCTCGTCGCTTGCAAAACCCAACGACGCCGCCTGGCGACGGACACCGGCCGTCAGGGCGCTTAGTCCGATTTCGACGGCGCCTCCGACTTTGCTGAGAATCTCTGACTCAGCCCCCCGTCGTAGGGCCTTGGCCAGCACCTCCGGATCACCGCCTTCAAGGAAGTGGTTCAGCAGGGCGTAGATGCGGGTCGGGTTGCCAGAGGCAAGCGCACGCTTCGCATCGCGCAGCGGCGGCAGATAGACATGGCGAACCATCTCGTGGCACCCGGGCTCTGGGTTGCCCCGCTGGTGTCCGGCCCAAAGGGACGGCCGGATTGCAAAGCGGCGCGTGGTCTCATCATATTTGAGACCAAACACGCATCCACTGATCGCCGCATCAGTCGCGGCCGAGATCATCCGGCCCTGCTGAGCCGGGCTCAGTTCCGCAAATGTGGCGCTCAGCTCAAACTTTCGGTCCGGGCTCCCGAACCGGATGTCGGTCGTCTCGCAATAAAGCTCCCGCCGCCCACCGAGCGGCGCGGTCAGGAGGCGAATGGCGTCGATCGCGTTGCTCTTGCCGCCGTTATTCTCTCCGACAAGAAGGGTGAGATCCTTGCACAGCGGAATTTCCGACTCGGCAAAGGATCGAAAGTTGTTCAGCGTCAGCTTGTCGAGATACATGCCCCGTCCGTCTCCCCAGAATATTCGATCCGCGCTGCGTCTATGTCAGCCGTCATCTTAGTTGGTCGCGTCATCAAGCCGCGACCGTTAACCGCCCCCGCATCCAGGCGGTGAGGTCTTCGCTCAACTCAGCATCGACGTAGACGTCGCACTGCGGCGCTACACCAGCCTTCACGTCGACGACCAGGTGAAGGCCGACCAGATAACCATAGGGACCGGCCTGCTCGGTCAGCCCTTTCAGTTTCCAGATGTCACCCTCGTAGTCGGTGTTCGTCACTTTCTTCACTTCAACGACGAGCAGGTTTTCACGCTTCCCAACACGGTGGACGATGAGGTCCGGCACAATCGCATCCTTGCCAGCCTAAAGATCATCCCGCTCGTCGTGGTCAACCAGGGCTTCGGCGCTTCGCTGGATGTTGACGCCTGCCGTGTGATCGATGCCTCCTTCCTCAAACTATTCCTTGGTTCCTCCACCTACTATCAAAAGTGGTGCCTTCGCGCCCGGCGAAGAGAGCATGGCCTTTGACGAGGGAAACCTTTACCGGAACGAAGCGGATGCTGCCGCCAAGTTCGAGAAGATAATCGCGGACCCGCCGCCACTCCGACACTTCCTCGACAGGTTGACCGCGGACACATTCGATATGCCGACCGTCCTCGGTGATCGCTTCGTCATCGACACCTTTAGGCTCGGTGACGTCCCTGCGGAAAGGAGAGAGCTGGCCGAGGCCATGCTGGCCTCGCTGCGCGGATAAACGCGGTTTCGATCGCACCGTCTCGAAGCTCAAGCATCGGCGCGCGAGCGCACGACTAATGAAACCGGTTCTAATCGGCATCAAGGATCGCGTCGTCGATGGCTTCGAGCTTCAGATCATGGACTTCCAGCTTTGGGATCGGCCAGATGCCCGGTGGGACGGTCGGATCGATTTGCGATCCATCTGCATGTAATACTTTATATGCGAAACCTGTCAGTTTGGCGTCGAGTAGCGCATTCTCAGACATTACTACATTGCCGTCAAACAAATCTGAGTTTGCAGCAACGCCAAGACAGGCGGCTTACCTTGTTCGGCGATGCCAAGTTCGCGAATATCGTACCCGGGCCTGACGTGGTCTTCGCGTGCTTCCCTTGCGGTCGATCGCGAAAAGAAGTAGGTAGGAGACGGTCATGGCGTGTCATGCACTTCGCCTCTTTCATTGATTTTAAAGTGGTTTTAGGCGCATTGGTAGATCATCCCTCCTCCGCTACCATTGTCTTCTCGATCCGGGAAGATGGCTAAGTCCCTGTTTTAAATCGAACTTGCCTCAACGCTACCCGGCGGGGACAGCGAGACACACCACTGTGCCGTCTCCCTGTTTTGTCTCACTGTCCGGGATCAAACATGAGCGGCGTCACCCACCTCACCAAACGTTACGATGGGATCTATTATCTTCAGGTCCGCTTAACGAGATTTACCAACAAATCCTGGTTGTTGAGGCTTTCATTATCAACCCGGTTGCATCGTGAAGCACGGCTGCGCCTATGCGCCTATCAATCATGGCTTCTCCTCATGCAAACGCCCGCCGAAATCAACGAGAACATCGCTCACATTATCCAACAGGTCCATAAATTCGTAGACGAACGAGGCCAGCGGAGCGCTTTCGACGTCAACCACCGGAAGCACTTTCATTCTGTCCTAAGCCGCATGCTCGATGACTGGCGCGTTGCGCGTCCCAATCCCATCACATACCGCAGCTTTTGGGCCCGTCTTGATGAGCTGGCTCACCTGACGGCGGCCCTTGGACAGATCGTGAAAGATGATGAAGCGGCCGTTCCCTCGACTTATTACCGGGACGACTACCTGCTTCCGCCAGACGATCCCTATGGTTATTTCACCGAGAACGGCCGGGTTACTCACGTTGTGCCCTGCGTGCTAGAACGCCGCAATGCAGATTATTTCTACCGCCCCGACGATATGAAGAAGCCGCCACGGTTTGCCGTGGGAGACATCATTGCCGATGTCATGCGTAATTCAATTCAGGGTCCGGCCGCTATTACTGGCTCTATACCGCAACCAGTGCAACGTCCCGTTGCCACAGCTGGGGCGGCACCCGATAACGCTCGTGTGGAACCACCAGAAACGATCGCGCCGGTAACCTCCGAGCTTTTGGCAAAATGTTTGATTGAATTGGAGGAGGAAAGTGGTTCCAGCACTGCCGTTAATGATGTCCGTCCTTATGTGGAATTTCTAATCCATATCCTCGGCGACCGGCCAATTGCGAGCTATGATCGCGACGATTTCCGGCAATTGTCGCTCGCATTTAGTGCGGTTCCCCTTCCGTCAGCAAAGGCGGGGCGCTCGCTGATCGAACGATATGTCTATGCTCAAACCCACGGGTGGGACGGCCTCAAACGGCTTAGCGAAACCACGCTGGAAAATCGATGTTTTTGCGGAATCAAGCGGTTCTTTTCATGGGCGCGCGATGCGAGCCAGCTCTCCGGCGAAATGCCCAAACTAAAGATATTCGGAAACAAAAACACCACGGCGCTCGACCGGGATTCCTTTTCTGATGCTGAAATTACGAGCCTCTTTAGCCTTCCTAAGTTTGCTGGCCATCTGGCAACGATAACGACGAAACCGGGCCCCTTCTTGCGGCAGGATGGGATTTACTGGTCGTATGTCATTCTCTTTTTTACCGGGATGCGGCCAGGCGAAATCGCCCAGCTCGAAATCGGCGATATTCAGGAGCATGAGGGGGTATTCTGGTTCGATTTAAGGCCCTTTGATCCTGCCAAGGGCAGGATAGCACGAGAGGACATCAAGCAGTTTAAGACGCCAGCGGCGTCCCGGATGATCCCCATCCATCCCACGCTTTTGGAATTGGGTCTGATCGAGCGTGCTGCGAAACTGCAGCGGTTAGGCCACACGCGGCTGTTCCCGGAACTGCGCCCCACCGTCAAGGGCGGCGTCAAGAAATGGGGGCATGCAATGGCGCGGGACTGGCAGAAACGCAAGCATCTCGTCACGACACGCTGCAATGTGACAGCCTACTCTGGACGCCACGGCATGGCCGAGTTGCTCCGTGAACTCCATATCGATCCGCATGATATCGAAAAGTTTCTTGGTCATGCCCATCCAGGCGTCACCGGCCGTTACGGCAGAAAAGGCCTGATGCCGGCAACTGTCGTCGCTGCTTTTATTAACGCCGAACCACCAATTATTTCATGGGTTCGGACGCATCTGGTGGACGCACGCGATCGGAGCGAGGCTGTCGGTTGCCTGATCGAAAGCTGGGCGAAGAAGCCGGCTGAGGATTACCGCTAATGTTTGCGATCGCGCTTGCTGGGCAAAAAGGCGGCTCGGGGAAGACGACGTTATCGACGTCAACAGCGGTCTGTGCCCTATCGCGCGGCTATCGTACATGTTTGATCGACGTCGATCCTCAACGTTCATTGTCGGAATGGGGTGAGAGAAGGCGGATGGTAGAACCTCGCGTTATTTCGACGGACGTAGCCCATGTCGTTGCGGTGCTGCGCGAGCTTGAGCAGGACAGCGACGTCGTAATCATCGACTGCCCCGGCGAAAACTCGTACCGCACGGACGCCATCATGGAAATGAGTGATCTGGTTTTGATCCCATGCAGGCCGACGATTCTCGACCTGAAGGCATCGATACCAGTCGTGGAAACTTTGGACGCCAGATCGGCTGAATTTGGGTTCGTGCTCAATCAATGCGTGGCGCATTCTAGCCGCGCGTCGCAATTCAGTGCGCTCCTTACACCATTCGGCTGCATGGCCGGTATCCCAATCGTGAGCCGCGTCGATTACCAGGATGCCGTTGCGGAAGGGTTGGGCGTAACGGAATATGCGCCCGCTAGCGCGGCGGCGCATGAGATCCAGGTTTTGTGGAATTGGATTGATACAAAACGAACCTCCAAGGTGGAGTGCTAAAATGAAGCGAGGCATGGCGGCAATAGCATTAGATCTTACGATATCCTTTGAGAAAGGAAAGAGTTTCAAGGGCGAAGATGGCTCAATGGATGGTGTTGAGCTCTCATTCGACAGCGAATTTGACTATGGACAGGTGGAGCACAAACACCAAATTACCTTGCACCAATCGGCGCGACGAATTCGCGATATTCATCGAGATGCGACAACGCAGATTGGCCGTGAGCTCCAACGCGCAAAGTCTCTTCTCCCACATGGACAATTTACCGATTGGGTGGTGAGCGCGGTTGGAATGCCGGCGCGGACCGCAACTTATTATATGCGCGTTGCGTCGCTCGCGGATGAAACGAAATCGGCAAAGTTTGCCGATTTGCCACCTTCAACGATCGATCAAATTGCGAAATTGCCCGACGAACACCGCCGCGTGCTTATGAGCGAGCTGGAGGGGGCAGTTGATATTACGCCAGCTGCCGTCCGGGATTTAATCGCCGGATATAAAAAGACAAAGGATGCCGCATTAGTGCTCTGCCAGATGAAGGGAGAGATTGCGACGGATGCTTATCGAATGTCGGAAATAGAAGCACGGAAGGCCGCCGCGATTGAGCTGCGCGTTCGATTGGAACGGCATTTTACTCAGCCAGAAATTATAGAGCTGATTGCGCTCTGGGATGCGTCCGGCGGCCCGCTTTTGATTGAGAATCAAACATAGTTCAGCTTTAATCGCGACGAGCCTCGCGGCTGATAATCTTGGGGCCGCGTCGCCTTAGCGCCCATGCACGAACCCGCTTCGCGGGAGCCGCGCGGCGCGTTGGTGCGTAGTGGGGGTCGTTAGCGCAGGTTGAGAAGAGCCGGATCGGGCTCCGAGCATGAAGGGTCAACCCTTCAGCTCGAAAGGACGGCGAAAAGTCAACCTAAAATATCGCCGGGCTCCCTGCGCAACCGCTGATATCGTATCCCTTGAGCAATAGCTGCAGTCGGGGTAGGCCCCGCTGCTCTGCAATGCGCCACTTCCACGATTGCTAATGCCGACAAAGATTCCGGCGGCGAACTGGGCCTCAGAACTTCCTGGATTCCGTCCACCAGTCTAAGCAGGTTACTTCCTGCGGTCGATGAACGTCCGGTTTCTTGATAAGCGATCTGAAACGCGCCATCCCGCTTACGGCCCGATCTGCTCCATCCGCTCGGCGCCGAACCTTGTCATATGCTGGGTATCTTCGCGTCTCCAAAACAGATACCCAGCAGGATCACTGGTATAGCATCCAGCGACGAGGACATTTCATGGCATTTGGCCGGCAGGCAGCAGCTGGTGAGGTCAAGGAGGCGTTGGCGTTCATCGCCACCGTCATCGGTCAGTCGCGCCTCGACAGGCGGTGGACCGAGCTCGAAAGCCAACGACGCTCGGCTGTACGCGGCGTTCACGTTGCGCAGGCCTATAGCCTTGAACTCGCGCATCACGATGCGGTGACGGAAGGAGCGCTTGAGCTCGGTTGGCCATCCCCCGACGGCAATCCACCATTGCTGAGACTGTACGCCTTCGCCGCTACTTTACGACGGCTTCATGCAAGGTTGGGCGAGCGCGCTCAAGCCCGGCTGAGGGGAAGTTTGAGCCGACATTACCTCCAGGATGTGGGACTTAGGCCAATGGCCTACGAAATGGCGATCGCAGTACACCTCAGCCGGATGGGATTTTGCCTCGGCTTCAATGACCTTGAACAGGCAGGCGGCTTCGACTTTCTGGCGACCGACAGCAGCGGCACGGAGATTGAGGTCGAGTGCAAGCACCTCTCCGCCGACATCGGACGGAAGATTCACAAGAACGAGGCCTACACGCTTCTCGAGTTGTTGATGCCTGTCTTCGCTGAGAACGGCGGATCCGTCGGCGACGGTCAGGTCCTGATCGTGGAGGTGCCTGACCGACTTGAGGGCAGCAGGCCTCGAATGGATGAGATCGTGGGACTGGTGGCGACAGCCTTCCGCTCCGCTAATCGTCGGTCGGAAAGCGAGAGCGCGTCCGTATCGTTATTGGGCGAAGACGCTGAGCGAAGGGACACACTGTGGAGATCAGGGCTGCATCACAGTGCACGTTTCGGAAACCTGCGCGTCATCCTCCGCAGCGCAAAGACAGATAAAGTCATCGATAAAATCGAAAGAAAGCTCAAAGACGACGTGGAGCGCCAGTTCACTCGGCTTCGACCTGCTTTACTGTTCACTCAGGTGTCGGATCTGAGCGCCGCGCAACTTGTGCAATTGGAACGCGACGAGAGAGGACAGCGACACCCCCTCAAGTCGATGGCAAGCCGGATACTGCACAGCCGGGAATACCTGAGCGCGGTGTCCCTCACCACCCTGGGAGACCCGGTCGCCGAGACCAGCCCCGGTAACCCCGTTGGGGATCGCGGGGTCAGCTTTGGCTTATTGCAGCTTTCCAGCTTCCATCCAGCATATGCCGCCGTGCAGCGTGCAGCCCTCGGGCCGGAGGCCCTATAGCGACCGGGGTCACTCGAACATGGGCTGCAATGCCGCGCCGTGCTCGCTTTGCCTGCCGCACATGAGCGTCAGGCGGCTTTTCCAACGTGGCGAAATCCAAAAATATTGCCTTGAGGCTCTTCGCGATGCCGGGGGCGCTTTGAGCACGCGCGAACTAACGCGTCATGTGATCGCCCGGAAGGGACTTGATGTTGAGGACCCCGTTTTGCGCAAAAAGGTGGTCTTCAGCGTGATGCAATCGATGAAGACGGCGCGAAGACGACGGCTCGTGAAGGATGCCGGGAAACGCAAAAACGTGCGGCTTTGGCAATTGTGAGCCGATCACTCCTCGTCATCATCCTGTAAACTATCGAACTCTCGCTCTAACGGATCTGCATGATCGGGCGGAACCCGCTGGCTGGCGAAGGTGCATGAGCAATCGGAAAAATAAAACCCGACCAGTTCTTCGATGTAATCGACACCGCAGGCCTTATCAGGCTCATATAGTTCGGGAAACATGAGGGGGAGACCATTCCCCTTTTCGATTTTTCGTTTGATCATAAATCTATTTATAATTTTCGGGTGAGATTAAAAACATTTTACTTGCGGCTTACGCTTGACGGTATTCGCGGATCTACGACAATGTTTATGTGGCGATAAATTACGTCTCCACAGCGTAAATCATCGGGGACCTTTGGTAGCTCTTTTTCGGAGACTACTATTGCATAACGATAACCAGCAAGCTCAATGCCAGCTAGCGAACCGGCCGTATAAAGTTCGGTTTGTATTCGGGCTTGCCGGAACAGGTCATCGCTATTTGATTTCGACCGAGCCAGTTTTTTCCATTCTGTGAGCACCAATCCGTCGATACCGCGCTGATCGAAAGTTTCCTCTATTGGATCGTTAAAAATCAAATCCGTTCGCGCTCGTTCTGCGTTTATTTTGAACGCCCATATTCCGTGCCAGAGTAAATGGACTGCGCCAAAGGCCTCAAGATGAGTTTCCCCATTGTCGAAAGCACCCTTCCATTTGGTGCGCGCATCTGGATCAACAGCAATCAATCTTTGCAAGTGCAAGAAGGCTCTATCAGAACGGGCTCTGATCCGTTCTTCCCGGCTCGATAAATGATATGAAATCTCTGATTCTAGAGCGATCAAAAACACGATCCCTGCACGCGCCTCCCGAGCGGGGGTCTCATTTCTAATAACCTGTGCGCGCTCGCCGGTGATGAAGTCATCAAGACAGGCTTGCGCGACAAGCGGCACCGAAGTTTTAAAAGCCTCCGCGAACGCTACAAGCTCGTCCAAAATCCGTTGGCATTGACGGCCAAGATTTTTTCCTATGCCGAAACTATCACTCGCGTTACTGGCTTGAAATCGCGCATATAATTCCCCCGCTTTTCCTAAACTTCGAATTCGCGCCGATAGCGCTTTCCATTGTTCATCGTAGGACATAGACCGTCGCCTTATTCTGCTGCGTGCGGAGCCACTGGCTTTCAGATCGATCAGAAGCGACCCAATCAACGATTAGGGATGCTTCTCGGTTTTCGAAGCCCGATCACCGGCCGCCGTCGCGTCGGTCTCACACATATAAGCGCCTTCCTTCGTGTTTCCGTAATTCTTGGTCCCGGCGAAATGGTAGATCTTCGACTTTACGTTGACCCAGACGACGGTCGCTGATGGGCATCGTGCCTTTGCGCTGGCCTCGTTTGAAAACTCATTTGCGCCGGTAGGGGAAGGCGCTGGCTGGGCACGAGTCGCTGGCGGCGGTGAGGCTGGCGCGGGCGCAGGGGCTGCCGGTGCAGCGGTCGTCTGTTGAGGTGCGGGGGATGGCGTGGCTACCCCTGTACCGTTTTCGACCGGGGTGGGCTGGCCAGCAGGAAGCGCTTTGCAAGCCGTCAGGAAGTCTTTTTTCGATTCCTTGGCGCTCTTTAACGCGGCCTTGTTCGCTTTGTATTCGGCCTCGCACGCGCTTGCGGTTTTCCCTTGGCCGGTTACAGGCGGTGCGACTGTCGGCGCTGGTTTCGTGGGCGCCGGGGCCGCTGGAGCGGTAGCCGCCCCGATTGCTGTCGGCTGGCCAGCAGGTGTGGCCTTACAGGCTGTCAAAAAGTCTTTTTTGTTTTCCTTGGCCGCTTTGAGATTCGCCTTGTCAGCCTTGTATTCGTCCTCACATGCCTTCGCGGTTTTGGCCGTCTGGGCGAAAGATGACGTGCTGATCACGAGTGGAAACATAAGGGTGGCGGCAATCGCCCAAATATGGATTGGCTTGGTCATGTTTCTCTCCCGTGATGGCGCGTTGTTCGCCTATGCCTAAGCTCCAATCGCACCCACGGCAAGATGACGCCATTCTACTTTGAGCTTTGCCGTTCGGCCTTTTCAATGTCTCGCCCGCAAGGTCGTGGGCAGGAGGCAACGAAATGTCTAATAAAAAACCCAAAGAGGAAGCCCTACCCGAGCAATTTGCCAAAATCGCTGCGACGGCACTTTACGCCGCGCATGATGGCGATCCCCTCGATGCCTATCCCCTCATCAGAATTGCAGATGAGGCGGAGACAATGGCGCGTCAGGCTTCAAAACTAACAGCTTTCGAGCCGGATAACGGCAAGTAGGATTATCGAAGAGGCGCTGCCGGTTTCGTTCGACAGCGCCGCTGATCAAAGCACTTATGGCCTTCCGAATCGACGAACCAACGCGCTGAATTCCCCGACGGTCTTAATTGGGCTGGTCCGATGGATCATTCGGACGCGGCCCAAATGTCATAATATTTTGCAAGCGCCTTCCGGTGCTCCTACAATTCGCTCCGTCGCCTTCCTCAAAGAGACAGTAGTTTTGTCTTCTGGATCGATTGGCATGAGTTGTAAGATAAGCCCCAAAGGATCAGGCGCTTCCATGGAAATGGATACATATAACTGGGTATCAACACGTCTCACTTCGTATATTAACTTAGTCATAACTCCCATTCTTAAAGCGATTTCCCTTGTTTTTGGCGTTAGTTCCAGTCTGATACCATGCGTTATTTCAGAAACTATTATAAGAAATCCAAAAGTGTCACCGAGCGTTTGAGCATTAGCACGAATTACGGCAAGCAATTCCTTGTGGTTGCGTTTATCACTAACAGGAGGTGCGGAACACAAAAAAATGTACTTACCGGCCTTTGATTCCAAGTTGTCATCAAATTTAGGGAGATCTTTGCTTGTGCTCGCCGAAGTAATTAAATCTTGTTTGGGTCGGAACAACCAGTCCGCAATTCCAACAAGCGCAATGATGGAGATAACGACGCCGAGGGCAACAATCCCTTCTTGTTTCTTTTTTGGCGTGGGAACGGCTAAATCGTACAGCATTGGTTCGGCTTGGTAATCGAACTCGAAAACCCTTACAGCAGGAACCGCATCATCTCCGCTAGCGGTCACTTTAACCGGGCCATATTCTAACGCCGAAGGGCCAGCAAGCATGCCCGCCTGTACTTTCGGATGTGGCCAGCGAATAACCGGGACAAGCCTTGAACACCCCGGCTTGATATCGCAAGAAGCTTTATTAATCATATCAAACGTTTGATCAATCGGCCTAACCGGCAGTTGCCCGACGTGCTCAGTTGTGACTGAAACGTTCCTAATTGTTGTTTGTGATGTATTTTTCACCTCAACTCTATATTCAATAAATACGCCGGGCAAAATCTTTCCATCGGCGTCTTTGGGGGATTCAAACGACCAAAACCGCTTCGCAGGATTTTTGTCGTCGAATATTATTTCGAGCGCCGAGACATCCGCTTGCACGCTGGCCTTTTTATTCTGCCTAAAATTCCAATAAAATAGAATTATGCTGGCCACAAACGCGACAGGCCACAACCAAGGTGGCGGGTTTAAAACGAAGGCAACTACACCGTCCGCGCCTCCGACTTCATGATACGTTTCCGCAGTAGCGTCGATACGACCACGCCAATCGGTTGCCCACTTAAATGCGTCTAACGCCCATCGAATAAATTGCCAGAGGCCGGGTAATTGAAGGAATAGCGCCGCCAGCCCTGACCACCGCAAGGACAAAAACGACTTGATGCGGTTATGCGGCTGCTCCGTCATAGCCGAGACTGTGGCTTGCAGAAGAGTTGCGCGCAATAGGAGCGGTACTGATAGGATGTGGATACATCGACCATCTATCTTTCACCGACCTAACAATCCAGAATGGTTCCGTTAGGTCGATTACACGCGATGGGGGCTTCGATGGGAATTCTCTACAGAAACCTTGATGACAGCACCCGCCGCTACATGGTCGAGGAGGTCGAGCGGGACGGTCTTGCTACGATGGACAACGGTAGCCGACTGAACCGCGAGACAGGTCTTAACCTAAGAACGAGCGTCACTATATTTTAACTTCAACAACGGGGGGAGCATTCAATGGCCAAATGCACGGCACCAGTAAGAGGCCACACAGGGGGCGGCGCAGCGAACTGTCCCGCATGTAGTAGTCGATGGGGCCGCAGTAGCTCTGGCAGTTACGGCTCCAGTTACGGCTTCTCGCCGTCGTCGCCGCCAACTTACTCCTCGCCTCGCGGGGGCGGTGGGAGCCGAGGTGGTGGTGGATCAAGCAAAACCTCCAGACCTAGGTGGGCGCGAGCCAGTTCAGCGGTGTGGTACACACCCGCCGAGGTACGGGAACTCGAACCTGTCCGCGAGCAAGTCGAGAGACGGGCGACCGTGCCAGACCTTCGCGACATATTCCTCTGTCATGCATGGGACGACCGGCAGGGAGCGGCAAAGGAGCTGCATGATCTGCTTGAGGCGCGTGGAGTAAAGGTCTGGTTCAGCGAGAAAGATATTGCGCTCGGTGAACCATTTCTTCGAGAGATCGATAGGGGACTGGGAAAATCACGGGTCGGGATAGTGTTGGTGACGCCCAACTTTCTGAAACGAATCCACGGCCACAGCATCGCCGACAAGGAACTCTCAGTACTGCTCCATGGAGGTAAGCTAGTTCCTATCATTCACGGCACCACCTTCGCTGAACTAAACGAGGAAAGTCCCATGCTCGCGTCGCGCAACGGACTCAACACGGCCGAAGACAGCATGGCCGATGTCGCGACCAAGCTCGCTGACCTAGTTGCCATCTAAATTGGCGACGAGAAGTGAGCAATTGCAGAACGGCGGCGAGGAGCCCAGCGGCAACATTGGGTGATCGCGTCTATCGACCGAGCCTATGTCCGCAACGGGTCGGTTTACGCCGTTCCTCTGGCGGGTATCAAGCGTAAGATTTTGACCACTAAGCGATTTATCACAATGATAAAAATACGTGCGGCTACTCCTCTATTTCAAATAATTTTGACAAAGACGCAATCTTTTCCATATCACTATTCATCTCGGCCGAGTTTTTCCAAACTCTCTTTTGCTTTAAATGGCGGCCCAATTCTTCGGCAAATGACGCTATGATATGCACCTCATTTGGTGCTTGCGCCATTTCTAAGCCTTTTTCTGCTCTGGTCATAACATGATCTCGAAAAGTCGGAGCGTATTCGCCTTGAATAGCGTTGTAATTCTCATCAATATCAATGTAAAAGGCGCTCTCCTTTGAATTGTTGCAAACGTTACCGAGATTCATTATCCCTTCTTTGATAACGCTTCCATCATCTTCGAGCGCCGCGACTATCAATATCTTCAACAAATACCCTTTTTGGGTCGTGTCGATACTGCCTTCCATGAGACATTTTATGATATTGCGAGCGAACAGATATGATTGGAACACTCTCTGTTTTGATTGATGATGGTTCATCTCTTTCATTAATGACCTATGTGTTAGGCCAAATTTACCCCAGCGAACAAATGTTGCTTTTCCGCTTTCTTCAAACGACAAAGTAGCTAGTCCAACTGCGGATTTAACCGAACCTCGCGCCAAAAGAATTTTGGCGTCATCTAAAAGTTCTTTCGCATTTGAAATAGTGAGCTTGACGGCATGATCATTCAATTGATCCTCAATCGGGATTTTTAAAAATAAAGGGGCCTTCTCCCTAAAGTGCAGTTTAAACAACCCAACTATATCAACTTTGTTCTGATGCATACCTTCGCCCCGTTTTTTCATTTTACATTATAGCATTGCGATCCATTTTCAAAAAAACGACTCGACTCTTTTCGTCGAGATGTTCATGGTACGTTCTAACCTAAGGAGCGTGCCATGGCTATTGAAAGGGTTGGACCATTTATCGAATTTGTAGGAGATAATGGCCTCCGGCAGATCATCCGCGTCACCGCAATCCAGTGCATTGGGGACAGCGATGAGATGGCCAACGAAACATCGCTGACGTTTGCGAACAAGACGGTCTTGATACCGGCGCCACTGGATGAAGTCAGGGAAGCCTTGATGGAGGATAACCACACCAAATGGCGGTCCAATAGGCACATCGAGTCGTGAGTTTTCCCGTATCATAGAGAAAATAAGGGGAGCCGCATAATGGCCCGGATTAGAGCCGATGAAGTCCTTAAAGGGCTTGATACAGACGCAGTGCTGACAATGGCGTTTGATTCACCTGATTGGCCAACAGTCATAATGATCGGATCGTTTTTAGAACTTGTGCTTGAGCGCGCCATTTCAACCCAATTTCGGCCAGATCAGCCACTCAACACAGAAAGACGAGCGGAGTTATTTGATGGATATGGTCCATTTGCGTCATTTTCTTCAAAAATATCAGTTACATATGCTCTTGGGCTGCTCGCAAAAGAGTCTCGCGATGATCTGAATATCATCAAAAGAATAAGGAACGACGCCGCGCATCGAATAGATCATTTTTCTTTTGACAATCTAGACACAAAGCAAAAATGCAACAGCCTGACGCTAACGAAGCGATCCGAAACCGGAGAAATTCCACTTTCCAACAAGGATAAGACGCTAATATTCCAAGAAAGACTGGATTCTCTCGGCGCCAATTCTCCTCGCGCCAAGTTCATAATATCATTTACAAATATATTGGCCGATGTTGTCATGAAAATGCTTTGGTCCATACAATTTCGGGCCACGACTGTACTGCTTGCTATGTTAATTCAAAAAAAGATCTCGCCGGAAAAATTTAAGGAGATTGCTGCCGTGCTGAAAGTTGATCACCTTTTAGAGGGTCTTGACTTGGCATAGGAAAGAATCGAGCCGAACGAGGGCAACTTACGTAATCCTATGCGTAAGACCGCAGTTTGGTGGGCGCGTTTGTCGGTTTTCCCGCCGTTCTGGGTCATTCGTGAACGAGAGCCAAGCGTCAGATTTCGACCGCCGTCAGCATCAAAGTTCGGGATTCTAGGATTTTGTTTGGGGATTATCCCCTTGACGCAAGTACGATGATATGAGATATTGGCGGTCATAGGAGATCGCCATGACTACCCGCCGCCCTTCCCAAGATAGCAACATCCAAGCCTTTTCGGTTCGTGAGTTTTTCACCACGTTCCCAACTGACGACGCCTGCCTAAACCGGATTATGGAAGTGCGTTACGGCTTCAAGCATATCTGCGGAAAGTGCGGCGTTGATGCCTCTTTCCATAAGATCACCGGTCGTCGGGCCTTCGCCTGTGCCGCATGTGGCGATCATGTTTATCCGTGCGCGGGCACGATCTTCCAAGATAGCCGGACGCCGCTGCAAACGTGGTTTTATGCGATCTATCTTTTCATCGCGACGCGCCACGGCGTGAGCGGCAAGGAACTGCAACGCACGCTTGGCGTGACCTACAAAACCGCTTGGCGCATTGGGCAGCAAATCCGTGATCTTATGACCAAGGCAGACGGATTCGAAATGCTGAAAGGCCACGTCGAACTTGATGAGGCTTATGTTGGCGGTCGCCGTCCCGGTAAGCGCGGTCGTGGCGCGGAAGGCAAGACGATTGTCATGGGCCTGAAAGAGCGCGGCGGGAAGCTGACGACACAGGTCATTCCAAATGTGAAAACGGAAACACTTCGCGGCGTGGTTCTGGAAAACGTAGAGCCTGGCTCTGTCGTCTCGACGGATGAGCTGTACAGCTACAATTTACTAACCGGCGACGGTTTCAAGCACGGCGCAGTCAAGCATGGGGCTAAAGAATGGACTCATTACGACTATCGCCATGGCGCAACGCATCACACAAACCACGTCGAGAGCTTCTGGAAGCTATTCAAAGCGTCCGTTCGCGGAACGCATATCCATATCAGCGCCCAGCATATGGACCGGTACCTTGGCGAGTTTTCTTTCCGGTCGAACCACCGCCAGATGAAGAACGCGATGTTTGATCTTCTGATTGCGGCGCTTTAACCAGCGCCGCTGTCAAGGCGGCGAAATCGGCACAAGGAATTGGTCCAATTCCTCGAGCCTCTTCTTGCGCTATAAAATCTGGTACGCGGCCCTCTTTAATAGCTTCCAATAAGGAAATCATGCGACCATTCCAGCCTTGAAAAATTGGTCATTCGCAGCGTTCATTTCGAGAACGAAATCCGAGGCAGAAGCCAGCACTCCAATCCAATCCCCAACGTCCTTTTTGTTTGTCACAACAGCTATCCTGCGCGGTACGCGTTCAAGACGGGAAAGATCGTGAAATTTTGCCGCTGTGCCGGTCGCAGAAATATAATTATTTGTTACTGAATTAAAAATTACAATTTCAGATTTTTTCTTAATTACTGCGTCAACGCGCCATTGATGATTTGATGCTCCAAATAGATGGACATCTCGATCAAATCCAGCTTCCCCATATACTTCCGACAACTTGTCAAATAATATGTCTTTTGCATATCGGTTTTCCTGCTCTGAAAAGCTCATGGCGCAGACCATAGCCGCATTTGCGGAACAAGATGCAACGATAGACATAGCTCCAGCGACAGAATCAATCGGAACTTCCGCGACAAACATGTCTCGCCCGTCGAACTTTATGCCTGCTTCAAGTGCGAGCTTGGGAGCCTCTTTGTTATAAAGCCGGGTTGATCCGAGATATTCCGCTTCTTGGTACCCGCCGCCTCTATCAGATATAAAAACCTTCCCAGCCTGGAAGGAAATTTCAAGCACAACAGATGCTCCGCTTGGATACATTACCGGCATTGACACAATAGAGGCCGCGCGAAAATGCTCAACAGAAACCAGTCGGCTGACTGCCGAGTCTACAGTTTCGGAGAGAGATATTTTAGCGAAATCAACCATCTGGGGTCCAGAACAAATCGCCAGTTAAGTGAGGCGGAACAACTAGGTTTATGTTCTTGATTTTAAAGCATTCTCCACAAAATGCAACAAATTCCGAAAAGCCTTTTGGATCAGGGTCTATCGGCAGCGCAATAGGCAAGCTGCGACCCTTCATCCGTCGCTCAGACGGCATAAAGTTTTCGCTAAACGGATGGTGGTGGCTCTGCCTATCGAACCTTGCCATTTCAAAGCCGGGAGGGCCACAATTCTTGTTGGTGTGGGTCTCAAATGGACGCCATTGACACCGCCATAATTCACTCCGATCGCGCCCGGTTTTAGCAAACTCTAACTGCATAAAAGCATCCCGATCAATCAGTTGCTTCGATACTTTGCAACAGGGGCGAAACCCCGGGCGGCGGCTTGATATTTTTGTAGGCTTGGCGGGCATGTTCTGATTCATTCTGGGAATGAAACAGCTGCCCGACATCGACGCGTTATCCGCCCCGGAGCTG
>Ga0187876_1000206_pt1 | contig 60604 bp, 63 predicted proteins | sample June2016WEW_17_4_FD_133000 | JGI IMG/M metagenome (GOLD analysis project Ga0187876, IMG submission 133000) | Peatland microbial communities from SPRUCE experiment site at the Marcell Experimental Forest, Minnesota, USA - June2016WEW_17_40 | ecosystem: Environmental > Terrestrial > Soil >... | reverse complement strand
CCGACTTTCAACGCCTTGCCCACCCACTTCGCCACGCTCTTACGGGTCAAGTGGACGGCGCGCATGATGGCAGCGATGCTTTCGCCGGTGTGGTAAAGCCACAAAACCTGAGCGCGCTGCACGCCGCGGCGCGGCGCCGTATGCGACTTGCGCAACCGCTCCAACAAATCGCGTTCGTTGGGCACTAATAGCAAGGGGGGACGATTGCATCTTCTCGGCATCCCCTAAGCATAACATGCTTTTCACCTTACTAGATATATTTCACTGAAACGATATACTAGAATTCAGGATCGAAAATCCGAGTTGATATGTCGGCGTGCAGTTTCCATCCTAAATCTCCGCGGACTCGCCTTCCGCAAGGAGAAAGGAAAGGTCGTTATGACGCCACAGAAGAGCCCGCATAAGATTGTCAGGACCAATGGCAAAGGCAAGCCTCCACTTGCTTCGCAAACGAGAAGACTAAGGTCGTCGATTGGGCAGCATTCCTCGGAGGAATCTCGCGCGGGAAAACCGTTCTAGAATACGGCGCGAACCGCACGATCTTCGTGCAGGGAGACCCTGCGGATTCCGTGTGGTATCTCCATCACGGCAGGGTGAAACTCGCGGTGACCTCCCAACAAGGCAAGGAAGCGATCGTCAGCATCCTGAGCGACAACGAGTTCTTCGGCGAGGGATGACTGGCCGGCCAGCCGTGCGCATCTCCACGGCGACGGCGGTGACGGATTGCACTCTTTACCGAATCGAGAAGGCGCTGATGGTGGGTCTGCTCCACGAGCAGCACGGTATCTCGGAATTGTTCATCGCGCATCTGCTTACCGGCAACACTCGCTTTGAAGAGGATCTGGTCGACCAGCTTTTCAACTCCAGCGAGAAGCGCCTGGCCCGGATTCTCTTATTGCTGGCGCATTTTGGCAAGGAAGGCCGAGTAGAAACTGTCCATCCTGGAATCAATCAGGAACACCTGGCCCAAATGGTCGGCACCACCCGGTCACAGGTCAGTCATTTCATGAAGAAATTCCGGTCGCTGGGCTTTATCGATTACGCGGGCAACGGCGGGTTGACGATTAACAGTCTCTTGATTCCTTGATAACTGATCACTTATTTCGCCGGCCCAAATCAATGGTCTGGTCGCCTACACGCTCATATTGTCGCTGTAATTTCCCTTGCCGTGGATAGATGGGCGGAAGTGATTTATGCCGGATACGGTCATGGAAGAACGACCTGTCTATCTAATTTCGCGCCAGCGAGAAGTACGCTGCCGGTTGTGGTATCGGGTCACGCCTTTCCGCGACGGGCTATATCGGTACTTTTTAGTTTGGACCGAGGAACTTGAGTAGTCTCCTTCTGGCGACACTCCCAATTAGTGCGCGAGGAAACCGGAATTTCCATTATCCACTTTCCGCCGACCCAAAAGACACTCCGAACCGCCGCCCGATTCTCACCGAGGCCGAGCCGCTGGGGATGGCACCCGAATGGAATGAAAAAAGGACTCCCCTTCACCAAAACCAAGTCGGGCTCCTGAACTGCCTAAAGTCGTCTGGCCGTTGTGGAATGGCGGCAAGACTGCCAACTAAGTTGTGGCGTTTCCGGGTACCCTGACCTTCGGTCTATTTGCCTGGAGTTCCCGCTCTACCTGAAGCCAGTCACCGACCTCGTCGCCTGGGTTGGTGCCTCGTTTGAGGTAGATTTCATGGCTCGGCGTCTCACGTCATCTTCCGTAATGGTCGGTTGCTTCAACACGACCTTCTGAGTTGCGGGAAGAGGAGCCCGTTGTCGTTTCGTCGCTGTGCGTCCCATATGGGGCACCCTCCATTCAATAATTTTTGGTGATAGAAATAAGGTATCTAATGCCGAATATTGAGATCATCGAGAGCGTAAGACAAATCTAATTTGAGTCCCGGGATCGAATGGCCGATGCCTCTTTAAGGAGGTAGGCACATGTGGCGACCCGGGATGGAATTAGCGGGAACGATTGTTCTTTTGGAATTACTTGCCGCGGGAGGGGTAAGAGGTGGGCAAAATCAGGGTACGGCCGGCGATCTTGCTGAGGTGGGAGTAATTAGTGCGACGGGGCCTGAGTGGCCCTCGGCCAACCCTCGAAACCTGGATAATCTCCCCCTTCCACACTTATTCAGCGAAGGAGGGGGGTATGACGGGATGGGTATTGGGATCAGAAGTCAGCCACGGGAGTCGAAGCTTATCACAAACCGACGTTCTCCGTTGTTGATAGGGCTCTACGTCTCGCAGGGTATCCTCCAGGGGCTTGACGCTCAGTCTACGATCCGGGCGCTCCACACCGGCTCAGCGCAGGAAGCAAACCCCATCGTCCGTCCCATTGCATCGCAGCCGGCGGCCCTTATTGCTTTCAAGCTGGCAATAGCCGCTGGAACTATCTACGGAATCGATAGGCTGCACAAATCTCATCCGCGGCTGGCGACGAGCATGTTGGGCGCTATCAACGGCGGGTATGCTTTTCTTGTCCAGCGCAACTATCGAAGCTTTCCCACTCGTTGACCCAACACACACTTCTTCGATCTGGGATGAACCACAGTCTTTGCAGGCTTGTTGTGGAATGATCGCCCGGCGCCCCCTCGCAGAGACTGGCGATGGTGAGACTTGCGCCACTATCGCCCCCGTGCGGGGGGCGGCAGCGAACCTCTCTACGGAGAAGGCCTTCTTGCCCGAAGCCTCCCTATCGCCGTCTCCCCGATTGCCCGGGCGCTGATGACCCTCGTAGATTCAGGAAACACGGGAAACGCCGAGTATGGCCAAGCGCTGATTTCCCGCTAGCCCCGCTGAACCAAGCTGGCCGGATACTATGGTTTGCTGGGGCTGACAGGGCCTCTCGTAGCCAATGGAATGGCGATTGCCGCCGCCGTCCCCGCTGCAATACCGCCCACCAGCCAGATGGACTCTGCTTCACTGAGCGATCCAATGTGCCAACCCACCTTGGCGACGCTTCCCGGTCCATGCCCACCGCCACTCACATTGGTTAGTTCGACTTGACTTTGTAACTGGGCATCTGATGGTTGCACCGGCGCGGTGGGGGGCAGCCCGCGGGGTACGGTCGTGGACTCGCCGGCATGCAATGAGACCTGCCCGGCAATGGCTGGATTGATGTTCTGAACTGAACACACACCTTCTACACAGTACACTTCGGTAACGTTAGGAAACGCATGGACGAGAAGCACGCTGCCTACCCCGCCGATTATTGCCGTCTGGGTTTGCACCTGAAAGCTCCCGCCGGGCTGGGTGCCTTTCGCTACCTCGGCGCGCATCAGCCCCTGTGTTAGCTCTACCTGAGTCTGCTGCGCCAGCGGGTCATGATTGATAATCCTCATGACCGAGCCAGCGCCGACGTTCAAGAAGGAACCGTCCAGAAGCTCAATCCGAACTCGGCCGGTCACCAAAGTGCGGACGACATCTTTCTCGTTGATAGCGTCGCTCAACTGCAACGGAATCTCCGCACCCCGTCCCTGCCGCTGTAGGACCCCCTCCCCGATCGCGTTCCTGACGACACCAGTTGGTCCTGCTGAGCTCGGCTCGCCTTCTGCCCTTTCTTGCGAGGGAACTCCGACCGAAGAGACCGGGATGGCTGCATATTTCCCCTCGGGTAGGATATAGTTGCCGAGCGAGTCCGACGTTCTGACAAGGAGATTCCCCTTCATGGCGCCAGCCACGGTTTCCTGCTCCTTCGACAGCGCCACCTCGAAGCGGGAGTTCCCATCTTGCGAAGGCGCAAACTGGAACTTCGAAGTGGTCACCACCAGCGTGGGTTTGCCGGCGCTCTCCGAAACCACCGCGCCCGCCAGCAACTCCGCTTGCACCTTGTCGCCATCAGCAAGAAGACGAACGGAGCTATTTCCCGCGATTTTCAGTTTCGCTCCCGACTTGAGCTCTACAAGGGCGCTTCCATGGTCGGAGGTGGCAAGTACGTCGCCACTGAGAATGGTCTCTGACTCTGGGACAGCTACCCCCCTCAAACTCGTAGCCTTGGAGTAAAGAATACGGCCAAGTTGTTGTTCTCCTGCAGACAGGGCTTCGGACGAGACCAAAAGCAGGCATCCCAGGACACTTGCAAGGAAAATCCAAGTTCGAGACTTCGCTGGCATCGTTACCTCCTCCGGGGACATTAACGATATAGCGCTTGCTCAGAATACTATCACTTTCGACCGAACCGCGACACAACAAAATTACAAATCCCTGCGGCCGTCATGGCCTTGGAATTTGCTGGACGGAATCACGGTAGGCAAACAACGAATGACTTTCCCCTGCCCTGCCCGAACATTCCTGGTGGCGTTTGGCGTGTCTACCACTAGAGGGCTTTCCGCCACCACCAACCGCTGCCTGCCAACTTCGTCCGCCACCGACTGACTGGAGAGGAGCTTGAGCAGGCGGAAGTGTTCGCAGTTCGCAGTGTAGAAACTTTGCCAGCGGCAGTTGAAGCAGAACGTTCGACTGAAGATGAATTGGAAGTCACTATTCCACCGCCAGCACCGCTCTCGGAGGTTGTGACGCAACTTATGATGTTCGGCAGTTCACTTGAAAACCTGCCCAAGCGCAAGAATTCACGGCGCACAACGGGTGCTACCATTCTCTCGAACCAACTGGGCCTGTTTTGAATAATCTGAATGCGGGATCAGCCTCACTGACGGCGGCTCGCTCGTTGTCGCCGTCCCGCGACAGGCCCACCTCCGACATTGATCCCGCCGACGATTCCGCCACGCGAAAGTGAAGGGATGAAGTCAAATAACTGTCATTAAGGTAAGCCACTGGTTTGATCAGTGAGACTCGAAGAGGTTTGACCGCTGAGCAGAGTAACATCCGCCTCCAAGGTGGCTTGATGAGAATCCGTCCTAAAGGAGGATGTCATGTCAGACCTTTATCAGACCCTATCCCGTTCCCGATGGGCAAATACCATGTCGTGTTCGTACCCAATCGGCGGCGCAAGGTGTTGTTTGGAAAGACGCGTCAGCACGTGGGGGAAATCTTCCACGCTTTGGCCCGGCAGAAAGAGTGCCAGATTCTGGAGGGGCATTTGATGCCGGATCACGTGCATATGTGTATCGCGATTCCCCCCAAATACCCGGTGGCTTCGGTGATCGGGTTTCTCAAAGGGAAGAGCGCAATCGCCGTAGCCCGACTGTGCGGCAAGGAGGGAAACTTCACGGGCGAGCATTTCTGGGCTCGTGGATATGCTGTGTCGACGGTCGGTTTCGAGTTGGAGCAAGTCCGCCAATACATCCGTGAACAGGAAGAAGCGGATGGAACCGGCGGACAGTTTTGAATCCATAACCAAGGCGCGCCTCGGCGCGACGCCTAAATTAACGGGTGACCGCCTTTGAGGCGGCCCCACTCATCAATCCGCCCGCTTTGCGGGGGGGGTCTGACTGACAAAGGACGGAGGCAAGTGTGAAGGCAATGGCAAATCGGTTTCATCCCGAAGTACCCGGTCCAGACCGGGAAGCAGGTGGAACTTGACCCTGATGACCTCACAGCGTTGAATGAGTTCCAGCACTCGATTAGGGTCAATCGACTTGGCGCAAATCATCAAGTCGGTCACCTTGTAGCGGGCACAGAGGATTTCCAGGTTTGCCGAGTTTCCCAAAACCCGGCATCCCGCCAATAGCCTTCGGTTCTTTGTCGGGTCGTCGTCCAGGAACCCAACCAGGCTCATGTGTGGGTACTGACGAATGCGCTGGGCGGTCGTCAACCCCTGCAGGCCAGCACCGAGAATCAGGACGCGGCGCGCTTCTTCGGGAAGGGGTTGGTAATGACGCTGCAGCACATAGAGCATGCGGCGCAAACTGCGCAGTCCCAGGCCGACGCCGAGGGCGAGCAAATATTCCAGGGTGATGATGCTCAACGGCACGAGGAACATGACCGCTTTCCACGAGGTTGTGGGCAGCCCCACGCGGATCATGAACAGGACCAGCGTGACGGGGGCAAGTGCCGCCGCCAGATAGGAAGCGTCGTCAAGGGTGACGTACCGCCACATCATGTCGTAAACCCCCAGGCAGCGGTTCACCACCACCCGCAAGGACGGAATGAAGGCCACGAACAACCACATCTGCCGGCGATACAAATCCGGAAACCAACCTTCGGCTTCATATCGGAAGGTATAAGCTAACCACGCCGCACCCGTGTATACTGCAAGGTCAAGCAACATCTGTGCACCACGGGTGTAAGGCCGCACTTCCCGCCCAAATATATGTAGCCCTCTGGCCGGAGACTTCCCCGGAACACAGACCAGCAGGAAGGTCATCAGCAGCAGTTTCAAGTCCAGCAGGAAGGTCAGGTTCTGCACATACTCGCAATCGAGAGAACGTTTTTGCGGGAGCAGGTCCGTGCGAAAGACCGCCTGCGGGTTGGCTTGCCGGGCACAGTAGTCAGCCTCCATGCGATGGTGAATGGAAGCATAGGAAGTTACCCCCGGCCGGACGCTCAGCAAGATGCGTTCGCCGGGATCGTCCGGATCGACCTCACTCGGTACCCGGGGCCGCGGCCCCACAAGACTCATATCGCCCCGCAGCACGTTAATGAATTGCGGCAATTCGTCCAGCTTGGTGCGCCGCAGGAAGGTGCCCACTGGGGTCAGGCGCGGATCACGTTCGACCACCACGGATGAACCGAGCGCTTCGGCTCCCTGCACCATCGTCCGAAACTTGTAGAGCGTAAACGGACGCCCGAGACCCCCGACTCGATTCTGGCGAAAGAGCACCGGTCCGCAGGAGGTCAGGCGCACCAGCAGCGCACAAAAGATCAGCAGGGGGCTTGAGATTGCCAGACCGGCAATAGACGCAGCAATATCGAAGAGACGTTTCCCCCGCCGCACATAGAGAGAGGGGCTGGCATCAGCAGAAACCGCCCCGGGCACGTCGGACTTGCCGAAATTAGTTGTGAAGGTCGCCATAGCTTTTAGGGGGATTCAGGAGTTTAGAGTATTCGGAGCTTTCGCCCGCGACGCAAAAGTATCTTCTCAGATGGGCAGATGGTCGGGCGCTTCGACGCTCGCGGCGGGAGGTCGCGCATCCACCCGTTTCGCTGCGTTCCTGGAAGTGACTTGATCTACCAGCGTCTGGACAATGCGGGCGGAGGCATGGCCATCCCAGAGCTTGGGGACATGTCCCTTCTTCCCTTCACCCCGAAGGACCTTTCTCGCTTCCTCGACCAGACGTCTGCCATTCAGTCCGACTAACAGGTTGCTACCCTCGCTTAGGGTAATAGGCCGCTCGGTGTTCTCTCGGACGGTCAGGCAAGGAATCCCCAGCGCTGTGGTTTCCTCCTGCACACCCCCGGAGTCCGTAATCATCAGCGTAGTTTCGCTCTGAAGTCTCAGAAACTGCAGGTAGCCCATCGGCGGAACGACGCGTATGCCGTTGGAAGCGTCTTGCAACGAGCCGCAGAACCCGCCTTCCACCATCTTGCTTTGTGTCCGGGGGTGGACGGGAAAGATCAGAGGGACTTCTTTCGCAATCACTTCCAACGCTGTCCAGATCACGCGAAACGTCGCCAAGTTGTCTACAGTTGAAGGCCTATGGAGGGTCACCAATCCATACGGACCCGTCAAGTCGACGCGGGATTTGCCCCGCGCTTCGAGTTCATGGGGGATCGGAAAGTGCTTCGCCCGGGGGAGGAAGCGTTGCAGGGCGTCAATCATGACATTGCCGACCAGAAAGATTCTCTCCTCGGGTCGGCCTTCTCTTAGCAGGTTCTCCACGCCGCTGGGCTCCGTGACGAAAAGAAAATCCGATATGGCATCGGTGAGAACGCGGTTGACCTCTTCCGGCATCGTTCGGTCAAAGCTCCTCAATCCTGCTTCCACATGCGCGAGGGGTAGGCCCATCTTTACTGCGGTGATGGCCGCGGACAGGGTGGAATTGACGTCCCCAACCACAACCACGACGTCGGGTTGCGTCTTCTCCATCACCCGCTCCAGTCGCAGTATGATTTCGGCTATCTGCGCGACCGCTGTGCCGGAGCCCACTCCCAGGTTCAGGTGCGGCGCGGGGATTTGGAGGTCATCGAAGAAAGCCTTGGACATCTCATAATCATAGTGTTGCCCGGTATGGACCAGGATTGCTTCCATCTCGGGATGACGGCTCATTTCGTCCAGGAGAGGTGCAACCTTGACGAAATTGGGTCGCGTTCCAACCACCGTGAGAATGCGCATTAGCGTTGTACCTAAGTCATCCGCTGGATTGAGATTCTGTCAGGGCTTGCCGCAGAGAGACCTCGCAGTCCGAGGGTTCAATGAACCGCCAATCCCGGCCTTCGATCTTCCCCACTCTCCTCCGCCGGGATCGCCAAAGGGCGAGCGCCACCGCCGAGCAATGACTCGCGAATCCGGAACGTCGCCAGGGTCGTTGCCCAGAGGCTCTTAAAAGGTATCGGGGTAGGCGCTTTCCCGGCAACGGCGTCGACGAAACACCTCACTTCTTCTTCGTGCCCTTTGTCCTGTTGAAACAGGGACTTGCTGTGGCGCTGGTTCGAATGATGGAAGTAGGACTTTCGGAAGTCTTCACAAACCGCAGTGCGGCCCCGGCCGAAGACCTCCAACCGTTCTTTGGGAACACTCGCGTCACCGGACGCCAGGTACAGGATTTCTCCCTTCGAGCCGTCTGCCAGGGACACCTGAATGTGGACATTGCTTTCGTCCGCGCCCTCGCCGATCGCCCAGGCTTCTACTACGATGGGTAGCGCCTCACTTAGAAATGCGAACAAATCCACAAAGTGGCAGACCTCGCTGATCACGCGCCCGTGGCCCTGTTCAGGATCCTGCACCCAGTGTCCTTCCGGCAGGCGCCCCGCATTGACCCGATAAAGAAAAGAAAGTGGCCCGCGACCGGTGCTGAAAAAATCCTTGCACTGCCTTGCAAAAGGCGAAAAGCGGCGATTGAAACCTGCGCAGAGGATCCGGTCCGAGCGCGCGTAGAGTCTCGAGATTTCATCCAGCTCCTGTTCGTTCACGCACAAAGGCTTCTCGACGAAGACGTGCTTTCCACTTTCGAGGGCCGCCAAAACCATCGGACCGTGCAAGTGGTGTCGCGTGCCGATGAACACGGCATCAATGTTCGGATCGTGCAGTACCGCCAAGGCGTCGGTCGTGCAGTATTGGAACCCGAAGCTTTTCCCCACCCGGCTGGCGGAGAGGCCCGTGGCATTGGCCAGGCCAATCATTTCAAGGTTGTCGAGCTTCCGCAATGCCGGAAGCAGTTTCGCGCGGCTGAAGCTGCCCGCTCCAATCCAGCCGATTCTGATCTTGCCAGGTCTGGGACTGGTGACCGTTCTTTCAGAAGGGGGGGGACGAAGTTCCAGGCGCCGGGAAGACGCTCCGAGCCTGGAATAGTCAATCAGAATGGCCATGTATTTCTCTGGCCGTTTTCCGGTGAGCAGTTCGTAAGCTTCGGGGGCCCGGGCAATCTCAAAACGATGGGTGACCAGGCGGGTGAGGTCAATCTTCCTGGCCGCCACCAGGTCCAGGAAGGCCTGCATGTTTCTCTTTTCCGTCCAGCGCACGTAACCCCGCGGGTAATCAATCCCTTTCTCCTCGTAGGCCGGGTCATAACGGCCGGGACCGTACGAGCGCGAGTACCGCACCTGCAGTTCCTTCTGGTAGTAATGCTCCCGGGGCACATCGACGCGAACGTCCCCCACGACAACTACGACACCCCGGTCGCGAGCGATCTGCCCGGCCAGGTCGATGGGCTGGTTGGACTTCGTCGCCGCGGTGATAATGACCGCGTCCGCGCCCCCCGCCCTGGGCAGGGCATCTTGGGAGATAAACTCGGAATTCAGAAAGGCAAAGGCCACGCCCAATTTCCGCGCCAGTTCCACGCGGTCGGGATCGGGATCGACTCCCCACACCGTACACCCCGCGGCCTGCAGAATTTGTGCGGTAACCAGGCCCACCAATCCCAGGCCCAGCACCGCCACGTGTTCGCCGATCTTCACCTCCGCCACGCGCACGCCCTGAAGCGCGATCGAACCCAGCGCCACGAAGGACGCGGAATCGTAGTCCACGTTTTCCGGAATTTGCACGCACAGGTTCCTGGGAACCCAGATCAATTCGGCGTGACTGGCGTAACCCAAGCCTGCGCACGCCACGCGCTGACCGACCTGAAACTCCTGCGCACCCTCTCCTACCTCCAGGATTTCCCCTGCCGCGCTGTAGCCCAGGGCCACCGCCCGGTCCAGCTTGGCGCGTACGGTGGCCACGACGCTCGAGACCCCGGTGGTTCGCAGGCGCTGGAACAGACTCTTCACCAAGTCAGGACGTTCCAGCGCCTTGCCCAGCAGGCTCATGCCGCCCAGTTTCACGGTGGCGCGTTCCGTCCCCGAGCTGATCAGTGAGGCCACAGTTCTTACCAGAACACCGCCCGGCTGACACCCGGGGGCGGGTACCTCCTCCACCGCAATTGCGTGCGTCCGCAGATCCTGCAAGAGTTGTTTCATGGTTTTTCCGCTCGGGGGTCGCGATCACTCCGGGAGAGCTGGGCCGCGCTGTCCCGTCGCACCAGACTGCAGTCCCTTTTCATGACGGGGTCCAATAGCGGAGGGCTTGAACGCTGGCCCCTGGTTTGTCACTCCTTAATTCTGAATCCTGCTCTTTCCGGGAACGCCGGCGGCTCCGCGACGGCCAGAAGCTTTCGACGAGCGCACAATTCGTTCAGCAGGTTTAGGTATTTAGCGGCTTGCGTCGGGCGCAGGTATTTTTCCAGCACCGCCTGTCTTCCGTTTCGGCCCATGACCTGGCAGAGCGACGGTTCATTCCGCAGCTTGAGAATTGCCGCCACCATTGCCTCGGGGTCTTCAGGCCGTATGGCCAATCCGGCGTGGCTCGCGAGAAGAATCTCCTTCGCTTCTCCCTCGACGCCCAGGATCGTCGGCTTCCCCGCTGCCATCGCCTCGAACATTTTGGAGGGAATGGCGGTTTTGAACACTTCCTTGTTCCGTAACGGGACCAAGCAGGCATCCACAGCCGCCAGAAAGGCAGGGATTCTCTCCCGAGGCTGTTTTTCCAAAAGTCGCACGTTTGAGAGTCGCAATCCTTCGACGAGCTGACAGATCTGCGCGCGCTCGGCGCCGGCGCCCATGAGGAGGAACACGATATCCTCACAGCCTCTCAACCGTTCGGCAGCCTGGAGCAGAGTCTCCAGGCCGTGGGCCATGCCAAGGGTCCCGGCGTAAAGAAGAGCGAATTCATCACGGAGCCCCAACTCCTTCCGCAATTGGAGTCGGGCCAACTTGGCGTTCCCGGAGTTGGGATCCAAGCAGAAATCCTCCTCAATGCCGTTCCGGATTACCGAGATTCTTCTCTCTTCCACGCCCTGATGGATCAAGTGCCGACGCTTCCATTCACCATCCACGACAATATGCGTGGCATGCCGATAGAGGAAATTGGCGACCTTCCCCACGCTTCGGTACAGCAGGGAGTCGGCGGTGGCCTGTCCCACTCCCACGAGCGACTCTGGCCAGAGATCCCTCACCTCAAACACCCAAGGTTGGAACCGCAGGGCTCCCACTACCCACCCCGCCACCCCGACCAGAATCTGGGGCGAGGTGGCGATGACCACGCCATTCCGTGGGGCCACGCAAGGTCCTGCCACGGCGGCGGAAAGGGCAAAGGAAGTGAAATTGACGCCTCGGCCCCACAGCTTCCGGTTGGCGGAAGGGTAGAGCCACGTCCGGTAAATCTTGACTCCCTCCCGTTCCTCGCGGACGAACCCGTGCCGCCAGAGCTTTCTGTACTCCGCGTGCAAGACCCCCTCGGGATGATTAGGGAAACCTGTTAGGACCCTGGCTTCCGCGCCAGCCCGAACCCACTCGCGGGTAAAACAGTCCACACGTGCCGCGGGAGCACAAGCTTCGGGCGGATAGTATTGAGAAACATAAAGGACTTGCATCGGGCAAACCTTCTTTTTTCAGCAGAGCGGAATCTTGTGGCCGTCGATTTCGATAGAATTCCCAGACCAGTCCACAGCGATGTGGGGAAGAGAGGTACCCACCGGCGTAAAGGCATGAATCATCCCCGTGGGAATTGTGCCTTGCCATGCCCAACGAAGTGCCGTGGAAGGTTGGCGGTTTCCAAATTGCTCTGAATACCAGCTTTTGAGAAGGTCAAACTGGCCGGCGCCGTAAGTCGCGAGCAAATAGGACTGATGGGCAAATTCCACCGTCCAGCGGTGAAGGGGCACGCCGAAGCTGGTTTCCATGGCGTCTTCCAGTGTCTCGATGCGGACCCTGGGATGGAAGTGCAGGAAAGACTCGACGCGATGAGTTCCATTGCCTCTCAGCAGGTCGGCGACAATCCAGGTATCGGGTGCTCGCAACAGGATGTCGCGCGCGTGAACCACGCCTAGATGCCGATAGGCATCGTGTTCGCCACTAACAGAAGGGAAGGCCCCGTTGCGATCTCCCCGTATTTGACCCACGCGCGGACGCCGGCCCACACGGAAGCTCCCCCAGGTCTCAGCCTGCTCCTCACCGTCGATGCGGAGGGTGTTGTGCGCGGACGTAGACCGCTCGTGGTAACGCTCCGGCCCCGGCTCGTAGGTGCTGACGCCGGTGTCAACCACTACCCGCTGACCCTGGAGGGAAAGTTCATAACTCAACACGTCGCAGTGGCCGTGGCCCGGCTGATAGTCCGGCCCCAAGGGGCCGCAGTCGAAGATCAGGGTGCTCAGTGACTCGGGGCTCCGGATGACACCGTATCCTGTATCCGGGAACACCGTTACCTGGGACATGCTCTCGACGACCTTGGTATCAGGCGCCTCCGCCAAGGCCATCAACTCAGCGGGTGAACGCGCTCCGCCCAGAACGGAGTCGTTGAAAAGCGGGATCTCTCCGTCAGGATGGAGGATTCCGCTCAAGAATTGCACCATTGACCGTATCTTCTCGGGCAGCAGGTCAGAGCAAGAAAGCCTCTTCTCCGTGGCTGCACACAAGAGCCGGATTTCAGCCAAGTCTTCGAGGACCTGCGAGTGATACATCGGTGACCGTTCGAAGTGCCCGCCATCAGGGAGAATCTGCTCATTCAGTTCCTGCTCCAGCAGCGCTTCTCCTTTTGCCCACCATCGGGTACTGCGAGGGGTTTCCAGCAAGGCTCCGGCGAATAGCAGTGCCTTGATGTTCTTCAGAAGGTGATTTCCCAGCAGATCTTTTTCGAGCCGGTGTTCGAGGGTTGCCACTTGGACGCCCAGGCTCTCCAGCAAGGTGCTAATCCTTCCCTCCTCTTCCAACAACTCCAGCGAGCGTCCGTGCCGCGCAAGAAACTTCAGCCAATTGACAATTCGAACCGATAAGGCGTAAGGCTCCCACCCGACTTCGCTTCCTTCCGTGTTGTGTCTGCACCAGTCCAGCGCGATTTCGAGAGTTGCATGCAGCATCGGATTTTCATCAGGCAGCGCGAAAGCGACGTTCAAGAAATCGCAGTAGTTGAGATGATAGAGCCACAGCTTCGCATGCCGACGGTCGTTCCAGGGGATTGCGCCGTTGCTCGCGACAGTCTGGTTCAGGAAGGTGAATTCGCGCGCCGCTACCATTTTGGGCGAGGCTTCCGGCTGCCAGTCAATGAACCGCCCTCGCCCCAGAACCTCGCGCAGTCTCACGGGCCCCTTGATATTGGCCGGCGAGTGCGACCGCGGCAGCACTCGCCTCAGCGCCAAGTAGCCAAGTTGCGACCAGCGCAGGTGACGCAGGGTTCGCCAGTACGTCGCCGCAGTGGGTGCTCTCATACCGGTGGCAGTGCCGGCGTTTCCGGCGCCCTCAGCGGTTTCAGTTTCGAGTCGGGGTGTTGGGACTATTGTGGACAAAGGGCTAATCCCCGCTAATGGGGGCAAAAGGGTGGCACAAGTCCGAGCGACATTTTGTCGTTACCGCCTCGAATCTCCCTCGCCACGGCCTCGTAGCGGCGAGTTTACCTCGCCATGTCCTCGTAGCGGCCAGTTTACCTCGCCATACGGCGGCGTAAAGCCGCCTCTACAGATTCCCCTTCGCCACGTTGCCGCCACGACAATTTGTCCGACCCCGCCTGTTCCCTCTCTAGGTTTTAGTCTTGGCGATGGTACTTGAAGCCGCACCGACAAATTGTCCCTCGGCCCCCGTTCCCGCTCGTTTGACGGCCAAGAGGATCAAGGGCGTTTTGGACTGTTCTCGCCAGGCATATTCAGAGAAATCTTTCTCATCCCAGGCGGCGAAGCCCGCCGCGTTCAAGAGGGATTCCCACTGGTGGCCGACGAAGCGGTTGCGCGACAGCCGGAGGTAGGTGGCATAGGAGTCGATCCGCTGCACTCGGCGCAGCAGGGGCGGCAGGCGGTGGTGCAGGCGCATCGACTGGAGCCAAGCCTCGACTTTGCGCACCCCATTACCCGGATTGGGAACGCTCAGCAGCAAGCTTCCCCCGGGTCGTAGGACCCTGGCCAGCTCCGCCGCCACGCGCGGCACGTCCCCGAGGTATTCAAACACGCTGGAGGCGACCATGCCGTCGAAACTGTTGTCGGCGAAGGGAAGAACTTCCCAATCGGGCTCGAGCCTTACCCATTGCACCGCGCTTCCCGGGTGACTGCTCCGCGCCACCTCGATCATTTCTTCCGCCAAGTCGCACGCGGTTACGGCGTAGCCCTTTTGCCCCAGGGCCGCCGCGATCTCCCCCGTCCCACAGCCCAGGTCCAGGATGTTACTGCCGCCAGGACACATCGCGGATAGCCGCTCCGTGAATTGTTCCACGCGCGAGTCAAGCTTCCCTCTCGGACCGTACTTACCCTGCCAGCGGCGCGCCTCGTGGTTGAATAGCGTCCGAACGTCGTTAGCCGACGGCGGCTCAATGGATCGCTTTCCTATCAAGCCAAAAGTCCGCGACTCCGGAGGGCCTGCAGTCTCCCTCGCAGGTGATCCCTCCCTGAGCCTCGCCGTACCCTGCCGCATTTGTCGTTCGATAATCTTCACGTCGGTCAGAAACCTTACCCAGAAGCTCCAGAACACTTGGTACATGAACCCTTGACGGCCGTCGAGAAACCCTCCCTTGATAATATAGTTTCGTAAGAAAAACAGGAAAGGGCGGACAAGCAAGGGCAACCGATTCCACACATTTTGTTTGATCCATCGGTTCCTCTCGGGTTCTTTCCCCCAGAAGCGAGCCTTAATCGTCCCCTGATATCCTCCGTGGAGCTTTTCCTGAAGGTACTCTTCCACCTCAAGGTCCGTATATCGGTTGTGTTTTGAAATCCAGTCGGAGAAAGGTCGCTGATCCTTATGGTCAAATGGTTGGCGCAGGTAGCCTGAATTGCCCTCCAGGATGACGTGCTCGTTTATCGGCCGATTTTCAACCCTGGCGCGGCCGCGCCTGAACAACCTTAAAAGCCAACTGGCATCCAAGCCGCCATGCTTGAGGTAATGGCCAAGAAAGAAGAATCGCCGTTTGATGTAATAGCCGGCAGGGTCTTGACGGTTGTCCGCGACGACCTGCGCTATTTCTTCCGCCAGAGCTTGCGGGATTAGCTCGTCGGCATCAAGCATCAGAATCCAGTCATGCGAGAAAGGCAAGTTATCGAGCGCCCAGTTACGCTGCTGCGGGTAGCCTTCAAAGGGATGCGAATAAACATGAGCCCCCATTGCTTCGGCAATCTCCACCGTACGGTCCGGGCTCAAAGAATCAATCACGAAAACCTGTTCGGCCCAGCCGACGCTCTGAAGGCAAGCCGCGATATTAGCTTCCTCATCCCGGGTAAGGATGATGACGCTTAAGGGCACGGGCAACCGGCCTAAACGGTTTGGACTATGCGACATGCCGCGCTGGTTTGCACTCCTCGGAGGTTTTTGGCCTAATTCGACAGGCAATGTCCAGTATTGTCCGAACATGCCTATCCCACCGGAATTTGCTGCGTGCTTCTTCCTGCCCTGCGATGCACAACTGCCGTCGGAGGGAGGCGTCTGCCGCCACACGGCGAACCTGCCGAGCCAAATCCTCCGGATCCAGTGCATTAAAATAGACCGCCGCTCCGCCACAAATCTCCCTGTTTACCGGTGTGTCGGAAGCGACAATCGGCAAGCCATAGGACATCGCCTCGGCCAAGGGGAAGCCAAATGATTCGGTTAGGGACGCAAATACGAAGATGTCAGAACCGAGGTACAAATTCTCCATTTGTTCTTTCGGCAAGGGGCTAAGGAACCGTACCCATGGGGAGATTCCTGGCTCTTGAGAGAGCTTAATGTCTTCCCCATGTGTGACTGTCCAAGCTGCCCCTTCCCAAGTGGGGTCTACGGTTGTTTGCAGCAGGAATTTTCCCGCGCCATCATTATTGAGGAGCGGAATTGCTTTCAGGAGCGTATTCAGATTTTTGTGTTCCGCGTAAAGCGATACGTAGAGCAGTTTGCACAAATTGCCAGCGTTGCTTCGCCCAGTCGTTGACCGCGAAGGGGCGTCGCGCTGCGAGGGCCCTGGTTGTTCAACCCCATAAGGATTAACGAGTGCCTTAAGCGGCGGGACATCGACAAAATCCCGCAGTTCATCCAGCATGGCCTGCGTCGGAGTCATCACGACATCGGCACTTCGCACGCTCCGGCAGATAAGCCAGCGGCGTAATGTGTGTGCCAAGCGCCAACTATAAGTGTGCTTCGGTACCATAAGCCGCTGGTATATTTTCGAAAAATATAGGCGTCCCTCGACTAGAAGTAGCTGACGGAACGGACAGTGGAGCATCCCGAGGTTACCCGTTGCGTAGACAAGGTCGGGCTTCTCTTGCCTCAAGAGCTTCCTGAGACTTACCTGCTCCCACCATAGCCTCGCGATCGGGGTCATTCCCGTGCTCGGCACGCCCACCAGCCTTACGCCCGTAGGAAACGGTGGCAATCTGGCAATGGTTTCGGAAGGTAGCAGGACGACAAATTCACAATCAGGTGCTATGGTGGCGGCAAGGCGCACAAAATCACAGATGTAGGTCAATGCGCCGCCCATTTTCGCCGACGCTGCTTTGATGACAACTTTCATACTAACTTCTTGCCCCCTTGCCTGACAGCACCTCGCGGTAGAGAGCCGCATACTGTGCAGCGATGGTGTCCGCGCGAAACCGCTTCACGTTCTCGAAGCCCTGCACAATAAGTTGGTTGCGGTAGACCGCGTCGTTGATGACCCGCAGGACCCCCTGCCGGATGGAAGAGCAATCAAACGGGTCCACCAGGCAAGCCGCCGAACCGGCAACTTCCGGCATTGAGCAGATATTGCTCGTCACCACGGGTCGGCCCGTGGCGTTGCCCTCGACAATGGGCATCCCGAAGCCCTCATAGGTGGAAGCAAACACCACCATGTCGCAGTCACGATAGCGCTGGAGAAGGGCCTGGTCCGACAGACCCCATTGCTCGGTGTACGAAACAGCGTTGTGTTCCAGCGCCTGGCGCTGGCGTTCCGTCAGCCGGCCAATGATGTCCAGCCGGCAGGGGATTCCGCGGATTGCCTCGGCAACGCGACAGATGTTCTTGTTTTGCTCTGATGCTCCGACTTGCAGAAGAACGGGCCTCTCGGCATTGAACGGCCTTGGGCACGGGGCGAAGCCATCGGGGACGGGACAATGAATTACGCGCACCATTTCGGGGGCGCAGCGCGTGTAACGCAACACCTCTTCCCGGGTGAATTCAGAAATAACTGCAATGGCTGCTACCCGCCTTGCGGGGAACCTGTACCACCACAAGACTGTGGCAAGATACTTGAGCCCCTTTAAGAATCGGGGGCCGACGCAGTCGGTAATTGTGAGGATGGTTTTCCGCTTGGCCAATGCCAGCGCGAGGTAGTGCACGTCTCCCGTAATGTGGTTGATATCACCCTGATGGAATGGCGCCTCAACGAGGTTGAGCAACCGCGGCACAACGCCCCGGCTTTCAAACCGGCAGGTCCAAGCCGCCACAGCCATGTCCGAAGGCAAAGCCTGTCGAACGGCATCGAATACCCTCTCTAAGCTGAAGCACCCGCCGTACGGCTTGCGCCGGTAGTGTATGACGCGTAGTACGTCCCCGCGTTCCACATTCCTCAAACGGTTTGTCACTGTAGTACGAAATGGACGCTTTCTGGCCCAAGCAGATCCGCAAATGCTGACGTGAAGGAGTAGGGGTTCCGGGCGATTCCACCCCGCGTGTAGATGTTAGTACCAAGGACAGGAATTTTCACGGGTGTCCCGCGGCCGAGGGAGGCGATAAGAGGGAGGGGCCCTTATATGTTTCGCTGAGTTTACGCCCCCATTTGTTCTTAACACCGTATCTCGAGTATCGACCGGCGAGGGAGTTCAAGACACTCACTGGGAGCGAGCCGCCGGGCAGCGGCCTGAAAGCCAAGAAGAAGGCCACATTCCAAACCAAGCAACATGCGAGAAGAAGATGTGCCCGCCTAATGCCGCTCATGTCCAACTCGATCATGGCAAGAAGCAACACTGCGGCGGTTAAGAAGTTCAGGTAGGGCGCGTCGGACATATAAATAAGCATGAGGAAGCAAGCGCCAGGGGTAATCCACAGCCACAGCAATTGCACCCGTGGGTCTCGAAGCCTGCCCAGACTCTTCATCACCGGGTACGCGAGAAGCCAAAACGCCGTGGCAAGAGGCACCTGGAATCGGGCGACGTTAGCCATCGAGCGGTAAGTAACGCCATTCTTCATGGGCGAGACCACTGTCGTGATGTTGGCAAGATACGCAATAAAGTATCCCATTCCGTAGGATGACCGATAGCCCAGCAGCGTGGGCACCAGCCAACCCAGACACAGCAACACTGCTACCGAGAACGCGATAGCAGCCTGCCTCCGTGGGGCGTATCGCACCAAATAGTAGACGAACATCACGCCCAGGAAAGCCCCATCGGAGGGGCGGAAACCAGCTCCGATCGCAAATGCCAATGATGCCCCAAGGAGGTAAGCCATGCGGGGCTCTTTCAAGTGGAGGATGAGCAGTAAGAAAAGCAGTACGGGGAAGAAGAGCTGGGAGGCGTAAGTGCTATGCACGTTTCCGGAGAACCAAGCATAGAATATGGCGGCATACACGGCACAACCTAGTTTGGCGATACCCGCCCTGACGAGCAATCGGGCGGCATAATAAAAAACTAGGACCCCGGCCGCCGAGAACCCCCAATTCATCAAACTGATGCCTCTTTCGGGATTAGCAAAGAGGCCTGCCGCTCGGTTGAAAAGCCAATATCCCGGGGGGGCATGCGTTATGAAGATGTGTGCTTGGGCAGCAAGTACGTGCGCCGGACCATCACCAAAATAGACGGGTCCCGTGGTAAGGATTCTCGAGACCAGGACCAGAAGTGCAACCAGCCAAGGATAGTAGTCGAACTTCCGTCCAGTATTGTCCATTACCCCCCCTCACTTTCGCTCCGCGGAGTGGCATACTCCGGAAATGCCCCTCCGAGGCCCATAGATTAGCAGACGCAAAACATAGAAGATGGCCACCTGTTTGATAAGACCCGTCCACATTGAAAATACGTCCCCTTCATACCCGAAGCCCAGGAGGAAAACGGCGGTGTATACGAACAACTCCCGTGGTTCCACTTCACCGCTCACGCGGTTCGTGAACCACTGGGCAACGATGCCCAGGATAAACATCCCGACGGGGATTCCCAACAAGCCGAACTGGATGTATAAGTCACCGGGATAAGTAACCGCGGTGGCGCTGGTGCCAGGCCCCCCGTTCAGAGCGATGGTAAACCATCCAGCTTCCTGGAGAGTCGGTTTGGACGGCCACAGGAACCGCGGAACGAAGGGATAAAACGGAAGCATCCACCAGTGTACGTCGCCTTTCACCATGTCCGCCTGTTCACCCAGTGTGAGCACGTCGGCAACGCTCGTGAGCAGGTCTAGGCGCGCGAGCGTACTGTCCAGCCCATGGCGCAAGCGATCTCCTTCGGTGGACTCCTCTTCCCCCGTTTTGCTGAAGGCTATTCGGCCGGCTTCCACCGCCCCTCCAAAGCTTGTAACCTCCGCGCCCCCTTCACGCACTACCGAGCGATAGGCGATGGAGACAGGATAGATAAGCACCAGTGCGAAGAACAGAAAGACAAACCACCGCAGGTTCAGTTTTTTCAAAACAAACGAGGAGACAAGCCCCACCACAAGAAAGTTCTGAAGCACCAAGCTCTTCATCCCGGAGATCAAACCCCAGAGGATTTCCGTGGAGAGGACTACCACGAAAAGCATCCTCCACACCGGATCATGGCGGCGGCGATACCTTTCGATGGTGGCGACAATGAGGGCTAGAGGTCCGAATTGCGAAATGTTGTTCAGCACCTGCATTGAAGCAAGATTCTCCCAATACTTATCCCCACTCGCTGCGTACGCAAACAGGTGGCTTTTTAAGAGGTAGACCTTGGTGACGAAACCGACGGCATACAGTGCCCCACACGCTAACAGCAAGCCTGCCTTACGCGACTTAGGCACAACGCTTTGTGTGTCCGGGCCTGGGGAAACCCGGCCGCCCGCTTTGCGCTGTGCCAGTTCAGAACCCATCCAAAACGCCATCATGCCCAATATGACATAGGCGAGTGCCTGGACCAGTTCTTGCCCGTTTGCTGATAAATTGTGTTCGATTTGTGTTGAGTCAATGAAGTTGCGCAGGGGGGCCAGCCCGAACTGGAGGAAAAACATGATAGTTATGTAAACCGGGAGTTCAAAGAGTTGCAGTTTGGCACGTCGAATTCTCGCCATTACAAATGCAGCGGAGGAAACACCATAGAGGCCAAGCAAACCCAGATACCTTTGGAGCTGAAGTCCCTGGCCGCCAAGGATGAAACTTGTTCCCCAGATGAGTGCACTCAGAGCAAGGCCCAGCAAGACCATGAGGTGGAGCGGACTAAGCACCGACGGCGGCGCACGCCGTATTGCAATGCCTTGGATTGTCAAATTGTCTGTGCTAATGTGGTTGACTCCTTTTGAAAACCCCGCCTGCCGCTACGAGAGGATTCAACTTTGATCTTATGGAGCGCTGGTTCGAGATACCTCAGGGCGCCGCAGACTCCCCGGCCTTGACAAGGTTCTGAGTTTGTAGCCCCAGGATTTCAAACATCTTTTCCAGCCTTCTTTCGTAGGTGTGTTCGCGATGAGCGCGGGCATAGGCGCGGTCAGCAATCTCCCGCCGTTCCTTGGGATGGGCAAGGTAATAATCGACTTTCGCCTTCAATTCCTGTCGTGTTCTAAATGTCACAATTTCTTTCTCCGGCTCAAACAGGTCGGCAAGCGCCGGCCTCCAATCGGCGATCTGGAAAGCCCCGCAGCCGGCGGCCTCGAATAATCGGCAATTGACTCCCTCAATCTCCCCATAGTGCATGGTGTTAAGGACAATTTTGGCTGCGTTGAACGCCTTGGCCTTTTCTTCTCCCGTCACGTATTCGTCCTGATAAATCGCTCGCAGGGGCGAGGAGAGCCATGCGGGATAACTCTTACCCCAGATCTTCATATCGTAATTCAGGAAGATCTCCAGCATCTTTGCCCGGTAGTAGTACATATTGGAGACAGTGCCCACGTCGCAGTCATACTTACGGTGGTCCTCTGCGCTCAATTCAACTCTCCGGTGCCAGCGGCTGTTGCACGCTTCCGGCAGGTAGAAAGCATTGAGGGCCAGCTTGTCACGAAAGACACGTACCATGTAAGGATCTTTGAAAAACCACGCATCCAAATTGCTGGCCAATAGGTACTGACGGCCCAAGTTGACAAGGTGGTCCGGATACCACACGGCAATTCTGGCCGAACATGCACCCCGGAGTTGCCCCACTACAGAGGGTGGCAGTGTTCCATAAGTGAGGAGAATCATGTCTGGGGCAAACTTCTCCGCTGCCCGGACAAGTTTGCGTTGTCGCCTCTGTTCGATTTTCGGGAAGAGCCGAGGGACAATTGTCCAGAATCCTGCCCATAGGACTTTCAAATGCCGGTGAATCGGGGCCGTCTCAACCTCCGTGACCTCATGCCCCATGCGGCGGGCGGTCACGGCGATATTTCGAGCGAAAGAATCCGGATAGAACTGCCCTGAGATCAATATCTTCAAGCTCGTGGCTCTCTGCTCCTGTCCCTGCTCAGACTGCAATCTCCCCTCCGTTCCGTGAAATCCGGCGATCTGCCAGAATTCTCATTGTCCGCAGTGCACCGTTTCCTCGGCAACGGCTCTGCTCACCACCGCGTTAAGCGCCTCGGTGATGCCCCCGACGGTCTCGGGTAACCCCCACTGCTGAATGCGCTGGAGCGACGACCGGCCGAGCTCGATGAGGCGCTCCGGCGAGGAGACGCATCGCTCCAGAGCGGTTTCGAGCGCGCCAGCGGAACTGTGTTCGAATACTTCACCGTTTATCCCCGGGCTGACCAAGTCAGGGCCGCACCCGACACGGTCGCTTACGACGATAGGAAGCGAAAAATTCATCGCCTCGTTGACCACCAAACCCCATCTTTCAGCGCGAGAGGACAGGACCAGCAGGTCAGCAGCCGTGTAAGCCTTGGGAATCTCGGTCTGGTTAAGGAAGCCCGTGATGTGTACGTCGGGTATGGCGCTTCTGCGGATTTCGGCCTCGAGTTCGCCGCGCAGCGGCCCATCCCCGGCCACCAAGAGTGCGCAACGGCATCTCTGGCGCACTCTTCGGTAGGCCTCAAGAAATAACAACGGCTGCTTCACTGGCACTATCTTCCCGGCAAAGAGGATCACCGGCCGGTCGTCACGGATGCCCCACTGGGCTCGAAGATCTTGTCGCTGGGGCGCCAGGGCCCCAGCGTAACGGCGGAAAAAGGCGTTGTCCACCGTATAAGGGCACCAAAACAGACGGCTATCGGGCACCCCGAAGTGTTGGTAGTAGGTTTTGTTCAGGGTGCCTATGCAGAGAAAGCCCGCCAGCCGGCTGAATAGTGCGCGCAAAGCGAGGGACTTCACATATTCCTTGGCTGCGGAAGGCCGCTCCACGCGCAGGTGTGACTCTCCCCGCATCAGGACGGGCACACCTTTCGTGAGGGCGGTCAGAATGGCCAGGCGAGAAGTGTTCCCCATGTACCCGTAAACCAATAGCGCATCATAGCGCCGCGGCGTAATCTCGTTCACGATCGAGGGATTGAGTTGGCGGGTGAGCGGTTGGTTATCCGCCTCGCGAAAGAGACCGGGTAGGAATTTGTAGCGGTACCCCTCCAGCAGCGGAATATCCCAGGTGAAGGCTTTTCCAAACTCCGGATCGACCATCGGTACCGTGCCCCGGCGCGACCCGTAATATACCGTCAGATCCAAACCCGGTTGGGCCGCCAGCGCCTGAAACAGCGGAATGAAATACTGGATAGGGTGGCTAACTACGACGGCAATCTTGTAGACACTTCTGGGGAGAGAATTCTGGCTTGTTGTGTTCTGCTGATTAGTGCTCAATGGATGCTGCTCCTGTGTCAGAGAGCGGTATAGCTTCAACTATGAAGGATGCTGAGCCGATATAGGAGCTTGACCGTCTTTTGGTAAATCGCCTTTGCGCGTGCAAACAAATCCGGGCTCCTTTCTTTCCACCTGCGGGCAATGGGGACAAGCGCACCTTCAAACCGCCGCAGCCAGCTTCCCGTTCGGAAGCTGTCGCTGGCACCGGTATGAATGAAGACCCTGTTGTAGTCACAAGGGAAAAAGGCAGCCCGATACCGTGATTGTTTCGCGAACCTTTCGTTGTAATCAAGGAAGCATTCCTCCATCCGGCACTTTTCCCTGTACTCACCCAGGTAACCGACCAGCTCGTTGCTCTTGAGGTGGGGGCAGTCCGAGTAAACATATTGAGTTTGAGGGGATAAGCTGGACCCTCCGCAGATGAGGTAGCATTCTGGGCGTTCGAAGTCGCGAATCCTGAACTCGGGATCCACAATAGCGTCTCCATAAAACTGAACGAGACCAATATCGGGGTGGGATTCCATCAGGAGGACCGCTTGCTCCAAGTACTGCGGTGGCCCTTGGCACTCCCAATCGTCCTGAATGTCCAAGATATACTTCCCGGCGCACAGCTTGAGGCCGGCGTTGGTGTTTGCCCCCATTCCCCTATTCGTTTTGGAGGCAACGAACTTCTGAATGGGCAATGTCCTCATTTCCGCTTGCATCCACTTGGGGCTGCCATCGTCGGTAACTACTAATTCAAGATTGGGGTAGTTGGTGTTGCGAAGGAAAGCAGAGACGGTCCTTTGGAGCAGATGAATCCGCCTGTAGGTTATGAACAGGACCGAAACCAGAGGATATTGGTTCATGGCTCAACCAGTCCGCGCGCGGCGCAAATTGAATCTGCGGTCACTTCGGCTTCCTGCCGGGCATCCCGGCTCCTGGTGAGGGATACACTTCGGACGAGGTGAATAGAAGCCCCGCAGTTCTTTGTAACTATATCCTACTCTTTGACGCAAGGTGGGCCAACAGGTTTGCCGGCGAGATACTTTCTCGGGTTGAGCCCAATTCTGTCTAAATGAGGAGTAGTTTTCCTCAACACCATTGCGAGCGATCTGCGAGGCAAGGGGATAAATGCCAGAACTACGCAAGCGATTTCCTTCCAGCCGACTTTCCCACCAAGGGCTCTCAATCGTCGCAATTGGTTTCTTGCCACAATTCCATCCCCTACCCACGCGGCCCTCACGATGATTCGCCGGGTGAAGTTGGCTTTTACGCTGGCCGTTCTGCTTGCATCACCCGGGAGTGGGTAGCGTTCGAGCGCCCGATATCGAACATCTAACCAACTGATCACAAAGCGGTGACCATGCAGTGGGTCGCTGTGCCTTGACGCTGAATTGGGGGAGACCCTGTAGCTGGCCAGGGTCTTCCTGAGATACACCATCTTTCCGAGTTGGCTTAACTCTAAACAAAGAGGCAGGTCTCCCATCAGTTGTGAATGATCACTACAAAGAGTGTCGCCCAGCAGCGCCCGGCGGACCGCGTCAGCCCTTGCGACCGCCGTGCAGGTATAGTGAGGAACTCTCGCGAAGATGAGATCCTGATACTCGACGCGAATCGGCTGCTGAGCACAATTGTCGTGCTTTCCCGACTCTATGACTTGACCCTGGGCAGAAATAGGCCGAACGTTTCCGCTGAGAAACACCAGTGAGTTATCCGCCAGAAAAAAAGGAATCTGAATCTGCAGCTTATCTTTTCTGTGCCACCAATCGTCGCCCTCGCAAAAGGCCATGTACTTACCCCTCGCCGCCAAGGCCGTCCGCCGGAAGTTCTTATGCATCCCGATGTTCTTCTCCGAGAACAATAGCCGAATCATCTCCGGATACCGCCGCTGAAACTCCAGCGCGATCTCCCGCGTCCGGTCGGTCGAGCAATCCTCCCCGATAATCAACTCTATCGGAAAGTCAGCCTCCTGCGACACCACCCCCTCAATCGCTTGGCCGATATACGGCTCGTGGTTGTACGTGATCATCACCACGCTCACCAGTGGGTCACGCACAAGACGGTCAGGGTCCACGACCTCGGTGTGTGGCCCCAGACTTTCCTCGCCATTACCGGCTTGCCTCATCTGATTCCCTTTGGGCCTTTTCTTCTTCCAGCAATTTCTTCTCGCCCTCTAAAATACGTCTATTGCGTTCCCCAATTACCTTGAAAGGAAATCCGGCCACCACCGCGAAGTCCGCCACGGGTTTGTGAACAAGCGTGAGCGCGCCCACTGAGGCGGCAAGACCGAGCGTCACGCCCGGCAACAAAACACTACCCGCCCCAACAATTGCATGTCGCCGCAACACCACATCGCCCTGGCAGACCTTCCTAAACTTCATCGGCACCGTTGGATTCGTCAAAAAACCTTCCGTGTAGTCCTCACTCGCTGTGTACACCGCCACCCGCGAAGACAGCCCGCTGAACGATTCCAGAACGATTCGGCCACCAGAACCAAAGAGGTAGACACCGGCGGCTATATGCACATGGTCACCAATGTAAATGCCTTCTTGACCGGCGCTCAATAAAGAGAAGCAGTCGATGCGAACGTTTGACCCAACATGGATCGAGTGGGGCGAGAACATCTGAACGGAACGATGGATGTTGACATTGTCCCCTACCGATGCCAACAGGGTTTGCAAATCCTCGGAAGAATAATTGTGCTGGTCGGATAAAGGGAGCATGATCACTTTCCATTCCTGTTTTCTTCCTCAGATTTCCAAAGCTGTACGGGTCAGCTTGAGATCAAACGCCGCCAACTCAAAAATACGCTCGCTAACTTATGAAACTAAGCACTGGCTGCGCCGGACCCAGGAGTAGCCAGCAGGTGATCCACGAGGTTTCGGAGTACCCTCAAGTCCATCTTCTGGACATCTTCGTCGGGAATTTCGATCCCGAACTCCCTCTGCATTTCGATAATCAGCGACATAAATTCGAGCGAATCGATCTTCATCCGTTCCGAAGATTCCAAGTCTCTCTCCTGGATAGGGTAAGTGAGATTGAGTTCCGTCGAAATTGCCTGTAGGCGATGCAACACATCAGCCTTTGATTCTGTCATATCCCGTACCCGCCTCGACGTAGAGTCTTATAGGGGCTACCAAAGTTGTCAGATACCATCCCAATCTTCCTTCGTTGACCAGCGTAGCACCGTAGTCGCCCAAGAGAGGCCCACTCCGAATCCGCAAATTACCACAATATCCCCCGAACCGACTTTTCCTTGCTCGATAGCCCTCTTTAGGGCGATGGGGATAGATGCAGACACGGTATTGCCGGTCTCATCCATGCAAACAATGGTCTTATGGGGGGGGAGCCGCATCTTGCGGAAGAGATATTCCAGCATGTACTTATTGGCTTGGTGAAAAACGAACAATTTTACGTCATCCAGACCCAAAGATGCCGTAGCCAGGGCGGTCTTGACCGAGTTGGGCACTTCGCGGTCCATGAATTCGAAGATGTCGCGCCCATGCATGCGAAGATGCTCTAAAGATCTTTCATCGCCGTTTTCATCCTTAACCATCTGATGTGTTTGCTCGCCGCTGGGGAGACGGGATCCACCCGCAGGAACAATCAGCCGGTCGTATCCGGAGCCGTCTGTGCCAAAGTGGAATGCCAGAATTCCCCCGCCTTGCTTGGGCGTTTTACGTAGCAGAGTGGCAGCCGCGCCGTCGCCAAAAAGGCCGCACACCGTCTTATCCTTGTAGGAGACCACTTTGGAGTAGGTTTCGGACATCACCAGCAGGAGGTTTTGGCAAATACCACTGTCGATCAGGCTGGCGCCAACGGCGAGACCGTACGGGTAGCCAGAACACCCTTGATTGATATCAAAAGCAAGGCAGTCTCTGCGTAAGCCGAGGCGATTCTGGACGATACATGCGGTGGCCGGCAGTTTGTAATCTGGATTCTGGGTACAAATTACGATTCCATTGATGTTTTCACGAGGAAAGGCGCTCAAAGCAAAAAGCCTTTCGGACGCCAAAACGGCAAGGTCAGAAACTGCCTGGTCTGGTGCGGCGACGTGAAGAGACCGAATGCCCAGCTTGTTCTCCATCATCTGCTGGTCGAGACCGGACATCGCTGCTATGTCCTGGCTTGTTAAAACTCTTTCCGGGAGGAAGTATTCAATTGCGTAAATACTTACCGGAATTTCTCGACGCTTAGCTAAAGCAAAAGTAATCATATTTATCGAGTACAAACTAGGAATGTGGTGACCGTCCCGTCAGTGTGCCGATCGGTTCGTATGACGTGTGGGTGATGGCTTCCACCCGAAGCAAGAAGGACATCGCGATGTAAACTACCACCCCTGTAGTTACGCCCGCCAATAGGAGGACCGGGGCGCTTAATGGGGCGGCCAAGGCGATGGTTCCGACGATCAAGGCCATTACGGTTGCGCTCAGGAGAGGCTTAAGCAAATCCTTGATTTGCGCGCCGATGTTGTAATCAATCACTCGTTGGGCGTATGCCACATTCACGCCATAGCACAGCACCGATACCACCAGCATGGCCCACGCCATCGCCATCGCGCTCATCGGAACACTCATTGTCAGCGGGCTTTTGGTTGACGTTCCCGTGGTCACGGCTGCTTAGAACCATCCGGGTTCATACGCGGACCCAGCGCTCCGGGACCAGATCGGGTGTATCCATCTTGGGGATGTTAAACCATTTCCTTGGCGCCACAACGATTCCGCCCGAAGTGCTGAGCCACGCACCCCACCAACTAAAAGTGCTATTGGCAATGATGTGGTGCCGGCAAAGCGCCATCAGGCGCAAGTCCTCATAGCCCTTCTCCCATCCATTGTGAGAGACAAATGTTGTGGTCCCTTCCAACTCCAGGTTGGCTCGGGCCCAATCCGGTTCATCCGAGAAAACAAAAAAGCACGGGCTTGATACTTTGGAAGCGATCAACTGGGCAGCGCTCCGGTAGTAGTCCAGGGAACAGGTTCCAAACATTTGGTTGGCGTGAGGGTTAGTTACTAAATCGCTTCGGCGCACATGCACACAAACGGAATTCATACTTCTGATGCTGGCCGCCATTTCCGCGTTCTGCCCGTAAGGCTCACTCTTGAAGCAGAACTCGCGCCGGATGACTTCTTCTATTTCCTTGAAGTATTTCTCGCTCCCCCAGTAGCCAGCCAGATAGACATTTCCCGGCGCCTCCAGCACGGAGGGATCGAAGCCGAAGCCCCGCTCGATCAGCACATACGGTAGCCCCGGGATCCGAACCCGAGCACAGAGGCCCCTGAGCCGGCCAATGCCCATGAGCCCACCGGAAGTGAGATTTCCGACGATCCTGAACACTCCCAAAGAATATTGCCGAAGCCCGTTGTCGGAATAAGCGCTCACGTCCAGGGCCAGTGAAGTGTTGCGTCGAAGGGCGATCGCTCTCCCCACGGCGTACTGGAACATCTGGTTTCCCAAACCGCCGATTATCCTAACCGTGACCATCCATGCCCCTCCGACCGACCGGCTCGCACCCTTCGCGCCCGCCCCGCGGCGTTATCCCCCGGATTCATCAGACTGCTGCCCGCTGCAGCTCCCGATCACTCACCCCTGTCCTCCTCATCTCAGCCGGCATCGGGGACCGCAGTGGAGGGGACATTTCTAATGAGGGCTCATGGGGGCACCGTCGAAGAACTGGAGCACACCCCGGAAATGCCATCTGCCAAGGCCGAGTCGAGTAGCTCAGCTCTCACAAACTTGGAGACAGACGTCTGAAAAAACTCTGGCCGATTGTCGTTGTTATAAGCGTCCACATTGTCGTAGCCGTCCAATATGTTTTGGCCGGCACCCACATGCACACGTGTCCCCTCTGGGATAGGAATGGCGAAGTGAAGGCCATGGCGGTACCGGAACCAGTGTAAGCAAGCCCGAGGAGTTCAAGACCTTGTGGCCGGATGAAAGCAACGCGTCGGCTGCCAAATCGGATGGTTAGCCTCATGGGCGACTTCCTGTTCGGGGCCTGGGGGGATGAGTCCTGATGATGTCGTCCTGTACCTCAAACACCCAACCCCCACGCGCGCCCAGAATCATCTCGTGGACGGATTCTAACGTCGGGTAACCGTTTGTCCCGTCAAAAAGCCGGGCATCGTCGATCAGAACCACGGGATCGATTTGCTTCTGCTCAAGAATTGCTTCCAATTCTTTCACGACCGGGGTTACAGACTCGCCTCTGGCCGTGCCGTCTCCTGAAAAATGCGCGTCCAGCCAAATCAGCGGGGGGCTGTTCAGCTTAGGCAGCAATTCTCGAAGAACCACTGCGCTGTCGCCTTGAAGGAGATGCACGTGTCTGTGCCGAGCGAACGTGCGACAGGCGGCCCTGTATAGTTCCTGGCTCAACTCGACGGAGTAAATCTCGCGGAAATGCAACTTTGTGGCTTCGATCATATCGCCCTGAAACGTACCCGTTTCTACCAAAACGTCCTGGCCGAACTTACGACCATAACGCTTCACGGTCTCCCGCTTGAATTCGCGTGGAGGCGGCACCGGGCGGCCCGACTGCTCCCAATCGTGGAGGGCCCTTCGGCTTCGATAATACCTCATCACTTCGCGTAACATGTCGTACAGTCGCGTCTGTCGGGCGTACTCGCGGATCATAAGTATTCCTGTAGTGGGGAATGGGTGACTTTCATTACATTTGCACGCTAACCAGCAACTCTCCAAGTATGGTTAACCGCTATCAGAGCACGCGCGGAATGAGGCGCTAACCCCGAGCCGTATACATCCCGGGGCAAGACTGTAACCCGAGCCAGTTCCCGGTTGCGCCAAAGCCAATCGGTCCAGGGAATGGCCAGCGAGCCGCCCAGAATGTAATCCCCGGCGGTAAAGGGAATCCTTTCAAGTACGCAGTCAACACACCCCCTGCCGACTTCGAACGGAAGTGGCAGGACGCCGTCGGGCTGGGTGGAGAGCAAAAGCAAGGATGTCCCGTCCAAGCTCGTGATTTCCAGCACCACTGATCCGCGCTGCACCGGCCGCTTCGCGTGATACCAGAAGCGAAATACGACGTCATCGAAGGTAGAGAGCAGCGACTTTGGATTACCTCTTACGTCCAGCATCTCCACTCGAGTAATGGAGAAGTCATGCTGCGCGACGTTTCCCGGCGCATCGTAGAGCACGTGAGGTGGACGGCCAGTCGCCTCCTCGGGGGCGAGCAGGCCTCGATTGTAAAAGTTAACTGCGTCGCCGACGAGACCTCGGAAGGCGATGACACCCTTTTCGATAACCAGGCCGGAACCACACAAATTCGTGACCGCTCCCATGTTATGGCTCACAAACACAACCGTGCGTCCGGCTTTAGCCACGTCACCCATCTTCCCCAGGCATTTCTTCTGGAAGGCTGCGTCTCCCACGGCGAGCACTTCGTCCACCAGCAGGATTTCAGGGTCAATATGGGCGGCAACGGCGAAGGCAAGTCTCACCTGCATTCCGCTGGAGTAGTGCTTCACGGGCGTATCAATGAACTTCTCAATCTCAGCAAACGACACAATCTCATCGAACTTGCGGTTAATCTCTGCCTTACCCATCCCGAGAATGGCGCCATTCAGGTATACGTTCTCACGACCGGTAAGCTCGGGGTGAAACCCCGTTCCCACTTCCAGCAGGCTCCCGACGCGTCCCTTCACACGCGCGCGTCCTTCCGTGGGCTTGGTCACCCGGGCCAGAATCTTAAGCAGCGTGCTCTTGCCCGCGCCGTTGCGGCCAATGAGGCCCAACACCTCTCGGTCGCGGACCTCGAAGGAGACGTTCTTGAGCGCCCAGATGTGGGTGGCATCGCCGTTGGGCGAGGCAGGCTTTGGCGCTCGGAAGAGGCGAGCCGGGGCGGAAACGGCGCGGGCGAGCACATCGCGCAAGGCAAGGTAACGCTCCCGCTCGCCAATGCGGTAGCGCTTGCCCAGATTCTCAACTCGAATGACTATGTCGCTCATGGCGTTGATTCAGACCACGTCAGCAATAGTGCCTTCCATCCTGTTGAAGAAGGCGATTCCGCCAATCAGCACAACGACCACGGCCCCCGCCGAGGCTGCCAGCAACAGGCCGGGGGGTTGACCCTTTCCGGTCAGTGCCCAACGAAACCCTTCGATGACCCCAGCCATGGGATTGAGTCCATACACCCAGCGCCAGCGTTCAGGGACCAAGCTGCTAGGGTAGGCGACGGGCGAGGCGAGCATCCAGAACTGCACCAGGAAGGGCACCACGTAGCGAACGTCACGATAGATGGCGTTAAGCGCCGAAAGCCACAAGCCGACGCCAAGCGCTGTAGCCACCGCCAGAAGCAGGAATACCGGGAACAGGAAGATAGCCATGCCCGGAGAGACGTGGTAAAAGGGCATCATTACCAGGAAGACGACAAAGCCGATGGCAAAATCGAGAAGCCCGGGTACTACCGCTGAGAGCGGCAAAATGAGCCGTGGGAAGTAAACTTTGGTGATAACTCGCTGCTGCTCCACCACGCTGTTGGTAGCGTTCGAGAGGGCCCCGGCGAAATACATCCAGGGCAGCAGAGCGCTGAGGTAGAAAATCGGATAAGCGAGTCCCCCTGACGGCATCTTCGCCAAGCGGCCGAAAAACAGACTGAAAACCAGCATGTTCATGACGGGTTGAAAAACTGCCCAAGCCGCCCCAATCGCCGTCTGCTTGTAGCGAATCTTGATGTCCCGCCAAACGAAGAAATATACCAGCTCGCGGAATTGCCAGAGCTCGCGAAAATTCAGGCCCACCCATCCCCTGGGTGGAGTGATGTCAAAGACGTGTGAATCTTCCCACGGTACAGGCGCCTGCGTCGTACTCATTGTTACGCACTCCTCTATAACCTCTTTCGTTGGACTTTGCTCGGTCTGTTTTGTAAGGCTAACTGTTTTCCCGCGCAAAAATCACCTTTGGCATTCACGCAGCACCGACGACAATGTTCGGTACCCCTGTTCTGCTCCCGGCTGAAAGCGACTTCCGCCGCACGTGGATGTGCCTAATGATGTGGCAGATTCGCACCACGTCATCAAGCCCAAGGTCCCTGAAAATGGGTAGGGTGATGATTCGGCTCGCCACGCCTCGCGCCACAGGCAATTCACCTTCCCGCACAATCCCCCGATAGCAGGCGAAATCCGTCACCAGAGGATAAAAGTACCGCCGCGCGAAGACGTTCCACTCCTTCAGCCCACTGTACAACTCGTCGCGGCTTGCCCCAAACTCCCTCTCATCCACCTCAATAGGAAAGTAGGCGTGGTTGTATTCGACGCCCGGGGCCGCCCGCGCCGCGGTTCGAATGCCGGGGATGGTCGCGAGTTCACGGCGATACGTCTCTGCAAGCTGGCGTCTTTTCTCCACAATTTCACCCATGCGCTTGAGCACCAGTCGCCCCATGAGCGCCTGAAGCTCGTTCATCTTCGCGTTCGTCCCCGGCATCACCACTTCCACTTCGTTCTCGAATCCGAAGTTCTTCAGGTAGTCGAACCGGCGCCGTAGCGTCCCGTCGCCAAACGTCAGCATCCCCCCTTCCACGGAATGGAAAAGCTTCGTCGCGTGGAAGCTGAACATGCTCAAGTCCCCGAATTGCCCGATCGGCCGCCCGTTCACCCGCACTCCGAACGCATGGGCTGCGTCGTACAGCAACTTCAGATTGTGCTTTCGCGCGATCCGTTGCAGTTCTTCCAGCCGGCAGGGGTGCCCATATACATGCACACCCAGAATCGCGCTAGTCCATGGAGTGATCGCCGCCTCCACTTGCTCCGGGTCTAGCGTATAGTGTTCCGGCTCGATATCCACAAACACGGGTCGCACCTTATTCCAGAACAGCGAGTGCACCGTCGCCACAAAAGTATAAGGCGTCGTAATCACGTCCCCCGTGATGCCCATTCCCTGAAGCGCAATCTGAAGCGCCAAGGTCCCGTTGGCGAAAAGACATAGATTCTCCGTCTCGCAATACTCAGCCAACTCCGCCCGAAATCTCTGCACCACCGGGCCATTGTTGGTCAGCACGGCCCGGCCCCAGATTTCCGCCAGTCCCTGCTGGAACTCCTCCAGCGGAGGGAGCCAAGGCCTGGTAATGTGGATCGGCTTATCGAACGGCTTGATCATTCCAGGGTGCCTCTGCCGAATTTGATTTGATCAGACCGAAAACTGCTAAGGTCATTTGCCAACGCTCCCGACTTCGCCCGGCGCTTTATTAACACTCGACAAATACATTACTGTGATCGGGACGCGCATGCCGCACGCTAAACCAAGGAATTGCGCTTTCGTGGATGAGCAAATAGTTCCCCGCAAAAAATCTCTCAAGCTCTGGATGCCACTCACGGTAGACAATTACATGATCCGGCTGGGGTTTGCCAACGTAATAGGGCAACCCCTCAACAAGATCGAACACATCCTTAAGGAAGTCCCGTGCAGCGACCCACAGATGGCTATATTCGAATTGGATTACCCTAACGGTCCCGGAAGAGATCATCCCAATTGCACCCCGCAGGACCTCCATGTCATGGCCTTCGGTGTCGATCTTCAGCAAGTGTATAGTTGCAATGCCGTGTCTTGCGCAATAGCTGTCAACTGTCGTGAGAGTAACTTCCTCAACCCGGCCGGTTTGACCCGTCGGAACTATATGCAGCGAATTCGTACCGGCGTTATCTCGTAGCACCGTGATCTTTGCACTGCCTTCTTTTGCAGACATCGCCGTCCGCTCTGACGTCACTGCCCTCCCGAGTCGATGGGCCGCAATTCTTGACGAATAAGCGCTGAATGTTGAGGATACAGGCTCGAACGCATACAACCTGCAATCGGCCAAACTACGATCTTGACATAAATCGAGCATTGCCACCGACCAGTCGCCGACGTTCGCCCCGACATCGAAAACCACAAGCCCTTCGGCAGGCGGATGCACACTGTCCCACGCCGCCAGCACCTGCCGTTGCACCATTAACTCTCCGTCAGACCGTATATCGATACCAATATCGCCTCGCGCGGCACAATACAACCTGCGACCGACCCGCCATGTCATACGCTGCCCTAGCATTGACATAATAAGCGACTCGAACATGATGGCCTTTTTAGACCTTGTCAGCTACGGCCAAGATCGCGCAAGTGTAAATAGTATCGAGGGAACCGCGAGGTCCCCCTTCGATGGTTTGGATCAGCCGCAGGCCTGCGGTCACGGCCTTCCATAGAAGGCACCGGATGGCGCTTTTTACGCCGTATGCGACGGGCCCCATCGGAAAAACGCGTACGTTCTCGAAGTTGGCGAGCTGAAGAACCTGCTTCAAGCTCGACGCCGTAAAAGGCGTTTCGTGGCTGAAATCCATATAGAACACAGGTCTGTAGAAGGCGGCTAGGTTCGGGACTTGACAAAGGAAGCGTCCTCCGGGGCGGAGGGCGGCATGGACGAGATCGAGGAACTCGAGAACTTGATCCTTGGGCATATGTTCGACAACATCGATGGCGGAGATGAAGTCAAATTTTCCCACCGAGCTGCGCAGGAACTCCTTACCTTCGCAGCATTGGACATTCCTCACGCCCAAGCTGCGGGCAACCTCCAACTGCTGAGAATTGAGGTCAATGCCCCTCGTTTCCGTAAAACCTTCACTCTGGAGGAAATAAAGGAAGTTTCCGTAGCCGCAGCCAACGTCCAAGATTGCTGCGTCCTTGCGTGTGGGCAAGAGGTGAAGGAAACGCTTGCGCGGGACCGACGCCCCGCCCGCCAGCAGGTCCTGCGTGCGGGATGGCGGGGAACAGTGGGGCCGTACTTCGGAGTATCGCGCCCACATCCTCTCGGCGTATCCACTCATGACGCTTGTACTCTCGGCCCAGATGTAGCGATAGCCGCGCACACTGCGAACCAGGCGGTGTTGGCGGGGATGCTCCTCAGCACGCATTTCAGCAGGTGGCTATCCCCCGGACGTTCGGCGCTTAGTGTATGCGAGCACCTCATCCGTTTGATCCAGGGCTTGACCGGAAATAGGTTCAACACTGTACCCCAAAGACTGCAAGAGTTCACAGCACGTGCTGTGCAATTCCTTGCTGTGTGTTGCCAGGAATATCGCCGGGCTTAGTACCGCAAGCACTGACTTCGCCCCAAGCAGGACGTTTGCTTCGGCGCCTTCAACGTCGATTTTCATGTAGTTAGGGGGCGGCAGTTCGCCTGCCTTAACCATTTCATCCAGGCTAACTGTTCGAACTGTAAGGCAGCCGTCAGCAGCAAGGTGCCCCGTCGCAGGGTTCGGCCCTGCGTCAAAATGTGCGACGCCAGCACAGTCCGCAACCGCAGCCTCGATTACAGAAACGTTCTTTACGCCGTTGATCCGCAGATGTTCTTTAAGATAGCGAAGGTTCCGTGGGACAGGCTCGAACGCGAAGACCCTCCCTTGAGCGCCAACCAGGACCGACGCCAAAAGTGTGTAGAAACCGGCATTCGCTCCAATGTCGAACACGACGCTGCCCTTTGGCACCATCTTTTCAAATGCCTTCTGTTTGTGGTACTCGTAACTTCCGAGCCAGCAGCCGTGGTTGCTTGAGCCTGCTATCCACTTCAAGCCCCTCAGCTTGCCCTGAAGAATGGGGAGCACCGTATCCGGAGGTATAAGACGCAAGGGAAAGCGGAGGGCCTTGCCCGCGAGCGATTTGTCAGATACTCCCGAGAAATTCATTTTCCTCCATCTGGCGTCGAAGATGTAGCGACGGCCGCGCACACCGCGAACCATGCGGCGTTGGCGGGGATGTGGAGGTTGAAGGCGGAAATAGGTGTCAGGTGCCAGGTGTCAGGGGACATATAGGTTACAGGTGACACGGAATAGGGCACAGGTTACAGGTTACAGGTTACAGGGATTCGGGAGGGGAGAATCGGAACTCGGAATTCGGGAACCAGTACGCTTTCAGGCGCACGTGGCGCTTGCTTTACGCCGCCAAGGGCGTTTCATGGCAGGGGCGGTTTGGGAACCGCCCCTGCCGTGCAGCTTTCAGCTTGTCTGCCAGTGGATTGCCAACATGCCTGTCAACATCCCCGGGCAGAAGCCTAACTAGTCCAGAAAAGTACACTTCGGGCACTTCCAGTACGAACCCTCCGGCCGGGATGAGGGGTATCGCCGGCCGCCATATGGTCATGGTAAAGGTCGGACTCCTTCTCGAAGGCACCCCTGGCCGAAAAGTAATACTCAAACGCGAATTGCTCATGCCCGTCGACAAGATGATCCTGAAGTGTTTGTTTCACATCGTCATTGGAACGTCCCAGGCACTCAACGATGAACGTTCCCTGTTGGTCGGTGTGGCCCAGTATGAATGTGCCCGGACATTTTGCTGTCACCTTAATTCTTAGTGCATCCTTGGTCAGGGTGAAGGGGCCCTGTAAACCTGCTAAAGCCATTTCTGTTCTCCTTTGAGCGTATTACGCATATGAAATTATGACTCGGTCTTCTTTGACACCGGGGAACGGGAACGGCATGGATGGAGATGGTTGAGGTCCCCAGCGCAGATTTCCACGGCCCCCGTGGCCAAATTATGAAGACTGGCATCCTCTCTCGAGGAATACCAAGTCTCCATTAAATTATCATATACGTATAACATCAGTCAAGGATAAACATCGGTTACTGTACTTTTTTTCGTCAAGTCCTTCGATGACTGCCGCAACGCCCGGCTTTCCTAATGAAACCGGGAAATGATTCCGCGCAGGCCCCCGCATCGTAACCGCTGGGGGTCAGGACTCGCACGACGTGAGAGACGGCAAGTAACGGCAGCAAATTGTTGGCAAACAGTACGACATAAAACGCCACTTTGTCATCAGCCATGTGCCTGTGACGGACCTTGGACCACACTGCCGCGCCCCTGTCGATCAGGTGAGAGCGCTCTTGCTCTATGTCCAGCCAGCTCAACGCGTTGCACTCCCGGTCGAAGACGTTGCCATCGCCACGCACACCACAAACCACGCGACGTTGGCGGGGATGTGGAGGTTGAAGTCCACAAAGCTATGGACGAGGAGGCCGCAGCAGCCCAGCGCGGCAGCGAGGCGGAGATAGGTGACAGGTGACAGGTTATAGGTTACAGGGGAAACCGAGTCCGAGGTCCGAGGTCTGGAGTCCGAAGTCCGAAAAGAGCGACTGACAACTGAGAACCGACGACTGACTGCTTCTTTGAAGGCCAGCCAGAAGAACAATCCGAGTGCGCACAAGATGAGTGCGGCGCCCGCCAGGCCGGCTTCCGCCAGGGCCTCGGCGTAGTCGTTGTGGGCGTGGTCCCAACCGAGGTCGCTCGGGAAGCTTTGATACTTCGGATAGACCGTCTCAAAACTGCCCAGGCCCGTTCCCAGCCAGGGATGATCGCGGAGAATTCCAAGTGAGTCCCTGGCGACGACCGTCCGCTCGCCCGATTCCACTTCCGGTGGCTCTGCGCCACCGCTCATCGTCGCCAGGCGCTCGACGATGTGGCGCGGGGCCATCCAGAAGAACAGGAGCGCGGCGGCAAGGATCACAGCCCCTCCCGCGAGAGCCGTGACTCTACGTGCGCGCCGAGGTCCAAACAAGAAAACCACTACGGCTGCCAGCAGGACCTCTACAACCAGGGAGATAAGGCCTCCGCGCGAACCCGAGAGCAACAGCGACGCAATCGGGATCAAAGCGATAAAGCCGAGGAAGACTCCCGACGCGCCGCGGCGGAGCGCGGGCAAAAGGCTCGCCACCGTAAGCGGAATCAACATCTCCATCAGCCCGGCGTAATGGTTGTGGTTGACGTAGGGACCAAATGTCCAACCCGCGGTCTTTACCGTCCAATAAATCAGCCCCTCGCTGGAGAAGTACTGGAAGATGGCGAAAAGCGCCAGCAAAAACGTGTACACGACGATGGTCCAACGCAGGGCGGGAGCGGACAGAATGTCGCTACTCGCCTCGCCGTGCCGCCCCGTGTCGGACCACGTCCCACTTCCGGTGAGGGGAGCGGGGACTGGTGCGCTGAAGAATTGTCCCGCCAGGAAGAAGAGAATCAGGTCGGTCGAGAGCTTCAGCAGCGATTCCCGCGTGGCAATGCGATCCATCGTGAGATGACCCGCAAGTTGAATCGCCCCCAAGAGAAAGAAAAGCCCAGCGGGCACGTAGAGCGGCGACCAGAAAATCTTCAGACTGCCTTGCCGCGCGTTGGCAATCGACCAGAAAACGAGCAGAAGAAATGCCACCACCGCCAGCGCTCCCCAGGCCCACTCCTGGACGGCGCCAAAGGCCATCGGCGCCGCCAGCAAAGTGGCAAGCAGCGAAGCGCGGGCCACGGCGTAGGACGGCGGCCGCGGCACGAGCACTTCAACCGTGGCCGAGTGCGCAGGAGGAATTGTCGTGTCAACCCTGAGTGGCGACGCCATGCTATTATGTGCAGCGAACAATGAGATCAACAGTTGCAGTGCAGCGCGGCCTGCCACCGCATTCCAGATTCCAAATTCCAAATTCCGGAAGCCAAATCCCGGGAGCCAAATTCCCGAAGCCAAACGAAGACTCAAAATTCCCGGGGTCAGATTCCAGATTTCAAATTCACGAAGCCAAATCCCGGGAGCCAAATTCGCGAAGGCAGATTCCAAAAGCTGCGGCAGGTAACTATCGTTCCGCGCGGACGGAAACGGTGTCAAGCCAGAAGCTGCCCGAAATCTCCATAGGGAAAACTCGGCTGCGTGGGCGCCAAACGGAAACCCGCACGGCCTGCGTTTGTGGGCCGGCAAAGAACTTCAGTGTGACCGTGTGCCAGGGCGTGGTACCCACCGTTGTGGCAGTCGAGGCAATCAGGCAGCTTGGGCAGGCTGGATCCGTCACTCGCAAGCGCGGCCCGCTGTCGGATGTGATATCCCTGCTGCGGGCGTACGCCGCGAGCGTATAGGCCTGCTTAGGAACCACAGGAAGGATCTGGTAAACCGGCTCGAATTCATCGTTTTGGCCGACCGGGAAATCGACGCGAAGGCAATGTGCCCCTTCATGGGGTGACGCGTCGGCGAAATCAACGGAAACGTATGACGAGGGCTGTGAGCGCCAATCGAATCCCGCGCCTAAGGGCGGTTGTTCAAAACCGCCGTTGAATACCAAATTGCCCTGCTCGCTGTCCGCAGGCTTTCCGATAACGCCCCGCCCCTCGAGGTCCAACCAAACCGCCCGTGCTTCCTGGTAACGCCCATGACTTAATAAGCTCTCGAGGTAGGGCCGTACGTCTTCGAAAGGGAATGACGAACCCCTTGAGGCTACCTGGGTCCAAGCTTGATGCGCAGCGTCGAAGTCGTTATTCGCGCTCAGGAAGTCCGCAAAGGCCAACACCAGCTTGGTGTCTGTCCCTTTGCCCACAATATTTTCGAGAATCATCCTCGGATCACCATAGGTGTGCAGTGTGAGATCGAAGGTCGCCGCGGCATAGTCAGGGCTCAGATCGAGCAGGCGGCGGAAGCAGGGCAGAGCGGCGTCTGGCCGGTCCGTGAGCAAATAGTGGTTTCCAGCAACCCACCAAACTTGCGGCACCATGGGGGAAAGAACCAGGGCGCGCTCGAACGCTTGGTCGGCGCAAGCGTTGTCACGGATAGACTCACAAGCGGAGGCGAGGGTCAGCCAGTAGTCGGATTTATGGGGATTCAAGGCCGTAGCTCGACGCGCCTGTGCAACGCCCTCGGCGAGGTTTGAGAGCTCCAGCGAATCGCCATAGAGCCGGCTGAGCCGATCGTGAAGCACCGGGTTATCGGGATCCAGGGCAAGCCCCTTCTGAACCTCAGAAACCTCGGTCGATTTCTCGAGCGCTGTGACCGCCGCAATCCTTATTGCCTCTGCGCCCCCCACGAGCGCCACGAGGGCCACCAAGGAGAGAAATAGTCCAGAACGCCACCGCGGCTTTAGCCAAAAGTCAGTGTAGCTCGTCAAGAGAAGGCGCATGGGCAGTGACTGGTTCACAGTAGTCGGGATTTAACGGGCAGCAATGATCAGGGTTCTTCTGGCCGTGAGTTTTCCCCTAGTCATTCCCGCACGACTGGGAATCCAGGAGGCAAGCGGAATGCCACCTCCGCGGTTCCCCTACTTGGGAAGGTTCGAATTGGCCAGTTCTTTCAGCATTCGCGCCTTATCATCCGAATGGTAGTAAGAATAGTAATTACTATAATACCCGTAATATCCGTCGTGGCGCAGGTCCACTTTATTGAGGACGATACCCAGAACATTTGTTCCAACATTTTGCAGAATCTTGCAGGAACGCGTCACAGCCGCCCGGTGGGTTGTTCCACTCCCTACGACAAAAACCACTCCATCCACGAGGGTGGAGAGGATCATGGCGTCCGTCACGGGAAGCACGGGAGGGGAATCAAGCACCACGAACTTGAACCGCGTGCGTACTTCTGCGAGCAGTGATTCCATGGCAGTAGAGGAAAGCAGTTGCGCCGGATTGGGGGCCTTGGGACCAGCGGGGATTGCCCAAAGAGCGGGTACCAGGGGAAACTGCCGCATCGCCTTCTCGATGCTGTGCGCTCCCGTTAGGAAGCTTGCGAGGCCTGGTCCATTACCCAGATTTAATGACTCAGCAATTCTTGGATGGCGAAGGTCCGCATCGATGAGCAGGGTTGACTCTCCTCTCTGCGCGAGTGCGATCGCCAGGTTGAGAGAGGTGATCGTCTTCCCCTCCCCAGCCGTAGAGCTGGTTACCAATAGCATTTGGGGTGGCTTCGGGGCCGTCGAGAGTACCACCGATGTCAGGAGAGTTCGGAAGGCTTCCGCCATTGCCGATTCGGGTCGACTCAAAAGCACTAATCCATCCGTGGGGGTCAACTTGCCGTTGTTTCCCGCACGCGATGGAGTTGTTCGCCGAAGTGTATCGCGGGCGAGGGGGACAACCGCCAAGGCCGGAGCGTTCGTCAATCTCTCCGCCTCATCGACGCTCTTGATGGAAGTGTCCACAGCTTCTTTTATGAAGGCGAGCGCCAGACCGAGAACCAGTCCAACCATCAGGCCGATGAGGACATTATGAAGCTTTTGGGGACGAACCGGCGACTTGGGTGGTTTGGCCGGGTCGATCACATGAATATTCGTCGCGCGCAGACCCGCCGAAACCGTCGCATCCTTGAGCTTCTGAAGCAGGTTGTCATAAAGCTGTTGATTCGTATCAGATTCACGCTTCAGGAGGTTGTGCTGGATCAGGAGCTGGTTGAGTGCCCCTACCTCGACCTTTTCTTTGGCGACGGCTACCGCGAGGAGCCTCTCCCGCCCTAAGGCGGCCATGTAGTCATTCCGGATCCTCTCCACGGTCCGTTTTCGCTCTTTCTCGATCAGCGACTGAATTTCATCCACTTGACTCTGTAGCCGCTCAGCTTTGGGGTGTTTCGGCCCAGATTGCTCCAGGGTATCAACGTATTGCGACTTCAGGTCAGCATACTTTTCTTCCAGATGCTGCAAGAGCTCGTTTTGCGCCACGAAGGCGACTTGCGATTCGTTCGAGCGCACGAGTTCATAGACCGACTCTTTTTGCAGCCGATCGGTTTGGGCGATCGTCAGGTCTCGACTCAGATCATCCATTCTCTGCGCGACCACACTTTCTTTGTCGCTGATATTGACGATGGCGTTTTGTCTCTCGTAATCCACCAGGGCCTGCTGGGACTTCTCGACTTTGGCTTTCAATTCATCGAGCTGCTGTTCCATCCACCCGGAAGCCCGACGGGTGGCGTCGTACTTTTCCCGAAAGTTGTATTCGATGTAGTTGTCCGCCAGCGAGTTTGCGACTTTGGCGCAGAGGTTGGGGTCCGCGCTCTCGAAGCTGACATTTACCACGTGACTGTCGCGCACTTTCTCGACGTGCAGAGAGCGCCGAAATGGCCCGAGAATCCCGTCCGGCGAAGTGGGGAGCCTAGATGAAGACGCGCCGCTGCTCGGCTGGAGGGCTGCGACCCACGTCGGGTTTTTCAGTATTCCGACTTGTTCAATGGTGAGCTCTGCCAGGCTAACGCCCTCGAGAACCTGGATTTGCGTCCCAATGAATGTCTCGTCGGCCGGGACCTGCCGAAAGAAGTCGTTCAGGGATTGAATCTGAAGCGTGTCAGCCTCGATGTCCAAGCGCACCGTGGCTTCATAGATGGGCGTCATCTTAAAAGAGGCAATCGCGACCAGCACTGTCGCAATGAAGGCGATGGTGATGATTGTCCAGCGACGCTTGTTGAGGATATTCCAGTAAGTTCGCAGATAACTGAAGCTGTCGAACTCTTGTGCCTCGATATCGAGAATTGGGCCGGCGGGTGCCGCTGCTGGCAAGCTCGGCCCGCGCCGCGACAGATGTTGATTTTCAGGCATGTTCTTCACCCCAGAATCTAAAGATCGTCGAGGAGAGTCGGATGGGCATTCTCACCAGTGATAGATAACCCCCCAGGTAGCGACGCTGATGGCGGCCTCGGTGCCCCGGGCCAAGGCTTTTTTCCCTGCACTTTCTGGGACAAAAAGGATGTCGCCGGCCTGAAGTCGGGTATCATGTTCGTGGCCTGCCAGCACTTTCGTCAGGTTTACTGCAATTTCTTCGCGTCCGTTTATCGCCGCCGGGCTTTTCCGAATGATCATGGCTTTTTTCTGGGCCGCCGTCGGCTTCAGACCTTCGGCAAGCGCCATCGCCTGTAGGACGGTCATATCTTCCTGACCGGTCTTCAAGGGAAACCCTCCCGACCGATTTACGGCGCCCACTACATAAATGATCCCGGCGCGTTGAACCGTGACTCTGTCGCCGGGGTACAGATCGACGTTGAGGAGCGGATCGCCGGTCATCGTCAGCCGGTTGAGGTCCACGCTGAAGGTGCTATCGCAAGAAACCGGCTTGCTTGCGGACCCGCAGGCTCCTGGCTGCTTGATGGCCTGCATGGCGTACGCACCTCGGGTTACAATTGCCAAATTGCCAGCGTCATCCGCAAGGCCTTGTGCCTGTGATAAAACGTCCAATAACGTGGTCTTTCCAAATACGGGATAGATTTGGGGGCTCTTCACAGCCCCGGCTATGGTGACGGCATGGAGCCGGGATTCCTTGGCGGCCACCGTTACACGGGCATGGCTGAAGATTTCTGACTCACGGTATTTGTCGCTGATAAGCTCAGAAAGCTCGGCTGGGGTCAGCCCTGCGGCTACGACAGGTGCAGAGAGCAGGGGTAGCTGGATTTTCCCGGTTGGGCTGACACGGTACTCACCGGTAATATCAGGAGCATCATAGACGCTGATCATCAGGACATCGTCCGGGCTAATGACGTAGTCAGGGAATGCCGGGGAGGAAGCCGCCGTCGGGGCTGGTCCCGATACGACGTCTGAATGAGGGACGATGGGGGCAGAAGTCTGCGCGGCCAGGAGCGGACAGCAAGCCAAGACAAGTGCACAGGCGGCCGCTTGCTTGGCTCCAATGAACCTTCTAAGAGGACTTCGCGTCATGCCAGCCGACACTATCATTTTGGTTCTCCTGATGATTGACTCGAACCCAATCTCCGCACTTCATGAACGGATAGGGTCCAACGTGCACGCGGCGCGCAACGGTCCTGCGCACGGCCTCGATCTCCACGTCGGGAATGATCGCGGGTACGCCTGCGAATCCCACCAACCCCAGGACGCCAGGCGTGGTCGGGATTCTGAGCTGCTGTCCAAGTTCCCATCGCATGAAGACGTAGCCGGGGAACAGTGGTGCGGAAAGTTCCTTGGTCCGATCACTTACGTATGTCATGAGGCGGGTGTTCAACTCCGTTTCGAGTTGCTCGACGGTGAGACGGCCCGCCTGGATCCGGCCGATCAACGGCAGTGTGACGTTCCCGTTCATTCCAAGGAGGAAGGGTTTATCGGCAATCTCCGAGGCGTCGATCGCGTGGATCACAATCTGGTCGTCCAGCCCGAGGACATACCCGGAATCGAGTTTCTTCCCGGCCTCTGTGGACTGCTGGGCAGCGGCGCACAAGGCAAATACGACTACGATGGAGAACGTAGCGCCTGCCCTCTTCACAACGCTCTTGCATGTTGCTCTCCTGATGACGGGCCTGAGCGCGGGACTCCGGGGAGTCTGCGCTCAGACGGGTTCGACGTCATAGCCATCAATGCGAACCGCTAACGATCGCTGAATCATCTCGACCGAGACAACCAGGCTTTGGTCAGAGTTCTTGGCCACAAGAATCCCCTCCAGGCCGTCCATACATCCACCCCGGATTCGTACACGGCGCCCGGTTCTGAGGAACGGGTAAGGCGTACAGGGAATGTCGTTGGCCAATAGAGCCCGTATGTCCTCTATTTCTTTGTCAGGGATGGGGAGGCCGACACCACGGATGCCGACGAATCCGACAACGCCGGGTGTCTCCAGAATATGAAGGTGCTTCTGCGCGTATGACTCCAGGCTGACGAACGTGTAACAGTCAAATAGCACGCACTGAATTGTTTTCTGGCGATCGCTCCATCGATGCGTCTGCCGTATTAAGGGAAGAAACGTCGTGACGCCTGTGCGTTCAAGTTGTGCTGTGACTGCCTTCTCATGGCGGGCACGCGTATGGACTGCGTACCAGCGGGGTACTTCGACGGCAGCCCCCAGAGCGGGCACGGCCAGTTTCGGCTCCCAAGGTTGTTGGACAGTGCTCACAGCTCCGCCCTCTGAGTCACATGACTGCAACTTCACTTTTCGTTAATGCCGTCATCGCGTTCGGCCGAAAACCCCCGTACAGAGCTTCTGCGACCGCCTAAACCTTGCGGTAGAAACCTGCGGGGATATGGAACTCCCACCTGTTCAACACCATTCCCGACGATCAAAGCCTGGCGGAGTCCACTCTTCCGCGTGTTTTTCTCGTCTGGTCGACACCGCGTGGCCCACACGAAGTGCCGCCAGGTAATGGGGGAGGATTGTTGGAGGCATTTGGCATTTGCTCCCCTTCGAACCGAGGAGCTCACCAGACGCGCGAAAAGGGTCATGTGTAATATATACAGAGCGACATAAATGTTTGCGCATCGGGCTGTAGCGGCGGTCTCCGACCGCCGTCGTCGATCGGAGATCGACGCTACAATTTATGTCGCTCTGTATAGACTCTTAGCGGTGGCACGACACTGAATGCAACGCAGGTTACACCCTTTCATCACCTTCCAAAAAATGAGTCGCGGTTTGTGTGTAGCGGTTTTCATCAGTAGATCACGACCCAGAAGGTCAAAATGGCTGTTTTACGCAGCCTGAAATCTCAAGAGCACGTAGTCTTTCATTGCCCCAACTTGCTACGTCACTTCCTTGCCATTCTGTTCATCCGCTACATAACACGCGGGATACGATATCCAAAGGTCTCCAAAAAGTTCTTCCGCGCGGACCCATAAGCCTCCACCACAGGCGTGTTTCCAGCGAAAGTAGCGCATTGTCCCTTTACGGTAGTGAAGGGCAATCCGCTCAGTGTGGGAAATAGGGCATTCTTGCTCATCTATTTTTCGCCCATTTGCGAAATACGATCCCTCCTCCCGCAACGGCGAAACCTGCGGGAAGGCTGCCGCGTGCTGGCTCCACGCGAACCACTCGTCCTCGTCCAAACATCCGCATTGGGAAAGCTTGCCCAACCGGCAGACGAAATTCCTTGAGCTTGATGTTGGCGTCCAGCGGCGGAGGGGTTGTGGCGAGGACAAATGCTCCTTTGACGCTGACTTCACGAGTGAGGCCTACGTGTTTCTGTCGAATTCCCTGCGCGTCTTTCCACGAGAAAATCACGGGAACCTCGAGCCAGTAACGCTTGTATTTTCGGGGCTGCACGATGGCCTGTCTCCTTTGTGCGAGGTGTTTCATCGGCTCCCATCTCACCCCGCCGCTGTCCGATCAGCGATGAGGGGTCATCTATCGTGCTGGCACTTTATTTGTCGGCTTCGATATGACCCCTCCGCCAGCCGGTCATCGGATGAAATGATTCATGGAGTCTACGCACGCAGCAAAGGCTCCGCAATAGGCCAAAAGGCCGCCCAAGGGCATGAAACGATCGGCCCCATTCAGATATGAGAAATTAGTCCTATACGAGATCAAAATTCTTCTAATTTGATTCGGGGTGAAGTGTACAGAAGTCAAATGTACACATACGCGATAGCATCCCGAGTAATTTCGCTTGCTTTTCCCTTCGAGGAGATGCACACTTTGACCACATAGGTGAGCTGTAGTGGGCTGCTCCGGGAACGACCGCGATCTATTATTTCTTGGGTACTTAATCGACTTGGCGTCGCTGTTGTCTTTCCGATTGAAAGGAGTGTTACACCAGTGCCTATATCAATCGTCGTTGCCCAACGCACCGCGATGGCCGGCCAATTGTTGTGCCATGCGCTAAAGGGGAAGCGCAGGCACTTCGTGGTTGTGGGCTGCGTCGACACACCGAATGAGCTTCTTAAGCAAGTAGCTGAGCATCACCCCGACGTAGCTGTGATCAGCTCAACCCTGCAAGGCGATCCCAAGGGGGCTCTTAAGGTTGTCCGAGAGCTGCGCGTCTCTGCCCCAACCACGCGTTCCATCGTGCTCCTGGATTGCTCTAACTCGGAGCAGGTGGTCGACGCCTTCTCCGCAGGCGCCAAAGGTGTCGTTTGTCAGACCGACCCCTTCGAGCTATTGTCCAAATGTATTCAGAGGGTACACGCCGGGCAGATCGGGGCTAACAGTCGGGAACTTCAGTGGATCGTTAAGGCCTTAGGGGACAGGGAACCAGTCCACGTGGTTAGCGCCAAAGGTATCCCGCTGCTTACCGGGCGGGAGGAGCAAATTGTGAGCATGGTGATCGAGGGTCTGCCTAGCCAAGAAATAGCCGTGAAGCTCGGTGTGAGCGCGCACACGGTCAAAAACCACTTATTTCGGGTCTATGAGAAGCTTGGGGTATCAAACCGTGTCGAGTTGGTTCTCTACGCCCAGAGCAGCGGGCAGAGTAAGGCTTCACCATAAATCGCTAGGGCGATGCGTGCGCCAATCTGTGTGACCACCCATACAAGATGTGATTGATCCTTGATGAATCAGACGTGCCGGGTCGAAGCGCCGGCAGTTGCCCCTTCGACCCTGGCGGCCGGACTGAACCGCGAGTCGACTGAACCTTGCATTCAGAGGCGCGTGGGTGTACATTGCCGGTCGCGCGAGAAATGAAATTGGAAATTCATCCCGCATATTCCGGGCAGTAAAAGGAAGAGAGCCGGGAGAAACATGGAAGAACTCACGAGCACGCGGAGCATGCGGAGAAGATCAAGGAGAAATACACCCGGCAAGTGGAGCAGTACAAAATAGCATGATTCCTGGACCTTCCTCGCCCGCGCAGATAGAAAGTCAACGAGTGATGCTCGCATCACTTGCGAGGCGGTTGGAAACAGGCTAAGCTCCTCACTTAAACTCGTCTTCAGGAGTTATGATAAGTATGAATGAGCGTCGCATAAGCCCACGAATTCCGATGGGACTTCCGGTTGAACTCCGGTGGAAGACTCGCGCCGGAACCCTCAAGCAAGCCACGGGTAAAATCGGCAACATCAGCGGCAGCGGATTATTCATCGAGGTTCCCATTCGCCTGAACCGGGCAACCTCTCTCATGGTCAAGGTGGTGCTTCCACGTGGGGTGTCGCAAGATCCCTTGGAACTTTCGTGCCGGGGACGCGTGGTGAGATGGATGCAGGACGGGCAGGTTGAGGGGTTGTGTGTCGTCATCGATGAGTATGAATTGCATCCTATGTCTCGGGCCGGGTCCGGGGACAAGCGTCCCCGCAAGCAACCGATTCGCACTCCCGGTCGCCCCGAGGTTTCTCACAAATGACATTCCGTGTGGGCGGTGATTGCAGCTATCATTCGCGGGCAAGGGCTCTGGCAGGTGCTTGTCCAGAGCGATTAGGGGGATCAACGAATGGGAACAGCGCGGGTTTCAAGGGGAAAAATACGCATTCTCGTGGCTGATCGGGAGGGAGTTTTCAGGCTCGGCCTCAAGAAGCTTTTCGCCGTCGAGGATGATCTCCGAGTGGTTGCCGAAGCGGACAAGGCCGCCGACGTTTTGGCTCGCATGGAAAGCTTTCGGCCGGATTTGGCTTTCATTCAGGAGGAAATCCTCGCCGAGAGTAACGGTAGCCTCATCTCCGCAGTGGCCGAAGCGGCTCCGAATTGCAGGGTCGTCGCCACAGCTTCCTCGGAATCCGACGAATCCTCGACGAACCATATTCGGAGTGGCGCAGCCGGGGTGATCCTCAAATCGGTTGACCCGCAAATGTTCGTCAAGTGCGCCCGGCGCGTTTACGAAGGGGATACGTGGATCCCCAAGAAGCAGGTTTCCGCGATGGCTAAGATTCTTGAGGCGCGGTCCGATACCCGGCCTCGCCCGGTCGATACGTTGACCCGCCGGGAGAAGAGCGTCATCTGCTGCTTGATGGAGGGCTGGCATAACCGGGAAATCAGCACGCACCTCTCCATCTCCGAGCAGACCGTAAAGAACCATCTTCGCGCCATCTATGATAAGGTCGGGGTTTCCGACCGGTTGGAACTCGTACTCTACGCCATCCACCAGCGGCTGGAATTGCCCGCCATGCAAGCCAATGCCCCCTTACAATGACGGGAACGGGTAGCATTTCGATTAGGTCCACGGACGGGCCGAATTGCGCCCGAGGCCCATCAAGGAAGATCGTGGCGACGTCCCTTTCATCTTGATGGGGAGCCGGCGGCATGGTCCCGGCCGATGAGCAGGGGCAAATCGGAAATCCCGGCTAGTACTTTCGTACTGTAGGAACCTCCTCCCAAACATGCTATTTGAGTAACTACCAGCGCATGAAACAGAGTAGGGCAATCTCGGTCGTGCGAATCCTGGTAAAGGCATTAGCGTGGCTCGTCCAATTCCTTGGAGGCAGGTTGTCCTCTCGGTGGGAGTGGCAGTCGTCACCCTCCGGCGAATTTCCTTCGCGGATTTGCGGGCGGCTTTTGGCAATCTTGACGTGGAAAGCCTGTTCCTCGCGGCCTTCTGCGTTCTCGCCTTGATGGTGCTTCGCGCTCATAAATGGCATTGCTTGATGGCCGCCGTAGGCAATTTCCGCCTCCGGCAATCGCTGCGAACATTACTGGGAGGCTGCGCGCTGGGCCTGATCACCCCTGGCCGGATCGGGGAGTTAGGGCGGTGCATCTTCGTCCGAAAACATCAGCGCACACAGGTCGCGCTGCTGACGTTTTTCGATCGAACCATGGATCTCTGGGCGTTGCTCACATTGGTAGGAGCCAGTCTCTTCCTTCTTGTCCCCAATCCCGCCGCCATCTTTGGGGTGGCGATCTGGCTCGCACTTCTCCCGGTATTGCTCGGGTTCCCCGGCATCTTGGCCCATTTCTCCAAAGGGGTACAGAGGTTGCGCCATCTTCACGGACACTTGGCCGAAGTTGCCTCGGGCTTGCCGCCGGCCCGGATGCCCAGATATGCCATCATGAGCTTGGGGGCCATGGGGCTGGAACTTTCAGCGTTCTTCTTTCTCCTGCGTGCTTTCTGCCCCACAGGATTCGCAACGGCCGTCGCCACATACCCCTACATCGCGGTGGCGGGGGACTTGCCTCTCTCCTTCGGGGGCGTGGGCGTCCGCGAGGGTGCAGCAGCCCTTCTCCTCTCGCCCTATGCCGTGCCTCCGGGCGCTGCCGTGGATGCGGCGTTGCTTTGGTTTGTCTTCGGAATCCTCTTCCCGGCAGTACTCGGCATCGCATGGCTGGTCGTTGAAAAGTTAGAACCCATTCTCCATGGGCCCGACAACCAAGCGTCCAAGCCGGACCCCACTTGGGGGCCAATGGACTCCGCACACCCTCACACCCCAATCCCATCCGATAGCGTGGCCCCGCCCTGCGAGGCGGGGTGACCCCGCAAATTGATCGCTCCGCATTTTCAGTGAGGGAAAAGGGTACCGTAATAGTTCAGTTATAAACATCACAATATTCCTCATATCTACATAACTCCGAAGGGAACTGCAAATGGAGAAAGTCAGTTGCCTTTTCCCGACACCGGCGTCACACTTGGTTGCTTGGAGATGAAGTCGTCTATATCACTCATTAACTCTTCAGGTAAGCTTCCGTGGTTTCGCGCCGTGCAGTTCAAATCGGCTGGTCACCCGTTAATATGGTTCGCGTACTGGTGGGACCGCGCTAATTGTAAGCTGGCACTTATGAGATGAAAGACCGAACACATGTTGATTCGCAACCGTGTAATCAACAGACCCTAGGAGGCTAAAGATGCGCAGAGCCGCGCTGTTTCTCTTCACCGTCGTATTCTCACTGTTCATGTCGGGATGTGGAAGCCAAACCCAGGTTGTAACCCCCACCCCGATGAGCAATCCAACCCCATCCAGTGTACCCGTCAGCCTGTCAGTAACGGACGACCCTCCTGCTGGTGTGACGGTTCTATTCTTCCAACTGAACATCACGGGAGCTTCTCTGACAACCGCATCATCGGGGAGCGTTTCGCTCTTGAGCAGCACGAACCCAATTCCCGTAAATGTCACCCAGCTCCAGACGGACAGGGCTTTTCTCGGCAACGCGAACGTGGCGGCAGGAACCTACAACGGCCTGAACCTGACCTTCTCCAATCCTCAACTCACCATCTATAACGGCTCAGGCTCGACGATCGGCAGCGGCGCCAATGCGTGCGCAAACAACACCGTGTGCCAGCTCCAACCGGCAGCCCAGAATATGAGCCTAACACTCAACTCAACGCCTCCTTTCCCTGTCACCTTGACGGCGAACTCGCCCCTGGCTTTCATGATCGACATCCATTTGGACACGGTCATTCAGTCGGACCTCAGCGTGAATCTTGGAGCTACGAATGGCGTCACGATTTCGCAGTTGCCCACACCTCCAACGGGGAAACCCTTCCCGCACCTCGGCCACCTGTGGGGGACGATCCAGAGCATCAACAACAGCACCAGCCCAAACGGATTCACCCTCCAAACCGGGTTCGGCAAGACCTTCAACATCGACGTGAATGACAGCACTACCTACAGTAATTTCCCCGCCAGCGCCGCCTGCACGACTTCGGCTGAGACTTTTTCCTGCCTGGCGACGCAGCAAGTTGTCAAAGTCGAGGTGAGCGAACAGTCCGATGGAACCTTGCTCGCGTCGGAAGTCGACTATGTGCAGCTCGCGAGCCAGATGCTGGTGGAGGGCAACATCATCCGCCTGAATACCACGGGCGGCAACACCGTCATGGATTTGGTTCCACAGCGGGGGTGGGCATCACCCAACTCCCTTCCCCTCGGGCATCGAGTCAGGGTGACCGTTCCGTCTGGCGGCGTCACCTATGCGATTGACTCCGGCAGCTTCACGCTTCCCAGCAGCGGGCTAAGCTTTGCCAGCGCCTCGGATCTGATCGTGGGACAGGAAGTGTCGGTGGTTGTTCAGGGATCCGTAACCCCTGCGACCGGATCAGGCAGTTGGACCACATGGTCCGGTCCTGGGCCGGCCACATTCACGACAAGTAGTATTACGCTTGAGCCCAGTCAGATTACCGGTTCGGTGGCAGCGCTTCCTGCTACGGGCCAACTGAGCTTTACTCTCAGCACCCTCCCGTTCTTCTTCGTGCCCCCTGCGGCGGCCAGCACTACACCTGTCTGGGCGCCCGTCAATATCACGGTACAAACGACAGCGGCCACAACATTTACGAATTTCACTACGGATGACCTTTCGGGGTTGGCTATGAACGATATAGTTTCCGTGCAGGGCTGGGTGTTCTCAACGCCGAGCGGCGCCACCAATATCACGCTCGCGGCGGAAACGGTGGACGACCGTCCTGGCCCAATTCCACTCTTCTAAGCGGGATTGATGATCCGCCCGCCAGAACCCAAGGGGGACCGATTCGCCGGTCTCCCTTTTTCTTTTCACCATGGCGATGGCATAAACCTGCGCCGGGTTCGAGTTTTTGATAGTTCCAGATTGCCCTGCAAGCACCCATTCAGGAAACTTCCCCACTGTCGAGAATTGAGTCGATCGGGACGAGTATCGTCGCGAAGCCGGGCTTTCCCAGCCGGGCGTTAGTGCGGTTTTACAACAGGCGGGGCGCGTCAGGCGGGAAAAGGCAGCCCTCGGAATCCCGCGAACTTTCTGGGGCCTGCTCTTGCGGCAAATTCGTTGTTTCGAGGTCAGCAGAAGCGTATGATGGGCAACACAGGGATCCAAATCGGAAATTCTGGAGGAAAACAATGAAGGGAGCTTTTCGTACCACTCCATTCGTCACACTTGCGCTAGCAATGGTCCTCGGGTTAACTGGCTGTGGTAAGTCGAGCTCGGGCGGCTCTGATGAGTCAAGTGAGTCGTCCGCACACCTCACGAGCGCGGATCGGGACGCGCAGAAAGCTGCTCTGGCGGAACTCCAGAGACATTGGCTCAAGAGGTCGGATGGCTGGACGACTGCCGTGATTTCCGGAAGTGCTTATGCGCCGGAGCGTTTTCTCAGGCAGTGCCGCGCGTTAACGGTGCAAGAGTTGCAGCCGGGGCAGTTGAGCGAGGCGGACAGACTAAACGGGATCGAGTGGGAAGGACAAGCGACCTTCAAGCCCAAATCTTGTCGTGAGGCTGGCGGCGACGGGGGCATGGTTTTGGACGGCATGGGTAGCTTTGGCCCCACGAGACAACACGGACAATGGAGCCCGTGGGTCGACTTTACGCCGGGGCCTTTGGGCTTCCAGAAAACGAAAGCGGGTGGGAATTCCGGTGGGACAGCAGGTATCTCCGCGGAACTCTTCCGGGACCACAAGACTTTGCTAGCGCCGGGGTGCAGTAGAAGTCATCTCGGAGCGAAGCCGAGCCACAGTATGGCTCTGGCAAGCGCGGTGTAAATCGTAACCAAACCGGCGCCACAAAGCACGGCGCGCAAGGCCAACCGGACGAAAAGGGGTGGGAAGTCTTTCTCATCCATGCGCTCAAAATGCCCCAAGTCTTCCTTCGAGGCAAGAGTACGGTTGTACTAGATCAGTCCTTGGCATCCCTCGGCAATAAGCACGGGCGGCTTTCTATGCTGGAGTGTTCCAGGATTACCTTGGTGAAAAGATGAAAGAAGTGAGGCCATCCATCTGAGCGATGCTGCGTGAGAGGTCGGAAGTAATGCGACTGCGTGGGACGTGCGGGAGGGCATAATGCTCGAGCATCTCGAGGGTGCTGGGGTTAGAGACTTCGCCGGTGATCACCAGAACACGCCCCACCAAGCTGGGCCGGAGTTCCGTGATGGCGCGGACCATTTGGTCAGGGGGAAGCTTGCTGGAACGGAGGTCGAGCAGAACCGCGTCAAACTGATCTTGGCGAATCATCGACAGCGCATGGTGAGCGTCGGGGGCAGCGTCACCATCGTAACCGAGTCCCGCCAACAACACGTATAGAACATTCCGAATCGAGGGTTCATCTTCGATAATGAGAACCTTTCTGCGCGGAGGAATTGGGGCCATAGGGATTTCCCCTAATGCAGGCTTCGGATCGTCAGATGCTCTTGTATACCAGTTCCAAAACATACGTCTATAGCACTAAGGTACTAAAGGGGAAAAGTGCGCTGAAATCCGTCAATATCCCATAATCGACATGTCCCGGCTCCCTTAGCAGTAGGGCTCTGTCCGCAAAAGGCAGCAGGGTGGAATGACGCAACTTCATGGGGTATATATCGAACGGCTTTCACCGGACAAACATGGTCGCCGGCAATTTGCCTTTTCCCAAGCCAAGCAATCTCGCCCGTAGGTCCCCAATAGATTCTTCCCGCCTCCCGTAACACCTACATCTGGAGTTACTTCGCGAGGGTACAAGGGTCCGGCCCGCCCTCAAGGTACCGGGCCATTACCTTTGAGCAATCGTTTGGCGCGTAGGTTGCGAAATAGTTAGCAAATGGTACCTGGAATCCCTGACTCGAACCCAGGGGTGGCCAGAAAATTATTACGCGTACGACCGAGGCTCTCGTTCGGTGATTGACTGGACGCGGCCCTCATCGCGCGAGTCACAACTCCAACTAGGTTGTGACAGCGAGCCCCTCGCAAAACTCGATTGGGTAGCGCGGCATTTGTCCACCGCGCAGTCTGGTCCCACTAAGGCTCGATACATCATGAGCCGGGAGGACATCGGGACTCAATCCTCGTGATACGTGTGTTCACGACGGATGCACAAGCCTCTTGGCGGCTCGGAATCGTTGCTGCGCCCAATAAGGAGAGTTATGCCTTACCCATGTCATCTTGAGAATCCCCGGAAATCCCCATGCGCCAGACGCTCTGGCCACCTCGTCCTTTCTGTACTCCTATTCTTCGTGGCCCTCGGTCTGGCAAAAGATGCAATAGCGTTTACCCAGATTGCTGCGAGTCCCAAGAGTCTCAGCTTTGGAAGTGTCACGGTGGGAACCAGCCATTCCCTGAGCGAGAAACTCACCAACGATGGGAATCGCAGTGTAACGCTCTCACAGGCTACGTTAACGGGAGCGGGCTTCAGCATTAGTGGGCTTGTATTACCCATTGCCCTGGGTCCCCGCGGTAGTACTACCTTCACAGTTGTATTCGCCCCCGAGGTCAGCGGCAGCGTCCCCGGGCACATATCGATCACCAGCCCTGGTACTGCCCTCAGCATCTCGTTGTCAGGGACCGGTGTGGCGTCACCCGCGGCAAGCTTGTCTCCCTCCAGCTTGACGTTTGCAAGCCAAGGGCTCGGGACCACCAGTAGCGCTCAAGTTGTGACACTTACGAACAGTGGCGGCACAACGCTGAGCATCACCGGCATCGCGCTCGGGGGCGCCAATGCCGGCGACTTTGCTCAGACCAATACGTGCGGAAACTCCGTAGCGGCAGGGGCCAAATGCACGATCAGCGCCACCTTCACGCCCTCCGCGACGGGAACACGCAGTGGAACCCTCAGCATCTCGGACAACGCTGCCGACAGCCCGCAGACCGTAACCCTCACCGGCACCTGCGGCAATCCGGCCCCTACGCTCACCAGCCTCTCGCCCTCCTCGGCCGGTGTCGGGGCCACAGCGCAGACGCTGACCCTGAGCGGCGCCAACTTCCTTTCCACTTCCACAGTCACCTACAACGGGGTGGGGCATACCCCCACTTTTGTAAGTGCGACGCAGATGACGATCTCGCTGAGCGCGGGGGATCAAGCCACGGCGGGGATTTACCCGGTGGCGTTGACGAATCCGGGACCGGGCGGAGGAGCCTCGAATTTGCTGAACTTCACCGTCACGGCTCCCATCGCTGGTTTTTCGCCGGCGAGCTTCACCTTTCCCAGCCAGCCCGCTTCGACGAGCAGTTCAGCAGAGACCTTTACCGTCAGCAATACGGGCAATGCCAGCTTGAGTATTACCAACATTGGATTCACAGGTGCTAATCCTGGGGACTTTAGTCAGAACACGACCTGTGGCGCCACCCTGGCGGCGAATGCGACCTGCACGGTTGTTGTGTTGTTCACGCCCACCGCCACCGGGACCCGCAGCGGTTCGCTGGTTGTCACCGATAACAGCAACAACGTTGCGGGCAGCACGCAAATTGTAACCCTGACCGGCACGGGCATCCACGATGTGGTCCTATCCTGGACCGACAGCCCGAGCGGCGGGATCGCGGGCTATGATATCTTCCGCGGCACGACTTCGGGCGGGGAGAGCACGACGCCACTCAATTCCACACCGGTGAGCAGTCCCACTTATGTTGACACGAATGTAACACCAGGGTCCACGTACTACTATGTGGTTACCGCGGTAGCTTCGAATGGCACTCAGAGTTCAGCCTCGAACGAAGCTTCCGGCGCCGTGCCCGCACAGTGAGACTGCCCGGTTCGCGGCGCTCGTTTCGGTAGTGCTCGATCAACTCCACATCGACTTCCCCCCCATTCCGGTTTGTTGGCCTTATTCCGCAGGATTGGGGGTTCCTCCTTTCAAAATGATCTTCTGACAGCTCTCACAACACGCTGATTGTCGCCATACGCGAGGCAAAGGCTGCCCTTACGACGGAACTGCTGGTCGTGACCTCCCCGAATGCAATGGAGGACATTGGCCCATCTCCCAGTACGGTGCGCGAGAACCCCTGGGATGAGGTTTCAGGGGCATGGACCGCAGCCATTTGCGTTTCTGAGGCCGCCCTACGTGCCGGACAATGAGAGGTTTTGATGGAGAAAAGGGTCCCGGTAAGGAGGAATGCTATAGGTTCGAAAGATAATCGGAAGCGGCCATGTTTCCGAAGCGAACCGCATTCATTCGCTCTCCAACGACATTCGCGAAATACTTTAGGATAGCCGTCAACTTTAAGGCGGCCGGCTTTTCCTGCAACCTCAGCCAGTGACGAGTGACCAGGGAAACAACAACCAACTTGAAGTAGGCGATTAAGAATCGCTCTTCCAAGGTGTAGCGTTGGTTAGCGTTGCCGGCGTTTTTGAGGAGATAAGTGAGAGCCATGAAGTCGCATCTGAGGGTCAGCATGAGCCGGGGGTATTGCAGGGGATCGCCGCCCCCCTCAAGAGCCTTACGAACCGAGGGGAATTCCAAACCGTTGACGTTGACGGCCGTGTGCCAAAATGCCTGCGCGAACTGCCGCCGCAAGATCTTCTGGCATATACCCTGGAGGTAGAAGAAGAAGAATCCTACCGATAAGATCAGGATCAAAGTGGACATGAACATGTTGTGCCTCACTGCAACTTACCAAGCAGCAACGGCTCCGACCAACCTGGCACCCCGCCATATCAGCAAAGTCCGGATACAGCATGGGATAACTGACAACATTCTGCTAGCATTCAAGTACTATGACAATGGTACCTTCGTACTCTTCTCATTCCCCGGTACGAAGGTACCGACTGCGTCTTCGCGAAAGATTCTGGGGCCGTTGGGTCCCTTTCTTCCGGGGCGCGCGACGATGTAATGTCGGGTCCCTGGATGTGGCGGGGCTGCAAACCTGCACCCACCCACGAAAACTTGCATAACTGGCAACCGGCATTACCGGACTCCCTTTGCAGCGATACTTCTGCTAAACTACGTCCCATCCCCGTTTATTAATTGGCGGTCATGAAAATCTGTCCCACATGCCAGAAGACTTATCCGGACGATTTCTCCCGCTGCCCGCAAGATGGCGCTCACCTTACCGCACGGGTCACGCCTGACGACATGGCGCTTGCCGGACAGCTTTCCCGCCGTTTTCGGATTATCCGCCGCTTGGGAGCCGGTGGAATGGGCACGGTCTTTCTCGCTGAGCAGATCGAGGTGGGAAATCGCCCCGTAGCGCTCAAGGTTTTGAACCGCAGATTTCTCGAGGATCCCGAGTTTCTCCAGCGATTCCAAGTGGAGGCCGCTTCTACGGGGCGGATTCACCATGCCAATGTGGTCACGGTTTACGAATCCCGCGAGGGTGAAGACGGTACACCCTACATCGCCATGGAGTATTTGGAAGGCGAATCTTTACGGGAAGCGCTAAAGCGAGCTCGCAAAGAGGGTCGCGTTTTCCCGGTGAAGGAGTGTGCGGAGATTTTGATGCAGGTGGCGAGGGGGCTGGCCGCCGCCCACAAGCTGGGAATCCTGCATCGCGACATCAAACCCGATAACATCTTCCTGACCCACGGCGACGAGGGCGAATTGGCCGTCAAGGTCGTGGATTTCGGCATTGCCAAGCTGCGCGAGTCAACTTTCCAAACGCTGCCCGGCCGGGTGCTGGGCACGCCCGCTTACATGTCTTACGAGCAGGCTTTCGGAGTGAGCAGCGGTGAACTCGACGCGCGCTCGGATGTCTATTCGCTGGGCGTGGTGGTGTACGAGATGCTTACCGGGTGCCTGCCCTTTCAATCCAACACACCGGAGGGATTCTTACGCAAGCACGTAATGGAGCAACCCCCGCCTTTTCGCACCGTCGCCCCCAACGTAGACGTGCCTCCCGCGGTTGAGCGCGTCGTCATGAAGGCGCTGGCGAAAAACCGTGATCAGCGCTATGCCTCCGCCCTCGACTTCGCCCACGAACTGACCAGCGCGGCACGGCCATTGCCCCCAACCGATGATCTTCCGGAACTGGGTCCAACCGTGGTGATTGAGACGCCACCCACGCCGGAAGTCGTGCCGCGTGAAACAACGATCGATGTCTCGCGGGTGAAACATCCCCAAGGTGGGAGATCCTCCCCGCCATCCGGAGGCGCGTCACCAGGGGCCCACGTGCCCCTTCAAACTCCGCCTGCGACTCCGTCAAGAGGAAATGCCGAAGCTCTGGGGTCAGAGCCGGAGAGCAGCGAGGCCGCAGCGGAAGCAGGACACCCGCACGTAGTGTCAAAATCGCCTCGTCTCCCGGGTGTGACAACGGTCCCAAACCAGGTCAAGTATGCCGCACTTGGCTTGGTTGTGCTGGGCGTCGTCACTGGCGTGATTTGGCATTTCTACTGATCAGCACCAGAGCGACTTGGAAACGAAATCAACCAGCCGTCGGGCGGGGGTAAGTCCGCAGAAACGGCGAACGGTGGGCCAGCGCCTGGCGCCGAAAGGATCAATTCCAAAGACGGGCTAAGGTATATCTGGATTCCGCCGGGCAGCTTTCAGATGGGTTGCTCGCCAGGGGACAGCGACTGCGGCGAGGAGGAAAAACCTCCGCACCATGTAACCATCACCAAAGGTTTCTGGATCGGCCAGACAGAAGTGACCGTGGTGGCGTACAGAAGGTTTGCGGGGAGCACGGGGGCGGAGATGCCGCAAGCGCCGGATTTCAACGCGGGCTGGACCAACCAGGACATGCCGATCGTGAACGTAAACTGGGATGACGCGAATACGTTCTGCGGCTGGGCAGGGGGCCGCCTGCCCACGGAGGCGGAGTGGGAATACTCCGCACGCGCCGGGAGGACCGCAGCGCGATACGGCCGGATCGATGAGGTCGCTTGGTATCTCAACAACAGCGGCCATCAGACGCATGAAGTTGCCCAGAGGCGCCCCAACGCTTGGAATCTCTACGACACGCTCGGGAACGTTTGGGAGTGGGTGAACGACTGGTATGGGGAGAACTATTACCATGCCAGCGCCGAGCGCGACCCGGGAGGCCCGAATCGAGGCCAGGAACGCGTCCTGCGCGGCGGGTCCTGGGGCAGCCTTCCCAAGTACGTTCGCTTGTCGGACCGCGTCAGGAAAAGTCCTGGCATCAGGTCCAACGCCCACGGCTTCCGTTGTGGCAGGGATGGGTTCGCTCCTTGACCCATTGATCTTTCACACACCTTCCACAGCGACCGTAGCGCGGACCTGTTTTGTAGGTCCGCGGCTCTTCCCTATGGGCAAGGAAAGGCCGCGGACCTACAAAACAGGTCCGCGCCCCGCTTGGTTCTCATTATCAAAGACTCAGGACGGACAGCCCAGGAACATCCCCAAAGTGCCGGGCATTCGCCGTGCCTACGCTGTAACCAAGTTCGAGTGCGGTCACACCGATTAAGAGATCAGGAAGGGCAAATTTCAATCCTCGCGCCTGATTTTCACCATCGATTTGGCCGGCGTGGAGAGCGATCGCCACGGTGACCGGGTAGACGGGCATTGCACTGATCAGCTCTTCAATGAACTTTTGGCGCCTTAACCGTCGCTGAGGAGTGTCCGCGCGAGCTGCTCCGTGCGCCAACTCGATTAACGTCACGACTGAGATGCCGACCTCAGTTTCCCCGATGTGTTCGCGTATGGCGGTCAAAACCTGGCAAGCATTCCTCCCCTGACGTTCTGCAGCGATTAAGACACTGGAGTCAAGGATCAGTCCCATGTCGGTGGGTTCAACGGTTCGCGATGCGCTTCAACGGCCGCCGCTACGTCCCGGGCAAAGTCCGGGTCAACGGTGGCGGTGGAGCCCTCGGGAAGCAGCGCGATGCATTCTGATATCGTGCGGGGCACGGGTTCGGCGGGATGGAGAACCGCCACGGGCCGCATTCCGTTTTCGATGATGACTTCCGCCCCAGCACGCACGTGAGCCAGGAGCGTCGCGACACTGGTCACAGCGGCTTCCGCTTCCGAGATGTGTATCACGTGTTTCCCCATGTTTAGATTATACACCCAGGCGACGCGCAAGTACCGCACCCGCCCGCTGTTTTTCAAGGTCTGCGGCTCTTCTCACCGGTCGCACCCATGGGCCGCGGACCTACAAAACAGGTCCGCGCTACACCGCTACCCCGCTTTGGTCGCTATGGGTCTTGGCGTCAAAGACTCTTTCACGAATCGCGAAACAGTGAAAAAGCCTTAGAGCCTGGTTACGCCACCATAAGCGGGAGGCGTGATCGGTGGGGGGATCCCCAATCCGTCGATAGGGGAGCAGAGCGGGTAGCAGGCCTTGGAGGACGATGGAGGGCAAGGGCTTGTAGTTTGGTGGGTTGGGCGATTGAAAGAAGTTTGGTGGGCGTCGAAGAGAT